>ERZ791830.58-NODE-58-length-154439-cov-4.453169_pt1 | contig 154439 bp, 140 predicted proteins | sample MGYA00509945_ERZ791830 | MGnify/ENA primary metagenome ERZ791830 (study PRJEB30046, sample SAMN00792021) | human gut metagenome | study: EMG produced TPA metagenomics assembly of the A metagenome-wide association study of gut microbiota in type 2...
TGGCCCTGGCTGGACGACGTTGATGGTGATCCCACGCGGTCCGAAATCACGGGCCAGCCCGCGCGCCATGCCTTGTAGGGCAGATTTGCTGGCGGCATAAGCAGCCATGCCTGCAACAGGCATACGATCGCCATTCACGGAGCCGATGATTAAGATGCGCCCGCCTTCGGGCATCTGCCGGGCGGCTTCAACAGAGGCATGATAAGGAGCATGAATATTGATTTTGAAAAGGCGATCAATATCGTCGGCATTTAATTCCAGGGCCTCGCCAAAGACGCCAATACCTGCATTTACCACCAGGATATCCAATGCGCCGCTCTTACGAACGACATCAATGACAGCGTCTCTGTCAGCACTATCTGTGAATACTGCTGTCGCTCCAGTCTCTTGTGCCAGGCGTTTAGCGGCATCTTTCGACCCCGCATAGGTGAATCGTACATTGGCCCCATCGGTGACGAAACGACGTACGATAGCGGCACCGATACCACGACTGCCACCGAGGATGAGAACTGTCTTACCTGTAAAAGCGCCCATAAGGACTCCTTGATTTATTATGTAACATGCATTACAAAACTGTTTTAACTTTCTGTCAACAGGTTTTGTAATGGTCACTAAAAAACAATCTCGCGTTCCAGGTCGTCCCAGACGTTTCGCTCCTGAGCAGGCAATCTCTGCGGCAAAAGTGCTTTTTCACCAAAAAGGTTTCGATGCTGTCAGTGTTGCTGAAGTTACTGATTATCTTGGTATTAACCCCCCGAGCCTCTACGCGGCTTTTGGCAGTAAAGCTGGGTTATTTAGCCGTGTACTCAATGAATACGTCGGTACGGAAGCTATTCCGCTTGCCGATATTCTTCGTGATGATCGTCCAGTAGGCGAGTGCCTGGTTGAGGTATTAAAAGAAGCGGCGCGCAGATATAGCCAAAACGGCGGCTGCGCTGGCTGTATGGTTCTTGAAGGTATTCATAGTCATGATCCACTAGCGCGTGATATTGCCGTTCAATATTATCACGCCGCAGAAACGACCATTTATGACTATATCGCCAGGCGGCATCCACAAAGCGCACAATGTGTGACTGATTTTATGAGTACCGTGATGTCAGGGCTTTCTGCGAAGGCACGGGAGGGGCACTCAATCGAACAACTCTGTGCAACAGCTGCACTGGCGGGGGAAGCGATAAAAACTCTTCTCAAGGAGTGATGCTGGCCTTGATCCGAAAGGCGGGAACGCGCCTGCCGATAAGTTGTGATAAGACAATAATTCACGCGTTAAGGCTAGCGGAATTGATCATCTTTTCGTATAACGATAGAAATGAAACGTTGTTTTAATTAAGGAGTGGAAAAGATGATCATCGGAAATATTCATAATCTTCAGCCGTGGCTACCCCAGGAGTTACGCCAGGCGATTGAGCATATCAAAGCACACGTTACGGCAGAAACGCCAAAGGGCAAGCACGATATCGAAGGCAATCGTCTGTTTTATCTTATCTCGGAAGATATGACCGAGCCGTACGAAGCCCGCCGTGCGGAGTACCATGCCCGCTATCTCGACATTCAGATTGTGTTAAAAGGTCAGGAAGGCATGACCTTCAGCACGCAACCTGCAGGCACGCCGGATACCGACTGGTTAGCTGATAAAGACATCGCATTTTTGCCGGAAGGCGTTGATGAGAAAACAGTTATCCTTAATGAAGGTGATTTTGTTGTGTTTTATCCGGGGGAAGTGCATAAACCGCTGTGCGCAGTGGGTGCACCAGCCCAGGTTCGCAAAGCAGTAGTGAAGATGCTGATGGCGTGATGACTTTTCGCCGTAAATAACTCCAGATTTACGGCGAGTTTGTGAAAAGAGCGTTTTTTGATATTTTTTTGTGAGTAAAATTTGTAATGCTTAGACGTTCTTATTAACTCAAGGAGTCCGTCATGAGCAAAATATCAGGTTGGAATTTTTCTCAAAACATTACATCAGCCGACAATTGTAAACAAAAAAATGAAGACTTAGATACCTGGTATGTGGGAATGAATGATTTTGCCCGAATTGCCGGAGGGCAGAATAGCAGAAGCAATATTCTTTCTCCCAGAGCATTTTTGGAGTTTTTGGCTAAGATATTTCCCCTGGGTTATGTGGATTTTAGCAAACGCTCCAACGAAGCGGGTAGAAATATGATGGCTCATATTAAGTCCTCATCTTATATCAAAAATAATGATGGTAGTGAGATAATGAAGTTTGTTATGAATAATCCTGAAGGGGAGCGAGCGGATTTATCTAAGGTGGAAATAGAAATTACACTTGCCTCAGCTTTTAATAATGGGATTCGTGAAGGACATACAGTCATTATATTTACACAACCTGATGGTTCGACTAATCGTTATGAAGGGAAGTCCTTTGAAAGAAAAGATGAGAGTTCATTACACCTGATTACTAACAAGATTCTGGCGTGTTACCAACGCGAAGCTAACAAGGAAATAGCTCGTCTATTAAATATTCCGCAGGAGTTAAATAATTCTCAGGACTTGAATAACTCGCAGGTGAGTTGTAAAGATTCAGTTGATTCTACGATTACGGATTTATTAGAAAAACCATTGAATAATGCATTATTAGCAATAAGGAAAGAACATCTGCTATTAATGCCTTATGTATGTAATGAATCGATTTCATACTTGCTTGGTGAAAAAGGGATACTGAAAGAAATAGATGACCTTAACGCAGTAAATAATTATCTTCTTAATAATAAGAAAGCTACTGACAATGAAATTAATGACATCAAAGTTAACCTGTCTCATATTCTTATTGATTCCTTAGATGATGCAAAAGTTAACCTTACACCGGTCATCGATTCGATTCTGGAGATTTTTTTAAAATTCCCATATATTAATGATGTAAGAATACTGGATTGATGTTTTAATAAAAGAATGCAATATTTTGGTGATTCTGAAAAGATAAAGTATGCATGCTCCGTGATAAATCATATTGATTTTAGCCGCGATCAATCTAAAGATTTTAGCTGCGATCAATCTAAAATTAAAATAGCTGAGACCTTATTTTTCAATCTCGATAAAGAACACTATAAAAATAGCCGTAAATTACAGGAATTGATTTGGGATAAGTTGGTTGCATATGTCAATGATTTTAACTTAAGCAATCAAGAAAAATCACGCTTAATACTAAGGTTATTTGATGATGTTAAGTTGCTATTTAATGAAGTGCCTGTCAGCATTTTAGTAAATGATATTTTTTTTGAAGGATTTTTTCATGAAGCAACCTGATTTTGCTAAGTGGTATTTCTATCAATTACTTAAAGATTATGAGGGCGAACAGCTGTATCTTAATGAGTTAGGATATGTTTATGGTAATGAAGAAAAAACAAATGAAATTGTAAAAAACAATCCGGGTTATGTCGTTAAGATTTTTGAAGAAAAGATGGTTAATGAATTAAAAATTAGAACAAGAATGATGAAAATCCTCCGGAAGATTTACGTATAGCAATAGAAAAATATGGATGGAATAATTGAACTATTACTGCATAAAATAATGTGATGCCGGGATGTTTTTGTATTTCCCGGCATCTTTATAGCGATATCAATTATTTACTGAGCGTCGCGACCATCACCGCTTTGATGGTATGCATGCGGTTTTCCGCCTGATCAAAAACAATGCTGGCGGCAGATTCGAAGACCTCATCAGTCACTTCCATTCCGCCATGTAGGCCAAACTCTTCCGCCATTTTCTTACCAAGCGTCGTCTGGTCGTCATGAAACGCGGGCAGGCAGTGGAGGAATTTGACCTCCGGGTTACCGGTCAACTGCATCATCTTGCTGTTCACCTGATAATCACGCAGTAATGCAATCCGTTCTGCCCATTTCTCTTTTGCTTCCCCCATCGACACCCATACATCGGTATAGATAAAGTCAGCACCTTCAACTCCTTTGGCTACATCTTCCGTCAGCGTAATATTCCCGCCATTTTGCTGTGCCAGGGCGCGGCATTCCGTAACCAGCGCAGCTTCCGGCCAGCATGCCTGTGGCGCGACCAGACGCAAATCCAGACCGGTAAGCGCCGCAGCTTCGAGCATCGAATTGCCCATGTTGTTACGTGCGTCACCTGCATAGACCAGCGTCATTTCGTTGAATGCTTTACCGGGTAAATGCTCCTGCATGGTGAGGAGATCCGCCAGCAACTGCGTGGGGTGAAACTCATTGGTCAGGCCGTTCCATACCGGCACGCCAGCGTATTCCGCCAGTGTTTCGACAATCTCCTGACCATAGCCGCGATACTGAATACCGTCATACATGCGACCCAGCACGCGGGCAGTGTCTTTAATCGACTCTTTATGACCAATCTGACTGCCGCTTGGGCCGAGATAAGTAACGCGAGCACCCTGGTCATATGCGGCAACTTCGAAAGAGCATCGGGTACGGGTCGAGTCTTTTTCGAAGATGAGCGCGATGTTTTTACCAGTGAGTTTGGCTTCTTCTTTGCCGCTTTTCTTATCGGCTTTCAGCTTCGCGGCTAACTGCAGCAGGCTGTTGAGTTCAGCTGGCGTGAAATCGAGTAATTTCAGGAAATGCTTATGATAAAACCCGGACATAGATCCCTCCTGTGGCTAACGCCTTAATGAATTAAAATTCAATTTATATGGATGATTATTCATTTGCAAGTCTAAAGCATAAATCTTTGTCACAAAGGTGGAGGCAATGTCAGTGGTGTGTGACAATAAGAGTATCGGCAGGACATTAAGAGGAATGAGCCATGGCAAACCCGGAACAACTGGAAGAACAGCGTGAAGAAACACGTTTGATTATTGAAGAATTACTGGAAGATGGCAGCGATCCGGACGCGCTGTACACCATCGAACACCATCTTTCCGCAGACGATCTGGAAACCCTGGAAAAAGCAGCAGTTGAAGCGTTTAAACTCGGTTACGAAGTGACCGATCCAGAAGAGCTGGAAGTTGAAGATGGTGATATCGTGATTTGCTGCGACATCCTCAGCGAGTGCGCGTTGAATGCCGATCTGATCGATGCCCAGGTTGAACAACTGATGACGCTGGCGGAGAAATTTGACGTTGAGTACGACGGTTGGGGCACTTACTTTGAAGATCCCAATGGCGAAGACGGCGACGATGAAGATTTTGTCGATGAAGACGATGACGGGGTTCGCCACTAATTAATTGATTAAAATGCCCGATAGCACACACTAGCGGGCATTTTTTTAGAGTTCGCGTAGCATCCGCACTTCACAATCTACATGGCCCGTGCAGCCAAGTGCATAGTCGATATGTTGAAAACCTAAATGTTCATACAAACCAATCGCTTCTTTCAAAAAAGCGGTCGTTTCCAGATAGCAGCGTTTGAAGCCCATCTCTCGTGCCTGCTCCATCGCCATTAAGGCCAGTTTTTTCGCCAGCCCTTTACCGCGAATAGCCGGAAGAAAATACATCTTCTGCAGTTCGCAAATGTCCGACTCACTCCCGGTTAATGGCGCAATCCCACCGCCGCCGACCACTTCACCATCGTACTCAACCACCCAATATGCATGACCCGGCTGACTATACACTTGATACAACTCGTCCAGGTTCGGATCGGCGACGGTGTAGCCTTTATCAGCGGTAAGACCGTATTCGGCGGATACCTGACGAATGACGCGGGCGATGGCGGGATTATCCTGCTGCGTCAGGCGACGCATTACAGGTGATTGCGGCGCAATGTTATTCATAGTTTAACCCAATAAAAATAAAGTAATTATACATTTGTTTAATACCACTCTCTTCTTACGTGCGCAAGCGACTTATAAAGTAATAAAGTTTTTGCCAGCCTATTACTGATAAGAGTATTGTAACGTGGCAGAACATTTTACTGTCTGTATATATAAATTATATCAATGGATTTTTTAATTCAGGGAATCTTTATGGCTCAAGTTATTAATGAAATGGATGTTCCGTCCCATTCGTTTGTTTTTCATGGTACAGGTGAGAGATATTTTCTTATTTGTGTGGTGAATGTGTTGTTAACGATTATAACGCTAGGTATCTATTTGCCATGGGCATTAATGAAATGTAAGCGTTATCTCTATGCTAATATGGAAGTTAACGGACAACGATTTTCTTATGGAATTACTGGTGGGAATGTTTTTGTTAGTTGTCTTGTTTTTGTTTTTTGCTATTTCGCAATCTTAATGACAGTGTCAGCAGATATGCCACTTGTTGGCTGTGTTTTGACTTTGTTACTGTTGGTTTTGCTTATATTTATGGCAGCAAAAGGACTGCGTTATCAGGCCTTGATGACCAGTCTCAACGGCGTAAGATTTAGTTTTAATTGCTCTATGAAAGGGTTCTGGTGGGTAACCTTTTTCTTGCCGATTTTAATGGCCATTGGGATGGGGACTGTTTTCTTTATCTCGACAAAGATGCTACATGCCAATAGTTCAAGTAGTGTTATTATATCTGTGGTTCTGATGGCAATAGTTGGTATTGTTTCCATTGGTATTTTTAATGGTACTTTATATAGCCTGGTAATGAGTTTTCTCTGGAGCAATACCAGTTTCGGTATACATCGTTTCAAGGTGAAATTAGATACTACGTATTGTATAAAATATGCCATTCTCGCATTTTTAGCTTTATTACCTTTTCTCGCTGTTGCTGGTTATATTATCTTCGATCAAATATTAAATGCGTATGATAGTTCTGTGTATGCAAATGATGATATTGAGAATTTACAGCAATTTATGGAAATGCAACGTAAAATGATAATCGCGCAGTTAATCTATTATTTTGGGATTGCTGTTAGCACCAGTTATTTAACGGTGTCGTTGCGAAATCATTTTATGAGCAACCTGTCACTGAATGATGGGCGTATTCGTTTTCGCTCAACTTTAACGTACCACGGTATGCTTTATCGCATGTGTGCGTTGGTGGTGATATCCGGGATTACGGGCGGTCTGGCTTATCCACTGCTGAAAATATGGATGATTGACTGGCAGGCAAAAAATACGTATTTGCTGGGCGATTTGGATGACCTTCCTTTAATCAATAAAGAAGAACAACCAGATAAAGGCTTCTTAGCCAGGATTTCACGGGGAATTATGCCTTCTTTACCATTTCTGTAAGAGATAAAAAAGGCCGGAGCATGCTCCGGCCTTCGTTTTCATTACTGTGTTTTGATTACAGCGCGGCGATAACAGCCTGCTGTTCAATCAGCTTCGCTTTCGCTTCTGCATAGCCTTCCAGCTTTTCACGCTCTTTCGCGATGACCGCTTCCGGTGCGCGGGCGACAAAGCCTTCATTCGCCAGCTTGTTCTCGATACGGCTGATTTCACCTTCAATCTTCGCCACTTCTTTCGCCAGACGCGCCAGCTCATCTTCTTTGTTGATGAGGCCAGCCATCGGGATCAGCAGCTCTGCACCGTCGATGATCTTAGTAACGGAAACCGGACCTTTGTCATCGGCAGGCAGCACGGTGATACTTTCCAGACGCGCCAGCGTTTGCAGGAAGCCACGGTTTTCATTTACGCGACGTTCTGCATCCGCGCTGCAACCACGCAGTAGCAGCTCCAGCGGTTTGCCCGGCGCGATGTTCATTTCTGCACGGATGTTACGTACCGCAACGATCGCCTGCTTCAGCCACTCGGTGTCGGCCAGTGCGGCTTCATCAACCTGAGATGCATCGTACTGCGGGAACGGCTGCAGCATGATGGTGTCGGCAGTGATACCGCAAAGTACTTTCACACGCTGCCAGATGGTTTCGGTGATGAACGGAATGATCGGATGCGCGAGGCGCAGCAGACCTTCCAGTACAGTCACCAGCGTATGGCGAGTACCGCGCAGTTCTGCTTCGGTGCCACCGTTCATTACCGGCTTGGTCAGCTCGAGATACCAGTCACAGAACTGGTTCCAGGTGAACTCATACAGAATGCCTGCGGCGATATCGAAGCGGAAGCTGTCCAGCGCTTCGCGGTACGCTTTGATGGTCTGGTTGAACTCCGCCAGAATCCAGCGGTCCGCCAGCGACAGCGTCATTTCGCCGCCGTTGAAGCCGCAATCCTGACCTTCTGTGTTCATCAGCACAAAGCGGCTGGCGTTCCACAGCTTGTTACAGAAGTTACGGTAACCTTCCAGGCGCTTCATATCCCAGTTGATGTCACGACCGGTAGACGCCAGTGCCGCCAGGGTGAAGCGCAGCGCGTCAGTACCGTGCGGTTCAATACCGTTCGGGAACTGCTTCTCGGTGCGCTTACGGATTTTGTCCGCCAGCTGTGGCTGCATCATATTGCCGGTGCGTTTTTCCAGCAGTTCTGGCAGCGAAATACCGTCAACCATATCCAGTGGGTCAATAACGTTACCCTTGGATTTGGACATCTTCTGGCCTTCGTCGTCACGAATCAGGCCGGTCATGTAAACGGTGTGGAACGGCACCTGCGGTTTGCCATTTTCATCTTTGATGAAGTGCATGGTCATCATGATCATGCGGGCAATCCAGAAGAAGATGATGTCGAAGCCGGATACCATCACGCTGGTTGGGTGGAACTGACGCAGGGCGTCGGTGTTTTCCGGCCAGCCTAGGGTAGAGAAGGTCCACAGTGCAGAAGAGAACCAGGTGTCGAGAACGTCTTCGTCCTGACGCAGGGCAACGTCGGCACCGAGGTTATTTTCTTTACGCACTTCGTCTTCGTTGCGGCCAACATAAACGTTACCCGCTTCGTCATACCATGCCGGGATACGGTGACCCCACCACAACTGACGAGAGATACACCAGTCCTGAATATCGCGCATCCAGGAGAAGTACATGTTTTCGTACTGCTTCGGTACGAACTGAATGTCGCCGTTCTCAACCGCTTCAACTGCCGGTTTCGCCAGGACATCGGCACGCACGTACCACTGGTCGGTCAGCATTGGTTCGATGACCACGCCGCCACGGTCGCCGTAAGGAACGGTCAGGTCATGTGGTTTAATTTCTTCCAGCAGGCCGAGTGCGTCAACCGCAGCAACGACCGCTTTACGTGCAGCAAAACGCTCCAGTTTCTGGAATTCTGCCGGGATCTCGCTGGAATAAACGTCAGATTCGTTACCTTTGGTATCGAACACCTGGGCACTTTCACGGATATCGCCGTCAAAGGTCAGGATGTTGATCATCGGCAGGGCGTGACGTTTACCGACTTCATAGTCGTTAAAGTCGTGCGCCGGGGTGATCTTCACGCAGCCGGTGCCTTTTTCCATGTCGGCGTGTTCGTCGCCAACGATCGGAATACGACGGTTAACCAGCGGCAGAATGACATATTTGCCAATCAGATCTTTGTAACGCGGATCTTCCGGGTTAACGGCTACGCCAGTATCGCCCAGCAGGGTTTCCGGACGGGTAGTCGCAACCACCAGATAATCTTTACCGTCTGCGGTTTTCGCGCCGTCAGCCAGCGGATAGCGGATGTGCCACATCGAACCTTTCGATTCGCGGTTTTCCACTTCCAGGTCAGAGATAGCGGTGCGCAGTTTCGGGTCCCAGTTTACCAGGCGTTTGCCACGGTAAATCAGGTCTTCTTTATACAGACGAACGAAAACTTCTTTCACCGCATTGGACAGGCCTTCGTCCATGGTGAAGCGTTCACGCTCCCAGTCCACGGAGTTGCCGAGACGGCGCATCTGACGGGTAATGGTGCCGCCAGATTCCGCTTTCCATTCCCAGATTTTGTCGATGAAAGCTTCGCGGCCGTAGTCGTGACGGGTTTTACCTTCTTCTGCGGCAATCTTGCGCTCAACGACCATCTGGGTAGCGATCCCGGCGTGGTCAGTACCGACCTGCCACAGGGTGTTTTTGCCCTGCATGCGCTGATAGCGGATCATGGTATCCATGATGGTTTGCTGGAAGGCGTGACCCATATGCAAACTGCCGGTGACGTTCGGCGGCGGGATCATGATGCAGAAACTTTCCTGGCTTTCATCGCCATTAGGCTTAAAGTAGCCCTGCTTTTCCCAGTGCTCGTAAAGCGGCTGTTCGATATCTTGTGGGTTATATGTCTTTTCCATTATTTCCAGGTTGCCGTATTCAGGTTGAAACCAGCCACGCGGTAGGCTTTATAGCGTTCGCGCGCCAGTTGTTTCAGAGAATCTTCATAAGGAACGAAGTCTACCACTTCTGTGAAAGCGGTGGCAAAATCTGCAAAGCTTGTTCGCAGACTAATCAATATATCGCGCGGGCTGCTGCTGCGTTTTTGCGGCCAGGCGATCTCCACCGGCGCACCGCCGCGCGGTCCTTCTCCCGCTAAATTATGCGGAACAAAGCTTTCTGCCGGACGCGCCCACAGGGCTTCATCCAGCCGGTAAGCCTGCTTTTCATCTTCACAGGCGATGAGTACGCGCTTACCACTGCGCCAACGTTCTGCGGCAATTTCACACACCAGTTGCTCAACGGCGCTTAAGCCATCGACGGTGGTGTCATTGTCCAGAAGGTAGAACGTCGCGTTTTTCATAAATGGGGCTTCTTGTGGTGGATTTAAATATTGCTGCATTCCTCACCCTAAAAGATGAGCAATGAATTTCTATTGCGCTCGATCGGTTCCCTCTCCCTTAGGGAGAGGGTTAGGGTGAGGGTAAAACGCAAACTTACTCTTCGCCGTTAAACCCGGCGCGGTTTAACAGGAACTGTGCCAGCAACGCTACCGGACGACCGGTTGCGCCTTTCGCTTTACCAGAACGCCAGGCGGTACCGGCGATATCCAGGTGCGCCCAGTTGTACTTACGGGTAAAGCGTGACAGGAAGCAACCTGCGGTAATCGCCCCACCAGGACGACCGCCAATGTTCGCCATATCGGCAAAATTGGACTCCAGTTGTTCCTGATACTCGTCACCCAGCGGTAAGCGCCATGCGCGGTCACCGGATTGTTCAGACGCGGCAATCAGTTCATGGGCCAGCGGATTGTGGTTCGCCATCAGACCAGTAATGTGATGACCCAGCGCGATCACGCAGGCACCGGTCAGCGTCGCCACGTCAATCACCGCTTCCGGCTCAAAACGCTCAACGTAAGTTAACACGTCGCACAGTACCAGGCGGCCTTCAGCGTCGGTGTTGAGCACTTCAACGGTTTGACCAGACATGGTGGTTAACACATCGCCCGGACGATAGGCGCGACCGCCTGGCATGTTTTCACAACCTGCCAGCACGCCGATAACATTAATCGGCAGTTGTAGCTCCGCGACCATACGCATCACGCCGTAAACCGCCGCCGCGCCGCACATATCGTACTTCATCTCATCCATGCCTTCTGAAGGCTTGAACGAGATACCGCCGGAGTCGAAGGTTAAACCTTTACCCACCAGCACGATTGGGCGTGCATCTTCCGACGCGTTGCCTTTGTACTCAATCACCGACATCAGCGATTCGTTTTGCGAACCCTGACCGACCGCCAGATAAGAGTGCATCCCCAGCTCTTTCATCTGCTGTTCGCCGATAACGCGGGTAATGACATTCTTGCTGTAGCTGTCAGCCAGCTGGCGCGCTTGTGAAGCGAGGTAAGCGGCGTTACAGATATTCGGCGGCATATTGCCGAGATCTTTTGCTGCTTTAATCCCGGCGGCAATCGCCAGACCGTGCTGGATCGCGCGCTCACCGCTGGTCAGTTCACGGCGGGTCGGCACGTTGAACACCATCTTACGCAGCGGACGACGCGGTTCGCTCTTGTTCGTTTTCAGCTGATCGAAACTGTAGAGCGTCTCTTTTGCCGTCTCGACAGCCTGACGCACTTTCCAGTAGTTGTTACGGCCTTTAACGTGCAGTTCAGTCAGAAAGCAGACCGCTTCCATTGAGCCAGTATCATTCAGCGTATTAATGGTTTTCTGAATAACCTGCTTGTACTGACGCTCATCCAGCTCACGTTCTTTGCCGCAACCAATAAGGAGAATTCGCTCGGAAAGTACATTCGGAACATGGTGCAGCAACAATGTCTGCCCCGGTTTTCCTTCCAGTTCGCCCCGACGTAGCAGGGCGCTGATGTACCCATCGCTGATTTTATCGAGCTGTTCTGCAATCGGAGAAAGGCGACGTGGTTCGAAGACGCCCACGACGATGCAGGCACTCCGCTGTTTCTCCGGGCTACCGCTTTTTACACTAAACTCCATGCACTACGCTCCTGAATCTTAAAGACAACGGCGGTGGCTACAGATAGAATTGCAAGCTTTCGTAACTCATGTCCGCTGTTGCGATGACTTCGTGTTAATCTTAACGTTATTACGGCATTGGCACGTCAGAACAAAATCTGAGAGGTGAATCCGTTGAGTATAATTATCTTAGCGACGATTTCGACGACTCAAGAGAATAAATGACGTTTAAGCCATGAAACAAGCTAAAATCCTGCAAAAGACGAGTTTTTACGGGCGTATTTAAAGTGATAATCATAAGATATCTGGTGCGGGAGACGCTCAAAAGCCAGCTGGCGATACTCTTCATCTTGCTTTTGATCTTCTTCTGTCAAAAGTTAGTGAGGATCCTCGGCGCAGCGGTTGACGGCGATATTCCGGCGAATCTGGTGCTCTCCCTTCTCGGGTTGGGCGTGCCGGAAATGGCGCAGCTTATCCTGCCATTAAGCCTGTTCCTCGGGCTGCTGATGACGCTGGGCAAACTGTATACCGAAAGTGAAATTACGGTAATGCATGCCTGCGGCCTGAGCAAAGCGGTTCTGGTGAAAGCGGCAATGATCCTTGCGGTATTCACGGCAATCGTCGCGGCGGTTAACGTGATGTGGGCGGGACCGTGGTCATCGCGTCATCAGGATGAAGTGTTAGCAGAAGCGAAAGCGAACCCTGGCATGGCGGCGCTGGCGCAAGGGCAATTCCAGCAAGCGACTAATGGCAGTTCGGTGCTGTTCATCGAAAGCGTTGACGGCAGCGATTTCAAAGATGTGTTCCTCGCGCAAATTCGACCAAAAGGTAATGCACGTCCTTCTGTGGTGGTGGCCGATTCCGGACATTTAACCCAGCTGCGCGACGGCTCCCAGGTCGTCACTCTCAACCAGGGAACGCGCTTCGAAGGCACTGCACTGTTACGTGATTTCCGCATTACGGATTTCCAGGATTATCAGGCGATCATTGGTCACCAGGCGGTGGCGCTCGACCCGAACGATACCGACCAGATGGACATGCGTACATTGTGGAACACTGACACCGATCGTGCCCGCGCAGAACTGAACTGGCGTATCACGTTGGTATTCACCGTGTTTATGATGGCACTTATGGTCGTACCGCTGAGCGTGGTTAACCCACGTCAGGGACGCGTACTGTCGATGCTGCCAGCCATGCTGCTGTATCTACTTTTCTTCCTGATCCAGACCTCCCTGAAATCGAACGGTGGTAAAGGTAAGCTGGACCCGACGCTGTGGATGTGGACCGTTAACCTGATTTATCTGGCTTTGGCGATTGTTCTCAACCTTTGGGACACCGTGCCGGTCCGCCGCCTGCGCGCCAGTTTTTCGCGTAAAGGAGCGGTGTGATGCAACCTTTTGGCGTACTTGACCGCTATATCGGTAAAACTATTTTCACCACCATCATGATGACGCTGTTCATGCTGGTGTCGCTGTCGGGCATTATCAAGTTTGTCGATCAGCTGAAAAAAGCCGGGCAGGGGAGTTACGACGCGTTAGGCGCAGGAATGTATACCTTGCTGAGCGTGCCGAAAGATGTGCAAATCTTCTTCCCGATGGCGGCTCTGCTTGGGGCGTTGCTTGGTCTTGGGATGCTGGCGCAGCGCAGCGAACTGGTGGTGATGCAGGCTTCTGGTTTTACCCGTATGCAGGTGGCGCTGTCGGTGATGAAAACCGCCATTCCGCTGGTCTTGCTGACGATGGCGATTGGCGAATGGGTCGCGCCGCAGGGCGAACAGATGGCGCGTAACTACCGTGCGCAGGCGATGTACGGCGGCTCGTTGCTCTCTACTCAGCAAGGCTTATGGGCGAAAGATGGCAACAACTTCGTCTACATTGAGCGGGTTAAAGGTGACGAAGAGTTAGGTGGCATCAGTATTTATGCCTTTAACGAGAATCGTCGTCTGCAATCCGTACGCTATGCCGCTACCGCGAAGTTTGACCCGGAACATAAAGTCTGGCGTCTGTCGCAGGTTGATGAATCTGATCTGACCAATCCGAAACAGATTACCGGTTCGCAGACGGTGAGCGGCACCTGGAAAACCAACCTCACGCCAGACAAACTGGGCGTGGTGGCGCTGGACCCGGATGCACTCTCTATCAGCGGTTTGCACAACTATGTGAAGTATCTGAAGTCGAGCGGTCAGGATGCCGGACGTTATCAGCTCAACATGTGGAGCAAAATCTTCCAGCCGCTATCCGTGGCGGTGATGATGCTGATGGCGCTGTCGTTCATCTTTGGCCCACTGCGTAGCGTACCGATGGGCGTGCGTGTGGTCACCGGTATCAGCTTCGGTTTTGTCTTCTACGTACTGGACCAGATCTTCGGCCCGTTGACGTTGGTTTATGGCATCCCGCCGATCATCGGCGCACTGTTGCCAAGCGCCAGCTTCTTCTTAATCAGCCTGTGGCTGTTAATGAGAAAATCGTAACCAAGCAAGGGAGCGAAAGCTCCCTTTCACATTGTTGATAAAGTCAAATACGAGTTCGATCGGTCCCCTCGCCCCTTTGGGGAGAGGGTTAGGGTGAGGGGCACAGACCGCACCTGACTTACCTTCTTCTTCCCCCCAGCAAACTCCCCAACATCCCGCGTACAATCTGATTCGTCACCTGGCGAGCGGCGCTTTTGGCCATTGTTTGCACCACACCATCTTTCTTCCCGCCGCGTGGTCCGGTAGTGCCGAACAAAATATCCTTCAATCCACCAAGAATGCCGTCATCCACCGCTACCTCTTTCCCTTTCGCGGGGGGATTATTTTGCTGCTCGGTACTGGCCTGAAAGCCTTTTTGCAACATCTCATAGGCGGATTCCCGGTCCACCTCATCCTCATATTTGCCATACACCGGAGAGTGATTAATCAAGCCATTACGCTCATCTTCCGTCACCGGCCCCATCCGCGAACAAGGCGCGATCACCATCGCACGCTCCACCACAGAAGGGCTTCCTTTCGCATCCAGAAAAGAGATCAACGCCTCGCCGGTGCCCAGTTCCTGAATCGCCTTTTCGGTATCAAACGCCGGATTGGCCCGCATGGTTTGCGCCGCAGCTTTTACCGCTTTCTGATCTTTGGGCGTAAAAGCCCGCAAAGCGTGCTGAACGCGATTACCGAGCTGGCCGAGCACATTATCCGGAATATCAGACGGGTTTTGCGAAACGAACCAGACGCCCACGCCTTTTGAGCGAATAAGCCTTATCACCTGCTCAATCTTATCCAGCAGTACCTGCGGTGCATCGTTAAACAGCAGATGTGCTTCGTCGAAGAAAAACACCAGTTTTGGTTTCTCCAGATCGCCCGCTTCCGGCAATTGTTCATACAACTCTGAAAGCATCCACAGCAGGCTGGCGGCGTACAGTTTCGGCATCTGATAAAGCTTCTCGGCGCTGAGGATATTGATAACGCCTTTACCGTTGGTATCGGTGCGCATCCAGTCTTTGATATCCAGCATCGGCTCGCCAAAGAAGTGTGCTGCGCCTTGCTGTTCCAGCGACAACAGTCCGCGCTGGATGGCACCAACCGATGCGCTACTGATATTACCGTACTGATTCTGGAAAGATTTGGCGTTATCGCCGATGTACTGGGTAATCGCCCGCAAATCTTTAAAGTCGAGCAGTAACAGCCCCTGATCGTCAGCAATGCGGAAAATGATATTCAGCACGCCAGATTGCACATCGTTGAGATTCAACAGTCGCGCCAGCAACAGCGGCCCCAGGTCTGAAACCGTCGCCCGCACCGGGTGGCCTTTCTCGCCAAAGATATCCCACACCACCACCGGATTAGCATGAGGTTGCCAGTCATTTACGCCGATATTTTTAAGCCTTGCGAGCAGTTTTTCCGAAGATGTACCTTCCTCCGCAACTCCCGTTAAATCACCTTTCACATCGGCCATAAACACCGGAACACCGATTTCCGACAATGACTCCGCCAGCTTTTGCAGCGTAACGGTTTTACCCGTCCCCGTTGCGCCAGTAATCAGCCCGTGACGATTCGCCATTCCCGGCAATAAAAACAGTTCTGTGTCCGACGTGCGGGCAATTAACAGGGGTTCGCTCATGAGATATCCTCCAGTTTCCTGCCTGGAGTATAGGCACGGTTAAAAAGTTTTCACCACTAAATTCAGCCGATTGCGAGATATCTTAAAGGCTTGGCAGAAGCGATCCGGCAAAGCCTCCTCGATTCATAATTGTCGGCGCCGCACCTTGCCTGAAGTTGAGCTGATTACAGCGAATAAAGGTGTCACAATAGCCACTGCCATGCGCCGTCCTTTGACCTACCTGCAAACCTTTATTCTGCGCGGCGCTACCCAAGGCAGCCACGCGACCAATCGCCTTATGTCCGGCAAGCAACGGATATTGTGAAATCCCTATTCGTTATCGATCATCGACATGCTTTTGTCGCTCTCTGGTGTTGCCCGGGAAGTGTAGAGCATGGCTGGGTGGGGCCTGGAGTGTGACAAAGGTTACATATCGCTGAAGGCAATGCTGAAATTTTCAGCACTTAGCGAGGCAGGCACAAGCTGGCGCTTGCATGGTGGCGCGTGACAGGTATAATTCACAACGTTTTCCGCATACCTCTTCAGTGCCGAAGTGGCGAAATCGGTAGACGCAGTTGATTCAAAATCAACCGTAGAAATACGTGCCGGTTCGAGTCCGGCCTTCGGCACCATCGGAACATCAATAGACGTCAACGGACGTCTTTTTTTGTGCCTGAAATCCAGTATCTGCAAGGCTTTCCTCGCTTTTTCACTCAACCTAAGTCAACCTGATTCAATCTACATCAACTTACTGATGCGGGTACATCTGCGGGTATATCCCGGTTCGATAATGTTTGTACCCACACAGAACCCTTGAAAGGATACTCATCATGGCTCTGAGTGATGTGAAAGTTCGTTCGGCTAAGCCTGAAGCAAAAGCCTATAAACTTACTGACGGTGAAGGCATGGTTTTGTTGGTTCACCCGAACGGCTCAAAATACTGGCGGCTTCGTTATCGTTTTAGCGGTAAGGAGAAGATGCTGGCGCTTGGGAAATACCCTGAAGTGTCGCTGGCGGATGCCCGAGCACGCCGGGATGAAGCCCGTAAGCTGTTAGCTAATGGCGTCGATCCCAGTGAGAACAAGAAAGCCGTTAAGGTAGAGCAGGAACAAGAGGCGATAACGTTTGAGGTGGTCGCCAGAGACTGGCACGCCAGCAATCAAAAGTGGTCGGCATCGCATAGTGCTCGTGTATTGAAAAGCCTGGAAGATAATCTATTCGCTGCTATCGGTAAGCGGAACATTGCTGAGTTGAAGACACGGGATCTGCTTGTACCCATCAAAGCGGTGGAGTCATCCGGGCGTCTTGAAGTCGCCGCTCGTTTGCAACAGCGAACTACCGCGATTATGCGCTTTGCTGTGCAGAGCGGTTTAATCGACTACAACCCTGCACAAGAAATTGCCGGTGCGGTTGCTACGGCGAAAAGACAGCATCGTGCTGCATTAGAACTTAACCATATTCCTGAATTACTTCATCGCATTGATAATTACTCTGGCAGGCCATTAACTCGACTGGCAGTCGAACTCACTTTGTTGGTTTTCATCCGTTCAAGCGAGCTGCGTTTTGCCCGCTGGACAGAAGTGGATTTTGAAACGGCTATGTGGACGATCCCCGGTGAGCGTGAACCGCTGGACGGTGTTAAACATTCTCAGCGTGGCTCAAAGATGAAGACGCCGCATCTTGTTCCCTTGTCGCGACAAGCTCTCGCAATTTTGGAAAAGATCAAAAGCATGAGTGGAAACCGTGAGCTAATTTTCGTTGGTGATCACGATCCGCGTAAGCCGATGAGTGAGAACACAGTGAACAAGGCTTTGCGAGTGATGGGCTATGACACGAAAATGGAAGTGTGTGGACATGGTTTCAGAACGATGGCGTGTAGTTCTTTGATTGAATCGGGATTGTGGTCGAGGGATGCGGTAGAGCGGCAGATGAGCCATCAGGAACGTAGCTCTGTGCGGGCGGCTTACATCCATAAGGCGGAACATCTGGGAGAACGTAGGTTGATGCTGCAGTGGTGGGCTGATTATCTGGATGCGAATCGGGAGAAGGGGGTTAGTCCGTTTGATTTTGGGAAAACCAATAATAAAACGTAATTATAATTCAAATTGTTGAATGGCGCTGATCATGGGCGGCGGCGTGAAGTGCCGCCTTAATTCTGCCAAAAATGGATCTATTGTAAGGGATAATGATCATTGTTGCCCTTTGTCGGACAATCTGCTCCCTTCAAGCTCATTATGAATAAGCCACAGATTTAGTAGGGAGGAGGTGGGATAGTCATTCTGGCAGTACGAAATATAATAAACTCAAAAATACACCAATGCTAAAATGTATTAGTCGCGACTTGATCTGACATATGGCCTTGAAAGGTTGAGAGTTACCGGTTTTGATATGGGTGTCGAATCCTTATACAAAACACGAGGTAACTCTCATGCTTCATACTACCAATCCCGTTATCAAACACAAAGCCGGTTTGCTCAATCTGGCGGAAGAACTCAGCAACGTATCGAAAGCCTGTAAAATCATGGGCGTTTCACGTGATACATTTTATCGTTACCGCGAACTGGCCGATGAAGGTGGCGTGGATGCGCTGATAAACCGGAGTTGTCGCGCACCAAACCTTAAGAACCGTATTGATGATGCCACTGAGTGGGCTGTTGTTGATTATGCCGTTGAGTTCCCGGCTCACGACCAGCACCGGACCAGTAACGAGCTGCGCAAACAGGGCGTTTTTATCTCCGGTAGCGGTGTCCGTTCCGTTTGGTTACGTCATAACCTTGAGAACTTCAAAAAGCGCCTGAAAGCGCTGGAAGAAAAAGTGGCCCGTGACGGCATTGAACTGACTGACAGCCAGATCGCAGCGCTGGAACGTAAAGCCAGTGATGATGAAGCCTGTGGTGAGATTGAAACCGCTCATCCGGGTTATCTGGGTTCACAGGACACGTTCTACGTGGGCAACCTGAAAGGCGTCGGGCGTATCTATCAACAGACGTTCGTTGATACGTACTCGAAGGTGGCTCACTGCAAGCTTTACGTCACCAAAGCGCCGATTACAGCAGCTGATTTGCTGAATGATAGTGTACTGCCATTTTATGAGTCTCAGGGCCTGCCGATGCTGAGAATACTGACAGACAGAGGTACAGAATATTGCGGCAAAGTGGACCACCATGATTATCAGCTTTATCTGGCGATAAATGACATCGGACACACAAAAACTAAGGCGATGTCACCACAGACCAACGGCATCTGCGAGCGGTTCCATAAAACGATACTGAACGAGTTTTATCAGGTGACGTTCCGCAAAAAAATTATATGGCGATCTTGATACATTACAATCGGATCTTGATGAATGGCTGGCTCACTATAATAATGAGCGAACTCATCAGGGGAAAATGTGCTGTGGCCGGACGCCAATGGAAACATTACTTGATGGAAAGCGCATCTGGGCCGAGAAAAATTTAAGCCAGATGTAATCTGACAGATACCTGTATAAATAACCGGTAACTGTCAGCTCAGGTCTGAGCTAATACAGCTAAAAATATGACGAAAAAGAGAATTTCTTACCAATTCATCCAGGCACGTTCCACTCCATGTGCCATTTCCCCAGCCTAATTGAAATAATGTAGACCATGAAATTAAAATAATACCTAAAGCGCTGGCACTATTTTTCCATGATAGATGGGGTGTTATTTTTAATTCTCCCGTATAAAAACCAATGCCTGCTATTAAAATAATAATGCTAAAAATATAGATTGTTGTCTTGAGTAACAAAGTTCGTAATTCTTTTAGCCTCTGGGGATGAGAGTAGGTATGGTTTTTTGGGTCAAGACTGTAATTTCCTTGTTCGAGCTTCCGTTGATACTCTTCTTTCTCAAGCTCAAATGCCATTGAGTTTTCGGCCGCGGATAATACAAATCGTTTGGTGTTAGTGATTAAATACCACATGCCTTTATAAACATTCTGCTTTTTAGGGAACTCATTTCCTAGATTCATTTTTTATCTTTTTTTATATTAAACCATCCTTAGGCGGCATTATACCGTCTAAGGATGGTTCTCGTAATTATTCCAAAATAGCTATTATACAGATAAACTATTAGTCATCATAAAATCAGCCATTAGTCCAGAAATTGACCGACTTAACTCAATTTCATCATGGGGGATAAGAGCATATTGCCACGATTTCCCATTAAGTTTTTCAGCATTTTGATTTGCAAATTCGCACCAACGGATAGCCGCTCGCGTTTTGGCCTGAACTTCTGGCGCGTCGATTTCTGTCGCTTTTTTCGGTTCAATCAGGCAATAGCCATTGTCCATTTCGACAACAAAATCAGGTTCATAGTTCTTGCCATTAGCATATTCGATGCGAAATTGACCTGGACGAGGTTTCATCCAACGAATTACTGAAGGATCATTCTCCAGTATTTGTGCAAGACGAAGCTCCCCATCTACAGAGTCGAATTTCTGGTAAGGATAACAGCATTTAGTAAAGCCAGTGAAAATCATCTGGCGGACTTTATTTTTTTCTCCACCCGGAATAGCTACACGGAAGTCTCTTGGTTTTTCGTTTCCGGCAAAATTGAATGTTGCCGGGTGTATCACGTCAAAGCCCTGAGTTATGCGCCCGGTATAGCCAGTTGGTGTTGTCCACATATTTTGTTTGATTTGCACCCATATAAATTCTGCCAACTGCCTACCTGCATTTTTCAGAACGGATTCTGCATCTTCCTCCGACTGATAACTGCACAAATGGTTCACCATCTGTCCGGCCAGTTTGTAAAGCATGTCGGCATGTTCGTCGTAATCAATTTCATCATGGTCGAGCAGATAACGAATGAGATAGTTTTCTAGCCGCTCTTCCGCTTCTCCACCTTCCTGCCAACTGATTGTCCGCTGTTCGTTATTTTCCAGATGCGTGAGTAAGAGCTCTTTACTGCCGGGTTTGAGCGCAATGCGATCCAATCCGGAAAGGTTGAAATCATTAAACCCGTAATTGACTTCACGTTCTGGCAAAACCACGATTCTAGGAATATCGATAGTATATTCCATCAGTTTTTCGGTGATCGTCCCGACCAACGCCTGAACTTCCGTATCCTCCATTGAAAGGAAACTTGGCTGTTCAACTTGCTCTTCAATCATTTCCGTCAAATCGAGTTGATCCGAAGACGATGAGATTTGATGTTGAGTGACTTCCCATTCACGCAAGGCTTCTTGTACCCGTCGAGTTACGTTTGCTTTCACCTCTGGTGTGCTGAGTTGCTGACTGCTGGTTAACCGTTTAGCTTCTTCTGATACCACTTTGAACGTAAGTTCGGCAACTTTACGTTCTGTTTCCGTATTGATTACCGGTTTTGATATGGAGTTTGTCTGATATATTGCTTGAGATTCACAAGCCTGCAACCCATCATTATCAATGACTTGATTTCCCAACAAGAATTCAGCCATTGATGGTACGATAATTTGCTGGGGTTTTACTTCTGGTATACCGTTTTCATCATCATCCAGCCCGATATACAGAACCTTCTTGATAATCGAGTCATCGTTATTGGCACGATCGATAATCTCCTGAAAACGGTCATGGGCAATAATCGTCAGGCGATCGACGGCTTCGACGCCGGTTCTTTTGCCGTAGGGAAGGCGCAGTCCTCGGCCTATGGTCTGCTCAGTCAGGATTTCAGAGGCAGAAGCACGTAATGGAACGATAGTGTACAGATTTGTAACGTCCCATCCCTCTTTTAACTTGTTGACATGAATGACGATTTCGGTGTCTTTGTCATGCTCAACGGCCAAAAGTCGCTGCATAGTTTCTTCTGATTCTTCACCCGTTTGGTTCGAGTGAACGGTGATTACTTTGCCTTTGTAAGCGCCATTGAAAAAATCGTCGTGTTCAATGCGTACTTTTAGCCTGTCCGCATGATCGGTATCCTGCGCAACGACTAGCATAAAAGGTTTGACCAGTTTGTTACCGGTGTTGTTGGCAAAGCTGGTTAGTTCCGTTTTCACGTATTCATGATGGTGGATTCCGTCTTCCAGCTTAATTTTTTCCAACTGCTCTTCAGAGTAGTTGGCAGCACGGAAGTCTTTGCGCGTGGCAACAGCTGGAATTTTGACGTATCCGTCTTTTAGTGCACGCGAAAGGGGATAGTGATAAATAATATTTTTAAAATCACGTGGGTTTGCACCTACGGTTTTCGGGGTGGCGGTTAATTCAATACCTAATACTGGGTTAAGATCGTTAAGCGCTTGTGCACCCGCACTAGCATAGTAACGGTGGGCTTCATCCATCAAAACAACTAAATCGGGCAGGTTTGCAAGATAGCTAAAATAAGATTCTCCGACGTATTCCTGAATGCGTCGGATTTTAGCGACTTTGGATTTAGTTGCACCTTTGGCATTTTCCAGCGCGTTGATTTTAGAAATATTGAAGATATTAATGTGTGGAGCGGTTTCGCTGCCAAAAAGATCACCCGTTTTACTTTCAGCAATCGCATAATCCAGACGAACGCCTCGCCCTTCCTGATAGTCATCACCAGTAATTAGTACCGGCGGTGTTTGTGCTAGTTCAGGAATGCCCTGAAAAACATACTTTGGCGAGCCAGGTAAAAAGTCCATCTTGAGTTTCTCATAGATGGTCAGGTTTGGAGCTAGCACGAAAAAATGGCGGCTGCGTCCGGTTAAGTATAACCAAGCAATCATCGCTCCCATTAAGCGTGTTTTACCCACACCCGTAGCTAGTGCAAAGCATAGTGAAGGGAAGGCACGTTCAAATCCTTTCACAGTGGGATACTGCTGACGCAGCAATTCAATCCAGCGATCAAGATCGGGATCTTTGCTGAGACCGAGCTGTTCGAGCACGTCACATAAGATGCGCAATGATTCATCCTGCGGATCGCGCAGTGACAGTCGTGCACTAATCCGATTGGCAATTTTTATGGCGTTGCTTTGGCTCATAATTGTTCTTCGCCTTCAGTATCTTCGTCGTAGTCAATATCGTCAGGTTGTTCTGAATCAGAGAGTACATTTAGCGTAAAGCTATAGTCGTCATGATCCCATTCGCATTTACTTAGAATAGCGCGAGGAATTTTTACCAATGTCAGATTAGGAAACTCTGTCCCTTCGGTCATAAAGGCTTTGCAGCAGATTAATAATGTGCGTTCATCTCCCACCTCTTCACTTATAACTTTGAGTTGTTCATAAGCCAAAGAGCCGGTTGTAACGTAGATGAAGTCAGTTTCGGTGCTGTAGCCGTGGTTCCAATATTGAGTTTGGCTCGGCGCATAGGTGAAATTCATATGCTTACACATGGCTTCGGCCAACATTTCAGCATTATACTCTTTGTTGATCACCCAATTGCCCCATTGGTCCTTCTTAAGGAGTGAGGGAGCCAAACGTAGGTAGCGAAAACCGCCCCCACTTTTCCAATTTACGCTTTTGGATACCCCACCCAAGTCCTCTCCATCAATTACTTTTTTCAGGCGAGGTACAATATGAGTGTGGCAATGCTCACCTAATTCTACCATGATCCACCGACGATTCATTTTGTGAGCGACGGCACCTGTAGTACCTGAGCCAGCGAAGGAGTCTAATACAAGGTCACCTTCTTCCGTCGCGATAGAAAGAACTCTCTCTAATAATTTTTCAGGTTTAGGTGTAATAAATATATCTGCATCTGTGTTATCAAATAGCGTTCTAACTTCGATTTTTGCTTCTGCATTTGTACCTGCATCCTGGTGCAACCATAAAGTTGCAGGCACAACACCTTGTTTAGCTTCTGAAAGAAACTTCTTTACTCTAGGAATGGCATTGCCATCCTTACCCCACCATATACGTCCATCTTCATTTAATCTGTGAAAATTCTCTTCAGATATTCTCCAATAAGTCCCTTTTGGCGGAGTAAATACTCTACCTGATGGTGATTTTATTTCGTACATGCCTTGACTATAGTAATTCCTCGCCTGAATCGCATTTGTTGTCCATGCACCTCGAGGATCATTATCTTGGTTGCCATATGATTTATCTAATTCGGCAGGTCTGGGAAGTAGCTTCCTCTCCCATTTATTTTTATTTTTTGCATAAATTAATATATAATCATGCATATCAGAAAAATATTTTGCTGAGTTTTTGACTGTGAAAATTTTTTGCCAAATTATTGAGGCTACAAAATTTGAGCGGCCAAAAATCTCATCGCATAATATCTTTAAATAATGAACTTCATTATCATCAATAGTAATCCAGAGTGAGCCATCTTCGCTTAGCAATGTTCTGATTAATTCAAGGCGATCTCTGAGCATAGATAGCCACATTGAATGTTCTAGCCCATCATCATAATGAGTAAAAGCGCTTCCAGTGTTATATGGAGGATCAATAAATACACACTTCACTTTCCCAGAATACTGTTGCTCCAGCGCTTTTAATGCTAGCAGATTATCACCTTGGATAAGTAAATTCTCACTGTTAACATCGCCATAAGATAAAGCCTTATCTTCCAATAGAATACGCGGCTCCAGACGAGGACGCTTATGCTTACCAATCCAGTTAAGTTCTAATTTTTGCTTTGTTGACATAATCTATTTTTTATCCAATACGTGCTCGCGCGCGTTCCTGTTCACGGATCTGCGCCTGAATTTGTGTATAAAGCTGAGCCTGTTCGTTATCACGATCGGTCGCGGTCACTACCAGTGCGTAAGGCTCCTGCTCGCTGCTGAATGCTTCGCCCCAATCTCTATCCTGACGGGTTACAACGATAAACCATTTTTCATTCGGGTTACGCTGACGAAAAGTCCATACTGATGATTGTACCGTACCGCGTTCCCGCTGTTGAGCAGATACAACCCGGTTAGTTTGGGCATCATCGGAGCGGGTTTCCGTTTCACTCTGGGTCTGGTGATTAAAACTGGCCTGCACCTCATCCAGCGAGCGACCATTAACCAGCCGGAAGCTGATCCGCGTGGCGGTATAGTCCAGTCGGGTGGTACGCACAGCGGGCGAGTAAGCCAGTGTCACGCGGATTTCACGGGTTGATCGCTGCGATCTTAAAAAAGAAGCCGGGAAGGGTAGTTCAAAAAACTGATGGGCGTTATTTTCTATCTGCTCTTCACATCGCATGACCACCACATATTCTGAAGAGCGGTATAAAGCATCTTCATCGATGATGCCGTAACCCGTTACCTCACGTTCTATCTCGCGGTTTCTCGTTGTAGGTGCGTTTTTATAACTTTCTCGCATCGCCTGCGGGAAAGCCTGCGTCATCGCCTGAGGGACAGATGCATGATTAACCAGCATTGCCCGTAACATACTGGCGGACATATCCGGGTATTCGTTTAACAGTCGTCCTGCCAGATGCGTAATATACGGAGCGGCGAAGCTGGTACCGCTGAGCTCCTTAAACAAGGTAGCGCCCTGAAACTGGTGATGGCAACTTAATACACCCAAACCACGCATATGCGGCTGCCATTGCCCTTGCCGCACATTAGAAGCGACACTGCCACCGTGTGCCATAACGTCGGGTTTAAACGCCCCTTTTATTGATGGACCATGTCGGGTAAAAGGTGAAGGTTGATTTTCTGTTGCCGGGCAGAGATGCTGAATATCCTCAGGTCTTCGTTGTGCATCGTGCGTTGCGTTATGCCTAGCGATGCTGCCCACTGTCAGTACATTGAGTGCAGGAGCTGGATCGATGATAACGCTTGCCTCATGCAACAGGTAATCAGGATACTCATCCCGCCAGCTGCTTTGCGGTACCGGAGGCTCGTCACTACCAGCGAAGTTTCCTGCAGAAACGACAAAGAGTACATTGTACTGCCTTGACAACGTATCTAATAAATACGCTATACCGCGGATATGTTTGCCGTCGTAGGGAGCATTAGCGTTTCCCAATGACAGGTTGAAAATGCGGCAGCCGAGATCGGTAAAATATGCAACAGCAGCTGCAAGCGTAGCTTCAATAGTTTCGGCATTGAATTCAGCCTGCTCGTTCAGGACTTTTCCATTATAAAGCCATAGTTGAGGCTGCCAGAAATTGCTCTGGTTACAAGCCTCAACATCACCATACAGCGCAATACTGGCAACGGCAGTGCCATGCCCCTGTTCATCAAACGCATCTTGATTGGGAATAAAGCTGGCGCTTTCAGCAATGGCAGCGCTTAACAAAGGATGGTTGGTATTAATACCACTATCCAGAATACATATCCTGGTCGCATTTTCCGCTGGCGAGCTCAGGCGAGCTGGAAGTGTATTGATGTCCCGGTTAATTTGTTGATAGCTAATGCCACTAGACGGTGGCAAATCAATAAACCTAACGTCCCGATGAGCTAATAGGTGTTCCGCTTGCGCGAGTGAAACCTCGACCCGGTACATTAACAGGCTGTCCAGATTGACTTTATCCTGCCTAGAAATATCCTGCTCCTGTAACCAGTGCTCAAAACGGGTATACAGATCGATACGTCTGGGGTGATGTGCTACTTCGACCGGCCAGAGCTCCACATCCAGTTTAAAGCGTTCCGTTACAGGAAAACCATAACGCCGAAGAGCCCAGCTTTTGCGATCTTCCGCCGACCAGCCCTCGATACCGTCAAGCGCCTCCAGGATCTGTTTGTAGGTTAGTTCTGTATTACCTAGACCGAGGGAGGACAGATGTTCTGCAAATGTAGCCAGCCCTTGCTCGTCACTAAAGACTACGCAAACTTGTTTATTTTCCTGACTAACAAACTCTACGCCATGATGTATCAATGCCGAAAAGTTCATCGTGCCGCTGTAGTTCAGCTTGAGTATATATCGACCATCAGCGGCGCTGCCTGGTACCTGCGTCAGCATCGGGCGCAGAGTCTGGAGCTGGTTCAATAACATTTGCCCATGCTGACGTAAATCGCCTCTGCGAATACGAGGCATATTGACTCTACGGGTCCGTCGGTCATTCTGAAGAGGGGCTTTGGAAATATTTAGATGCTGATAATTCGCCGTCATGGCAGTCCCTTATCGGTGAGTTCTGGCGTTCTCTCGCTGCATCGCGTTTTTTAAATCTTTCAGCGTCAGGAATTCCTGATGACGCAGGATCATGTGTTTAGTGGCCCGGCGAACAATGCGTTCGATATCTGCACCACTTTTCCCATGAAGCAAGGATAACAATTCATTATCGTCGAGTTCAAACTGGCGGCGAATGCCGCGTAGCTTTAACGCCAGTAACTCGCGTAACTGTGCCTGATCAGGCAAAGGAAATTCAATCACCTCATCAAAACGACGCCAAATGGCGCTGTCCAGAATATGTTCATGGTTAGTGGCCGCCAGAATCAGACTTTTGCCCTGATAAGCATCCATCATTTGCAGTACAGCATTGACGACCCGGCGTAATTCGCCGTGTTCTCCGCTGTCGCCGCGTTCCTTACCTATTGCATCAAATTCATCGAACAAGACCACCAGCGAATGTTGGGCAATAAAATCAAAAATTTTACGCAGGTTGGCGGCTGTTTCACCCAGAAATGAGGATACCAGTACATCAAGGCGGACAATTGCCAGCGGCATGTCCAGCTCAAAGGCAATGACCTCTGCCGCTAGCGTCTTACCGCAGCCAGGTGGCCCGAAAAATATGATCTTACTGGCTGCTTTCATTCCATAGCTATGCAATACATCGCTACGCCGGTGCTCTTCAAGGAGCTCATCAATCACTGTAGCGCTGGTAGCTGGAAGGATCATTTCGTCGAGGCTGCGCTGCGGTTGCCGTAGGTCCAACAGTGGCAGCCCCCTTTCTTTGTCTACCGGTGCCGGAGGCAACGTAGGTGAACGCGAAGCCTGAACAATGTGATCGCCATAAAGAATATGCTCCAGATCGTTAGCCAGAAGATGGTGCTGTTTCTGACGTTCCTCATCAATAATGGCTTCTGAAACGCGACGGAACGTAGCAGTGTCGCCCGTCGCGCCCGCTTTTATCAGCTGTCTTAATACTTTACCGTTAGCCATTATTGACTCCTGAAACAACAACACTTCATGCGAAAGGTGAATTCAATGTCCAGCTCACCGCAAATAATTGGCTGGACGTTATCTCTGTCGCCAGCTTTTGTTCAACCTCTTCCAGCAGGCGGTCTTCTTCCTGCTCAATTTTTTTCTTTTCATCATGATACTGCAACATGATGTTGTCCCGCTCGCGTTCTAGTGCCTTTAGCAAGCGTTTAGCTTCCATCTTCTCCTTCAGCGAAGGAAGTTGGCGGGCGGTTTTACGCGCTTCTTTAATTTCTGCATCTAGCTGTTTGATGCGTAGGTCCAGCGCGATGCGACGATCTTCTGACCAGCGTTCAAGTTTTTCTACTTCTTCATTGTAATAAAGTTCGTTATCACGTTCGACCTGCTGGATAAAAGAATTCCGTAAAACCTCACATTGTGCGGTTAAAGTGGGTAACAAAGGCTGTTCATCGATTGATGTTACCTCTGACAACGGCAAGCGAAGCAGACGGGATGCGGTTTCTTCCGCCACTACCTCACCATTTTCCGTTACGGCAGCGACAAGTAGCTGCTCTCGTTGTTGTTCTTGATTTCCGATACTGACTTTTGCTAGTAACAACTGCCCTGATTTTTGGCAAAGCAATTTTACATCAGCCAATTGCCCCGCCTTGGGTTGGTAGATGAAATTGAGTCTCTGACAAACCGGCAATGTGGAAAGGTCTTTTCCCTCATGTAGGGCTATATCAATCAGTTGCTTTCCGTATCCCTGATTAGGTCGGAAAAATTCTGCATCCTTTTCATCCGCAACAGGCCAGCTAACGTCATAATACTTTCCCGAGGAGCGAAAACCAGTTTCAGAGTGCTGGAAATCGCTATTGTCACTTAGAAACATTTCCGCTAGCAGCAGCAGATTTTCCTGATAATCGTTTAACTGTGCGAGGGTCGTTGTACGTCGAGTTTTTAGGTTTCGGACGACATCTACATCGAAATGTTCGAATAAGGAACGCCGGGTTTCATTCTCCCGGTTTTCCAGCTGGTCTTTGAGTTCATCCTGGAGCTGATTAAACTCCTGTTCTATTTGCTCGTCGGAGCGGCAGTGCTGGTAAATCTCATGGATACGCCGTTCAATATCAACGCCCGATTCTATCGATCCCAGGATATCATCGGATGCACCAAACACGCCTTCAAAAAGCTGGAACTTCTGGCTCAATAGTTCAAACACACGCTGATCGGCCCGGTTGCCTTTATTAATAAAATTAACCACCACAACATCATGTTTTTGTCCGTAACGGTGAACACGTCCGATACGTTGCTCAACCCGCTGCGGGTTCCAAGGTAAGTCATAATTGATTAACAGAGAGCAGAACTGAAGGTTGATACCTTCTGCACCGGCCTCGGTACAAATCATCAGAGTACCTTCATCCCTAAATTTTTCGACCAGTGCCGCTTTCATATCCGCCGTGCGAGAGCCGGAAACTCGGCCAGAGTTCTGATGCTTCTCCAACCAGTCGCTATAAATCTTTCTAGACGCCGCATCGCTGTTACTGCCGTTGAGCAATACAACTTCGCCTTCATACCCATTGTCTGAAAGCAGTTGCGCTAGCCAGGTTTGGGTGCGCACGGACTCGGTAAAAATGACCGCTTTACGCAATCCACCCAGTTCTACTGTAAATTCGAAAGCCCTACTAAGAACGCTTAACAATGCCTCCGCCTTGGCGTTTTTAGTTATAGATGCCGCTAAGGTTTTATAACTTTTTAACTGATCGATTTCTGCCTGTAGTGCCCGAGGATCGATCGTATCTTCATCCTCGATACCTTCTTCATCACTGTAATCATCATAGTTTTCATAATCAGTCAGGGCATCTAAAACTGGCATTTTATTTTCTAAACGGTGAATCATCGTCTCCAGCGTTCCCTGAATCGCCGTAGACGATGAGGCCAGAATTTTACGAATGACTAATGTCACCAGATGACGAGCACCGCTTTTGATTGCCAATAGATCGTCTTGCTGCAAATATGAGGAAACCTGTTTATAGAGAGCTTCTTCATCTTCCGTCGGGCGAAAATCTTCGGTTATTGAATGACGGCGGGTAAAACTGATCCCACCTTCCTGCTGAACCTGTCGGCGAAGCGTGCGGTTACAGATCTTATTCAGACGTACCCTTAGTAACGCCAATTCTGCATCGTCAATATTCTGCCGAGAATAACGGGCCTTAAACGAGGCCAAATCACCGAAGAAATGAGGGTCAATAACGGAAACCAGACCATAAAGCTCAAGGATGCTGTTTTGAAGCGGCGTAGCGGAAAGCAGAATTTTTTTCCTGCCAGATAATGCATTACTGATTTTTTTGGCTGTTTTAGCGCCATCGCTCTTGTAGATATTTCGCAGTTTATGGGCTTCATCCATGACGACCAGATCCCATGGAATACGAGCCAGTTCATGTTCTTTACGAGAAGCGAATTCGTATGAACAAATACATATCGCAGCCTCCCCAGTCGCGTTTTCAATGTCAAATGGATTACCACATCCCTCTTTGATCATTTGATTGAAGCTCTTTGCTTCGATAATGCGCGAAGGTAATGAAAATTTCTCTTCAAGTTCCTGACTCCACTGCTTACGCAGCGTTGCCGGAGCAATAAGTAATAATTTCCGGCGTCGTTCTGCCCACTTTTGCGCCAAAATCAGGCTGGCCTCAATGGTTTTCCCTAGTCCCACTTCATCTGCGAGGATAACGCCATTCGACAAAGGAGATGCCAGTGCGAACATTGCGGCTTCTACCTGATGGGGATTCATATCAACTCGCGCGCTGGCGATGGTCTGTGTAAGTGAATCCTCGGCTTTGCCGCTTAACGTTAACCACTGTGCCAGATAGTGACGCTGATGATTTGAATACATTTTTATACCATTCAGATAGGGCGGGATGCAGATAGGTATTTTATTTTACTTTCATGAGTACAAGAGTTCTAGCCATTGTATTGTTCCTGCAGTGAGGCTGCGTACAGAATCAGACCACCTCAACATGAGGTGTGGTTCCAGACTTTGGCTTCTGTACTGGCGGCATCACCAACGGTGATGTAATGATCACCGTTGGTGATGATAAGGCATTTCTACATTCTCATCATACCACCTCTGTTGGCTGGCTAAAGTCTCCAGTGCGACAGGTCAGACAGTAGAGTTCACCATAGTAATCGATCGCACACTGTGAGCAGTTCCAGGCCGCTTTACTGACCCTGGGAACAGCATTGGAGAGGAGGCGTTGCAGGCGTCTAACAAGGTGCATTTCACCCGCATCCAGCATCACAAAGGCTCAATGCTGACGACCTTTACTGGTAAGGCTTGTGTCCGTATGTTCAAACCATGGGCGCTCCGTGTCGTATTCTGGATGGTATTGCAGCGTGCTGCCGCAGAGGTGGCATGTATAGCGATCATAAGGGGCGGTCTGCGCGGTACGTGCACCAATCAGACGACCATTACCGTCAAGCGCCTTGAAGGATTTTGCGTACATAGTATGGTTCCTTACCGCCAGACGACACGCAGGCGTCAGCCGTCCCGGTACGGGCAGCATGGTCAAGGAGTGAATGGCGGGTCAGTAAAGAAGTATCAGAAGGGGAGTAAGTCTGCGCTAGCAGTCATTACTGTCCGTTGGTTGTCACACTATGGCGTTGTGACGTAAATAAAGCGCGGCTGGCCATGACGCCAGAGAAAACATCAGCCCTGACTACAGCCGAATGAGCGTTCGGCACTGCTGTAGCGCTTGGTACGCTGTTTTGCCATGTAGCTCAGGCGAAACGTCAGTTCATCCAGTTTCTTTATGAAATCCTGCTTACTGAGGTCGAGGTATGCCAGAGGATTATCAGCAAAGTGAACCAGCGTCAGGTATTCCGGCCAGTCACGAACCCGCATTGCACTCAGCCAGGCATTCTGGATCAGGGAAGCCAGCCCTTTCCCTTGTTCATCGTAGCTTCCCAGAATATTGAACGTGTCGGTATTGACGAGGAGAGCTAGGTGGTAATGCTTTTTACCATCGGGTAAAGGCCATTCAAGTACCCAGGCGTAGCGAACAGAAGAGCGATGGCAACGTTTACCTTCCCGGGCTTTCTGGTGTCGGTAAGCGACCAGTTGCGCTTTCAGAGAGTCGATAAACCGGGACATTAACCCCTGGCTTAAATCAGCCTCACTGGCAATGCTGTCGCCCACATCCCCGCAATCCGGTAAGTGCAAATCCACTCTGATAACCGTGGTGCGTGGATGCTCCTGCAGGGCATTGCAGATCACCCCTCCGATGCGGTTAAGATAAATATCATTGAAAGGTTTGTAATTTTGATTCACTACCATTGGGTGGATATCATCGAATAAAAACATAGTGGTTTCCTCCACCTGTTACGGAACAGCAGGCACAGCGCTGCTATCCCGTGAGACAGGCTGGTATAGTGGTTTAACCGGGGGGATTCAGGGGGATGCTGATGGTCATACAGAACACGGGAGGTTCTGTGGTTACTGCACGGAGATGCTGTTAAGCATCTGGTATCGTATGAATAATGATTGATTATCAGGTATTTGATTAACGGTACAGAGCACTTATTCGGGTGATCCACATACCTGATGGTACCTGACAGATCAACAGGTATATATTACCTATCCGACACTATCTCCACACAAAGGAGCCTTTTGGTAAAAGGCTTAACATACTGTTTTTGCAGAAATAATTACTCCGAAGTTAGCAGCTACGTAACCAGGTGTTAACCATGGATCCGCAACGTCTTCCATCAGCATCCCGGACGTTTAATTCAGTGTTCAGCTGTCGTTCGCCACGCAAAGCAGACGTACTCGTCCATCAGACGGGTCAGCGCAGGGTTTTCTTCCTGCCGGTTATTGATCCAGATCTCCATTTCGTGGTCTTTTTTGAATCTGAGATTGTCAATCCAGTCATCCAGACTGTTCCCCAGCATCAAATCGTACCAGCACAGCCAGACCAGCTTCAGACGCAATTCGCTACCACTGAACTGGCGGAACAAACTGATGAGCTTGTTTGCCAGAGGGCGTTGTTTTAAACGCACGCACTCAGACAGTAAAATCCCTTCCAGCATGGGGTGATGTGCTAAAAGATGCTCCTGAGTAAATAAACTGACGCTCAGGTCATCATTAACCGTCAGTGGAACTGCTGCTCTGCCATAAATAATCCGTTGCAGGCACTGGGGTACAATCGCAATAACGTCGCCTTCTCCCGGAAAAGTAAAACTCCCGACCGTCAGGGTATGATGGTGATATATATTCTGATGGCACATTCCCTGGCAGACCGTCAGTCGGGTATAACCCGTCAGCCAGGTCTGGTAATATTTATTCAGTTCTTCGTAACGTGGTTTATAGTCTTTCATTTCTCATATTCCTTACAGGTTGGTACAGGCAGCAGAAAACCTCCGGCGACTCCGGATGATTAATTTCCTGCTGTGGATTGTATTAAGGGGGGGTTATTTACGGGACTGGTTAATACGTTCCTGAAGCCAGGCTTCCACTTCGCTTTTTAACCAGCGGGAGCTGCGTCCCAGTTTCACAGGCTTTGGGAAAAGACCGTCTTTAATAAGCTTGTAGTACCATTTATCCGTAAGCCCGGTCAGACTCGTAATAAATGCCATGTCAACAAACTGGTCTTCCAGAAGAGAGGGGCGGGTAGTCATGATGGATGTCTCCGGTTAAGTAAAGTGAGCCGGATTCTTTTGTGGTATCTGATGGTCACCACTGCTCCGGCATACTAACCGGGCTGATACGTAAAAAAAGCGTGGTACGTTGACCTGCACGCCTCTCCCGATGAGACATATCACTATCAGATAGCAGGTAGTGGCATATCCGTGCACCCGGAGGCAGTGCCGGACTCAGCATAGTTCCGGCACATTATGAACAGAGAATAAAGCTATAGTATTCAGTACTCATTGAACGTAAAAAGAGCCTTCTCCTCTGTAAAAAGCATCAATCACCTCAAAATCAACCTACGTTTTTCCTACGAAAATCTATTGCAATTTCTATTAAAATTATTCATTTTTACTATGCTTTATTTACGGGGTAAGTTACCCCTGACACCAACTAAAAAGGTGTCCACAGAATACAAATAATTATCATTTCCAAATGGTGGGTGCAATGGAAGGTCATTCAGACAAAACGCTAAAGGCACTGGATAAAAAAACAGCATGGTTAAAAAATAATCCTAGAGCTTTCCACTTTTATCTCTTCCGGGCGTGCTCACTAATCTCGGAACAATTAGAAAAAGATATCCTCTCTGAGGATGACTGCCCCCCACCTTTTCCCCTTGAGGAAAGATATAATGCTTTCAACAGAACTATATCCACCAGTCAATATACTCAGCCTTCCCGCGATATTATGCCGTGGTCGCAGGCTCTTCCTGCTGAGTTAGTGGACACTATTGATAAACAATCCAGTACTATTGATGCTAAAAATAAAACTTCTTCCTCCGCATTCTCGTCACCGGAGAAAATAAACCTTAGTACCTGTAAACAAGGTAAGAAAGAAAAGACCGACAAACGTCCACCTGAAAATATCAGAAATGCAAACGGGTTACTTTTTAAAAGAATTAAGGATGTCTCAGAGAGAAACGTTGGCTTTTCTTTATTCGTACACCTGTTGATAACCTTCGTAAAAAAGCCTCAAAAAATATCAAATTTAATCTCATCTATAGATATCGAATGGCGTCACCAGTACGCCCTTTACCCAGCACCTTTTTCATGGGTTAACAGCAAAGATGAAACTCAATGCCAGTGGTTATGGCAACAAATGCAGGAACGATGCTTAGGCATTCCATTAAAACCACATGATAATAAAGAGAAATATTATTTTATCTTTGCTATTTTTGATAACTGGAAAGGATGGACTACCGAGCAGGAATCTTATCTTAACGGCAAAAATAAAAGGCGTAATAAAGGAAAGTTTCTTGGACATGGCATCATGCCGGAAAATGGCATCAATAAAAATCATAAAGATATTCTTCTTGATGAGCTTAAAAATGCATGGGAGCAAAAGGAAAGAAGAGCCAGAAGAGCTAAGGAACCAGCTGCTGTGAAGTTGACCAAAGCGGCTCAAAAAAAACTTGAGTTTATTGCGCATGTAGAGAAGACCACATCGAAGGAAATTCTTAACGAACTGATTAACAATGCTTTTAATGATGCGAAGAGTCAATCACGGCAATCATAAAGTGATATGGCAGAAGCAATAAGCTTCATTCGAAATAATCTCAGACAGATATTATCTTCGTGAATCCCCCGCCTCCCTGACCGGAGTGCGGGGATTTTTGTTTTTCACGCTGAGAATCCTTTATGACTAAACCACACGGCCTTCAGGCCCTTGAACAACCGCTGTCGTCGCTTCCCGATACGCTTCGCCAGCTTATTCTTGAACGTATTCAGAACCTCACCCACTACGAGCCGGTGATTGGCATCATGGGTAAAAGCGGTGCGGGTAAATCCTCGCTCTGCAACGAACTCTTCCGGGGTGAGGTCTCCCCCGTCAGTGATGTGAACGCCTGTACCCGTGCCGTGCTGCGCTTCCGGCTACGCAGCGGGCGTCACAGTCTGGTGATTGTTGATTTGCCGGGCGTGGGCGAAAACGGACAACGGGACCAGGAATACCGCGCCCTGTACCGGCGTATGCTGCCGGAGCTGGACCTGGTGTTGTGGGTCATTAAGGCCGATGACCGGGCGCTGTCGGTGGACGAGCATTTCTGGCGCGGCGTGATGCAGCCTTACCAGCAGCAGGTGTTGTTCGTGATTAACCAGGCCGACAAAATAGAACCCTGCCACGAATGGGATACCCGAACCAGCACGCCTTCAGCACAGCAATGGGCAAATCTTCAGGAAAAGCAGGTAGCCATTACCGCGATGTTTAAACCACATCATCCTGTCTGCATGGTGTCCGCGCTGGCCGGATGGGGCACTGAGGAGATGGTGGGCACCATGATGCGCAGTCTGCCGGACCGCGCCGCCAGCCCGGTGGTGACACAGTTGCATGGGCAGCTCTGTACGGAGGCGGTCAGGTCGCAGGCCCGTGACGGCTTCGGTGCGGCCGTGGGCCAGGTGTTTGATACGGCGGAGTCTTCGTCGTTTCTGTCCGCCCCGCTGAAAACGGTGATGCGTACTGTGCGTGATGCGGTCGTGTCGGTGGCCCGGGCCGTCTGGGACTGGATTTTCTTCTGAATGAGTCAAAGGTCATCTGGTCCGTAGTGGATTACTCTGTTTATTCATCATCCTGCAGATGATTTTTATGTGGCAGACATAACCTGTCTGCACCAGCAAAAGATACCACCGGTCATAAGCACGTTACTGCTGCCAACAGGGCACCCAGACGGCCTTTTCGCGCCAGGCGCTTCGCAACGTATCACGGACATAACCTGTCAGTCTCATCCTTTACAGTAATACCTTCTTAATTAATCACTTACCCAACACGGAGATAATACATGTCTCAGGCTGAGCGTCGTTATGACCGCCTGTCTGTCCGGCTTTCGCTGATTATCAGCCGTCTGCTCGCGGGGGAAACGCTGAATATGCGCAAACTGGCGACGGAGTTTGGGGTCTCGGAGCGTACCCTGCATCGTGATTTCCGCGAGCGTCTGATTTATCTCGACCTCGAATATCAGAATGGCTGCTGCCGTCTGCTGAGCGGGGGACGACACGAGATTCAGGCCGGGGCAGCAATGCAGTTTGCCCGTCAGTCAGGCACTGACGCGCTGTTTCCTGAGATGGACCACCATCTGGTCAGCTCATTACTAAGCGGTCGGGGCACCCCACCATGCCTTATCTGGCATCAGGGTGCACCCATACCGCCTTCCCGCCCGGGCATCTTCACCCGACTGGTCAGGGCGGTATCAGAACAGCGAAGGGTAACCCTCCTGGCTGACGGGTGCCGTTGCGACAGCCTTGCTCCCTACCGGCTGATTTTCAGTTCCGGTGAGTGGTTTCTGGCAGGAGAACACCTCGGCAGGATAACCATTTTTGCACTGCACACTGTTCACTCTGTGATGTTTCACCCGGAAACCTTCACACCAGACGGACATTTCACCCGCATCCTGTCACGCCCGGATTTTTTACAGGCGTTACCTCATTTTCATCTTTTTCATTCACTGCTCGCTGACGACAGTTACGGGCAGATTATCCATAAGGAACAGGTATGAAATTACTCATCACAGCGGCGCTGGTCGCCAGTCTCAGCATTATCTCAGCGCCCCCGGTCCTCGCTGAAAATATCGTGGGTTCAGTCAGAACCTGGAAGTCCATGCAGGCAGATGGCTGGAAATCCGCTGATGGATACGATGATAACCATATGCATAACGCACTCTATCAGGCGGTTGTACTCGACAATTATCCCTGGACGAATCACTTTTTTCTTCGCAGCAGAGATGGAGGCTCGCTTTATCTGGCAGACAAAAAATCCCTGACGGTCAGATACATTGATATAAAACCCCGTGACGAATATCCGCTACATCTCCGGATTATTTATCAGGGCAATAATGAAGGACAGGGCTGTTATTTCGCTGTCGTTGATGACCGGATGGCTAACTACTGGACAGCCGTTGAAGACAAGCTGCTCTACCAGTATCCCGCCGTTGAAAATGTTGATGAAAAAGCGGCTGAACTCAAAAAACAGTTCACGCCGGAAGTCATGATGATGGTAAAGGACAATTGTGTTAACAAACGGCAGCAGGCAGCGCTTGCAGCCCGGCGTACTGAAAAAGACAGGGAACTGCAACAGTGGGTGGCACAGCAGAGTCTTGCTGAGCTATGCCGTCGTACCGGTAACTGCTGACGCAGTCAAAACGATATTATCAGCAAGGGATCAACGTCATGAAAAAAACATACCCGCGTATTGTTGTCACTGTTCTGGCCGTTATCAGTGCTATCAGTGTTTCCGGTTGTGACAGCAAGGAAGATGCTGGCGTGAAAGCGATAGCCCGATTTAAGGACCTGACTCCACCACCGTTCAGCGATGTGGTGGCGCATAAATCCGACATCGTGCAGGAATGGGTAAAAAAGGATGCCTTCGGCACGCCGCAATACACGGTAATGAAAACCCGCCAGTCGCCGGAAGGCTGTGAGTCCGGCAGTTATTACTACATTGCCGATATGCAGCAGAAAACGGTGCAGCCGCTGATAGCCGCCCTATGCCTTGCTGACAATATCGCCCTGAGCTTCCGGATTGAGACCGACAGCTATACGGGTGAGAAATCGGTGGTGTATTCGCACGATGGCAAGGAAATGGGGAAACTCTACCTGCCGGAGAATCAGGAGAACAACCCATGAGCCATAAGCTGAAAGGTGTCGTCTCTGCTGCAGCCCTGAATCTGTATTTACTGACACCGGCCCATGCTGATGTCTCTGGTGGTTTTCAGGGGCTATCAAAGGCGGCATTCCGGCCTACATCCGCGATGTAAAACACAACAACCCCTTCTGGTGTAACCAGTACAGGCTGGTGCGAAAGATGTGTGAAGTGGTCGCGCAATCGGAAAACGGGCGCGTCGCCATCGTCAGAATGGTCCCCACCGACTGGAAATGCCCCAACGGTATCTGGGGTGTGGTTGACCGTTCTGATGGTGATGCCATGGAGCTGGTCCCGGCGGCGAAAATGTCCCTGGAGCAGTACTGCAGCAAGGCATTCAGTGCAGGTTTTGTCAAACTGAAGAACAGGAAATCACTGGCCGATGTCGTGATGTACTACAACGGCAGGCCAGTCGATTCTTTCGAATACCTTGAAGAATGAACTAACCCCCGGCCTCCGGGAGACGCTTCCCGTATTCACTCAACAGAATAAAAAATAAGGAAAAGAATGAACTGGCATTATGAGAAAAATGGCGTGCGTCATGACAATGTGACCGAAGCCGACATAACCGAACGCATTCAGCGCGGAGAGTTGAATGCATCAACGCTGGTATGGCAACAGGGAATGACAGAATGGCAGCCGCTGTCAGCTACACGGCTCGCAGAAGTGCTGAAACAAAGTGCGGTTCCCCCCCGCGCTCCCCGGCCATCGTATCCCCGGTGGCGTGGTCTGGACGCTGGCTTTTGCTCCCCTGATTGGGTATGCCCTGGAAATATGGACTGCAGGGCTGAGCGGAATGGAATTTGAGGAAGCGTATGCCGCAGTAAGTGAAGGGCAATACTGGTTTATCACGCTGATACTGAATATTGCGCTGGGATATCTGGATGAACGGCGGCTCCGTAAATCCGGCGTGGATACCACCGCCTTTGGCTGGCTGGCCTGGCTGGTACCGTTTTATCTGTGGCGTCGGGCAAAGGCCCTCAGTCAGAAACCGGCTTACTTCTGGGTCTGGCTGGTCGCGCTGATACTGGTACTGCTGACTGGCTGATGGTTATTCAGCAGAAGGAATGCTGAACATCACCGTTTAATTGCAATCGCTATTATCAACACATTAACAGTATTCATTACTTAAGGACAATATCATGAGACTGTCTCACTGTATTCTCACCGCAGCCATACTGGCTTCCGCGTCAACAGCCCATGCCCTGCCCAATATGTGGACCAGCGGATTTGGTCAGGGCGTGACCGAATATATCATTACCAGCCCGGATAAGGTGGTATTTAATCTGAATTGTACTGGCAATCCGGATGCGCAGAATATTCTGCAACACAGCGTCTGGCTCACCCTGCCTGATGGCACTTCCGTCAATTCCAGCGATGACGGAACAGAGATAACGGTCGTCATGGATAACAGCCAGTACCCCTTACCGTCATTCCTTGGCTGGCGAAACGGTGACAATGCCTGGGTGTCATTTATTAATGCGCTGAGTCAGGCTGCGAATTTTGATGTTTACGTCAACGATAAAAAAGTTGGCTCCTTTAGTCCGGGTCTGAAGAATACGCAAAAAGAACTGTCTGACCTCAGTGAGTGTCGGACCACACACTACAGCGATTAATAATTCACATTTCAGACCTCTCCAGCCCGCTACGCACCAACACCAGATAGCAACAGGCCATGCTCCTTCGGGAACATGGCCTTTTTTGTTTTTATTTGATTATCAGATAAGGAGTTAGCTATGCGACTAGCCAGCCGCTTTGGCCGTATAAACCAGATACGCCGTGACCGGCCTCTGACCCACGAAGAGCTGATGAGTCATGTACCCAGCGTGTTCGGGAGTGACAAGCATGAATCTCGTTCAGACAGGTACACCTACATCCCGACCATCACCATCCTCGAAAACCTGCAGCGTGAAGGCTTTGAGCCGTTCTTTGCCTGCCAGACAAAGGTTCGCGACCAGAGCAAGCGGGAACACACCAAACACATGCTTCGCCTGCGTCGTGCCGGTCAACTGACCGGACATCAGGTGCCGGAAATCATTCTACTTAACAGCCATGACGGCTCATCAAGCTACCAGATGTTGCCGGGGCTATTTCGAGGCGTCTGTACCAACGGTCTGGTCTGCGGACAGTCATTTGGCGAAGTGCGGGTACCACATAAAGGGAATGTTGTTGAGAAGGTGATTGAAGGGGCTTACGAAGTGCTCGGTGTGTTTGACCGGGTGGAGGAGAAGCGCGATGCAATGCAGTCACTGGCACTGCCAGAACCAGCCCGTAACGCCCTGGCGAATGCCGCGCTGAAGTATCGCTTTGGTGAAGACCACCAGCCGGTCACGGTATCGCAGTTGCTGACCCCACGTCGCCGGGAGGACTACAGCGATGACCTGTGGACCGTATACCAGCGCGTGCAGGAGAACCTGATGAAAGGTGGATTGTCAGGGCGAACCGCTCAGGGGAAAAGCAGCCGCACCCGTGCTGTTACCGGTATTGATGGCGATGTGAAGCTCAATCGCGCCCTGTGGGTAATGGCAGAAAACATGCTCGATTTTTTCGAGCGTTAAACAACCGTTCCGGCATAAGGAGATAGTTTAATGAATACACAAAATCATCAGTTCGCGGAGCATACCGCAATTACTGCCTCAGTGGTCCCGGACGAGTTACGCATCGGTTTCTGGCCGCAGCACTTTGGCTCCATCCCACAATGGATAACCCTTGAACCTCGCATTTTCGCCTGGATGGATCGGCTGTGTGCCGATTACCGCGGTGGTATCTGGCGCTTTTCGACGCTCAGCAACGGCGGCGCTTTTATGGCTCCGGAGTCAGAGCACGATGAGAAGTGGATATTGTTTAACAACATGAACGGCAATGGAGCAGAACTCACCAGTGAAGCGGCAGGGATAGTCGCCTGCCTGATGGCATACAGTTACCACGCCTGTCGCATCGAGTGTGACGCGATGACAGAGCATTATTATCGCTTACGCAACTACGCGCTAAACCATCCGGAATGCAGCGCCATTATGCATCTTATCGACTGAGGAATGCCGAACATGAATACCGCATTATCCCCGGTGTCATCGCAGCCCGAACTCTTTCCGCTGACGGTTGCGGCCCAGCATGGTTGCATGCTCCCCGCGACCTCCGGATTAACCCCCTATGCCCAACGCACCATTCGCCGCGCTATCAATCTACTGGATAAATATCTGCGTCAGCCCGGCATATCCTTTACCTCCAGTACTGCAGCTCGTGACTGGCTTCGGCTACAGCTGGCCGGACAGGAGCGGGAAGTGTTTATGGTGCTTTATCTCGATAACCAGCATCGTTTACTGGAGAGCGAAACACTATTTGCCGGTTCGGTTAACCATGTCCAGGTCCATCCCCGTGAAGTGGTGAAGTCAGCGCTTCGCTTTAATGCTGCAGCTGTCGTGCTGGTACATAACCATCCATCCGGTGATCCGGAGCCCAGCCAATGCGATCGCAACATTACGGGCAGGCTTAAAGAAGCCATGGCACTGGTTGATGTGAACATACTCGATCATCTGGTTGTCGGTTCAGATGGCATTGTGTCGTTTGCAGAGCGAGGCTGGATATAAGGGCACTACAATGAAATCTACTGATTCAGAGAACGATTCATTTCTCAAGTGGGGTCTGAATCGTAATGTGACACCTTGCTTTGGCGCTCGTCTGGTACAGGAGGGAAATCGACTGCACTATCTGGCTGACCGGGCCAGTATCACCGGTAAGTTCAGCGAAGCAGAATGTCTTAAGCTGGATTTGGCATTCCCGCATTTTATCAGCCAGATGGAATCGATGCTGACTACTGGTGAAATAAATCCTCGCCATGCCCACTGTGTCACCCTGTACCACAATGGTTTCACCTGCGAAGCCGATACCCTTGGCAGTTGCGGCTACGTATACATCGCCGTTTACCTCACTTATCGTTAACTACTTTCACAAGAGCAAATATGAAAACTCTACCTGCAACAACTCCGCAGGCGGCGACGCTATGTCTGTCGCCTGTGGCAGTCTGGCAAATGCTGCTTGCTCGCCTGCTGGAACAACATTATGGCCTGACGCTAAACGACACGCCGTTCAGTGATGAAAAGGTAATTCAGGAACATATCGATGCCGGTATATCTTTGGCCGATGCCGTTAATTTTCTGGTGGAAAAGTACGGGCTGGTTCGTATTGATCGCAGGGGATTCGGCTGGCAAGAACAGTCCCCATATCTGCGGGCAGTCGATATTCTGCGGGCGCGACAGGCAACAGGTTTATTGAAAGCGCGGCACGGTGAACATTGGGAATAGCCTTCCTGATTCACACTGCAGCTTTCCTTACTTATTTAATTTACTCATTCCAAAAAGCACCTTCCGATGCTGGTTGGTGCTTTTACTTATATGGACGAAATATCATGCAAATTGAAGCTGTAATTTTAACTGGGCACATTATCGCAAGCACAATCCGGGAATGCTGGGCCGTCGTTGTTGATGGTTTTGACGCATACTACGAACAAGCTTATGATCCAGCTTAATTTCTTTTCCTCATGAAAGGACTGGTATGGGCAACAGAATGTGGATGATCCGCGGCGATGGCGGCAAGCTCTATGACGATTTTCGCGATAAGCAAATTGTAGGCATCGGTTGGTCTCAGCTGGCTCCATTAGTCAAACCTGGCCTGTCCCGAGCCCAGTTACTCGCCTTATACCAGGAGGCAGATCCCTTAACAAAGCTGGGAACAGCCCGTTCTGGTGCATCGCAGGTCTGGCGTTTTGTGAATGAGATCCAAAAGGGTGATTGGGTTATTACTTATTCGCCAGCCAACCGTACTTATTTGCTAGGCAAAGTTACTTCAGACTTCCAATATCATCCTGAATGGGTGGAAGAGGGGATGGGTATCGCTCGGCAGGTTAAATGGAATACTCAAGAAATCGATCGCGATCGACTGTCTGTAGCTACCAAGAACACATTGGGTTCTACGCTGACGGTTTTCCAGCTTCCAGAATATGCGCTAGTAGAGCTTTTGCAGGATAAGAAACCCACTATAGATGTGATTACTCAGAATCCAGTTGCGATGGATGAAGATGAGGTCGTTTCTGATCCGCTCCGCGATATGGAAATGCTGGCGTTTGAGGGTATCAAAGATCGCATCAACTCTCTTGATTGGGACGAGATGCAAAATCTGGTTGCCGGAGTCTTACGCAGCATGGGCTATAAAACGCAGGTCTCACCTGCGGGAGCCGATCGGGGTAAAGATATCATAGCTTCACCTGATGGGTTCGGTTTTGAAAATCCGCGTATTATCGTTGAGGTAAAGCACCGCAGGGAACAGATGGGAAGCCAACAGATACGCAGCTTTATCGGTGGTCGCCATAAAGATGATCGCGGGCTTTATGTTAGTACAGGGGGCTTTACGAAAGATGCTCGATATGAAGCCGACCGTTCGACGATACCACTGACGCTCTGGACACTTGATGATCTCGTCCGGGCGCTTATTGAGAACTACGAACAAGTTGATATTGAGACTAAACTTTTGGTGCCTCTGAAGAAAACGTTCCTGCCTGCCTGAATCTTGCTTTGATAGCCATATCGGTGTTCTACTGGTATGGCTTTATACCCACTCGTAGTGTCTATTTTTTGTACGGATTTTAACTTGCGGGTGCAAGTGCGGGTATAACTATTTATTTCTGTCTATAAACTACATTGATATCAGTCTATTGGGTGTGAAATTCGAGTCCGGCCTTCGCACCACATCATATGCAAATCGAGTCGCTCAAGGGCGGCTTTTTTTGTGTCTGAAATTACCCATATCCGTGCAGTATATCGGCCTGTCAGAAAGGCCGTTCAGTGTTCTTCGTTTCGTAGCCGGTGGCCTCAAGTATGCCCTGGCCGTTTCTGTTAGTGCGACTAGAAATGACCCTATATCATTCCCATTGACTGCATCAGCTTAATCGATTACAGCTCAGGAAATAAAATTTTAACTGTGTTAAAATCCCTGTAAAATTAGTTAAAAAAGGAAGATAAACGTGGCGCTGTACAATATCGCAAATAAAGAACTACATGCTTTAGAAAAAACGACCTTTACTCTGGAAGGATTACAGGAACGTTATGATTTACAGGAAGCAATCAAAAAAAACATAGATATTATTGCTCCTGATTGCCTGGTAATTTCCGAAGAGTTTTCTGACTGGGAAGATAGTCGTCGGCGAATTGATTTATTGGCAATCGATAAACAGGCAAATTTAGTGGTTATCGAATTAAAACGTGATGAAACGGGTGCGCATATGGAGTTACAGGCACTACGATATGCGGCGATGATTTCCACAATGAGTTTTGCGAAAGCATGTGAATATTTCCAGACGTATTTGAAAAAACAAAACTGCGATGCCGATGCGAAAGAAAAAATACTTGAATTTGTTGAGCTGGATGAAACTGAGCTTGTTGATTTCGGAAAAGATATCAGAATTGTTTTGGCTTCATCGGATTTTAGCAAGGAACTGACTACCACTGCGATTTGGTTAAGAGATAAGGGGGTAGACATTCGATGCGTTCGTCTGACGCCTTATAGATTTAATGATGATGTTCTTATCAATGCAGAGCAAATCATACCGGTTCCTGAATTGGAAGAATATCAAGTTAAATTTCGTGAAAAACGTGATGAGCAGCTAATTAGCAGTCAGAAAAAAGAGAAGGACTATACGTGGTATATATATAAAGATAAAGAACTTAATAAGCGTAAATTAGCTCTTGAATTATTACGTGATTGGATAAGACAATTTAATCCAGCAAGTTATAATGATTTAATAAATGGATTAAATGAAGACTTTAAAAAACGTACAGTTATGCTTGTCGATCAGATACCAGAGAAGCAAAAGAGTCGCTATCATATCAATGAAGATGCATTGATTACACTTCCTTCTGGTGAAATTGTTGCTATTTCTAATCAATGGGGTATTGTTAATATTGAACTCTTGATTGAGTTTGTACGGCAAAATGGTTTTGTTGTTGAAAAAGCTGAACAATAAATTTTGATATTGCTATAAATGTCTACATTGAAAAATGGGGAGAACATTTGTAGCTTGTAATATCTCAATGCAAGAGATGGCAATATTATGGGGGCACGGTATTATCAACCTCACCCCCTAAAAACCTCTTTCCGATGCCACTCCACAAACCCCTCAAAAGGGTAATTTTTACGCACCTGTGGTAACGCAATAGTTTTCCCGTCAAAATCCCAGAATAGTTTCTCAACGATCCCTCCGCCGTTTACCGCATCTGATACCAGTACCCGCATATTTTCATCCAGGCCAATCGATCCTTTATCAAAGGCTTTATGGTGAATTGCGCAAAGCGCCAGGCCATTAGGAATTTCACAAGGACCTCCTTGCTGTTTCCATTTTATATGCGCCGCTTCCAACGCTACGGTGGTGTCGTCGTGGCGCATATTAAAGCCACATATCGCGCACTGGTAGTTATAAGCGCGTAATACATTTTTGCGAAATAAAGGGTCGCGCTGTTTACGGATTTGCTGGAGATCAAAACCCAGCTCGTCAGCAATTTCTTCCTGAATACTCTCGGTGAAGTGCGCTTCGAGTATCTGTTGCGCCAGAGTATTGATGAGTTTTTTATTGCCGGTTACCAGGGCGTAGTGCTGTTCATCGAAACCGCCTGCAACGTGGTATTCGTTCAGTTCCTTCACTGGCGGTTGTCGGCTGCTCCCTGCTGTTGAGCAAAGCTCGGCATTGTGTAATTGCCAGAATCCGTCGCCTTGTAATCGCCAGAACGGCATATCAGGTCGGTACTGTGAACGCTGTGGCCCAAAACGTTCCAGTAAACTGTGCAGAGGTTCGTAGATTTCCGATCCATAATCGAAAAGGCGTGGATGTCCATTCAGGTATCCCGCTAATACGTATAGCAATAACAATGGCTTATGCGGCGCGCGCTGTTCACCCTTGTGCCAGATTTTTATATTGGCAATTGCCTGCTGTAGCGATTTACTGGAAGCCATTGATATCCCTGGCAGTGAAATAATTGCGATCATGCTCGCAAATTTTCGGCTGTTCAAGCCTGCAAGTGAAGATATATTACTTTGATCTCATTTGTTTTTTTGCTGCCTGTGTACCCTAATTGCCATGCGATGCTGCACCGACGCTAACCACCGTTTACGCCGGAGGAGTTAAAAGCGTTGATGGATGCGAATAAATCAAATTAATGAACGCTCACTTTTCGCCCCAAAACTGCAAAATTGCTTCTACAAACCTGTCAGAAATAATCCCCCGACGGGCTGCCGCGCTGAAATGACTGCTTCGCAGTGCCGTCGTCCAGTTCTCCGGTGACCGGTACGCTGAACCGTAATATCCCGTGCTTAAATCGTCCGGGTCTTCATCAGGCGCGTTCGTCAGTCCTCTTTCACCTTGTTGCTGGAAGTCGACGAAAATAATATTGGCTAAAACATTATTTTGATAATTGCCATAAATAACTTCATACGCATGAGGGAAATTTTCTTTCCAGTACCAGGTGGTATCGCCGCAAAACCACGGCGCGTCAGTAATATTATTAAGCTGAGAATGGTATTGTTTTAGATCCCTACGAAAGGCTTCAATCATATGATTAAAGTGTTGAGGGTGTGACGCGTAGTCACTGGTCATTAAGTCAAATTCGCCTTGCATCCAGCATACGCCGAGGAATTTGTTCTGCGGATTTTTTGCCAGTGCGGCTCGCGTTCTGCTGACTAAATCCTGGTACAGCGGAGTATCCGTTCCCCAACGACAAGCATCATGGCTGGCTCCGTGCCGTTCTGAATATGTCCCTTCGCTGCCCGCGGTAAAAGCCGATCCGCCACGGCAACATGGAACGATGAGAACCCCTGCATTATCAGGAATAAAGGGTAGTAATTTCCGTGCAATATGCAGTGCCTGGCCAACGGTGCCGTACTGTGTTTGATGATTCGTTGCCAGAGGATGGTGATAACCCTGCATATCCTGAACATCGTGTGGGCAGTGAGTCAGTGGAATAATGTCGTTAAAGTGACATGACGGGCCTCCGGGATGCGTATGCGCAAATCTCGCTAATTGTTTAATTCTGGGATGAGGCGCATCTTCCCTGTCCGGTAATGGCAGTCCTTCGCCATACGCCATGGCATTAGACTGACCAGCAACGGTAAGAACATAGTAATAATCGGGCGATATTATTGCGTTCATATAAATTTCGCGTAATTGAAATGACAAATTGATAGCAGGGCCCCTTTACCGGGGCCCTGAAGCGTTAATTTTGTACTGTGACTTTATTATCCTTCACAGAGATCAAAACTGAATCCGTCACCGCTTTGCCGCCTGCAGTTTCACCGCCAATAATCAATAGACTATTATTCCAGGGCAATGATACTCCGTAGGCCCGACCTTGCGATAATTCACCCGATTTATCCCATTTCCCGTTATGCCAAAGATGAATATCAGTGCTATATGATTTTTTTAGGCCTTCATGCGCATAGTTCTTACCGTTCTGGTAATTTTCTCGTGAACCTTTGAATCCGGCCCCTCCGGCAAATATAAGAGAATCATTGCTTATCCCCGCAAAACCGCCAGCGACGCCATCTGGTGATGAGACGGGAGCAAGCTTATTCCATTTTAAATTATTACCGGTGAAATCAAGTTCAAATACGGCATCCGTTCGCAATCCTGGTTTGGCTTCGCCATTAATAAGCCAGGTTTTATCACCTTTATTCACAAGCGCCGCACCAGCCGTTCCGTACCAGGGAGATTCGCCAGCGTAACTCCATTGCTGTGTTGAGGGATCAAAAGACAACAGAAACTTATTGAAGAAATAATCTTCTGCTTTTTTGTCAAAATAATGGGCATTGATCTTGTCTATAGTTGCTGAATCTTTTCCAGCCTCGTTGAGATCTTCAAAATAGCCATTGAAGATATTCTGGTTAACACCGCCAGTAACATAAGCCTTGCCGTTGTGTACAAAAGTCACATGACCCGCCATGCCCATCGGTGCATGCGACATCAATTTAACCCAACTATTGGTTTTGGGGTTGTATTTGTGTACGTCATTAAATACCTGAGTCAAGCCCTTGCTATTTTTGCCAATGCCGCCAAACACATACAGATTGCCATCAATAAATGCCGAGGTTGCTTGATCTCTTGGTCCACCAGGGAATGCAGCTAACGCTGTCCATTTTTTATCTTTGGCCTGTGTATCCAGCTTGTACCATGCCGTACCTGCGCTACCTAAACCAATGTAGACAGTGTCGTTATCAATTGCTCCGGTACCACTTTTAAATGGCACAGGAGTTTCAGGTAATACAGACGCGTTTGCGGCAAATGAAGCCATCATGATAGCAAGCGCCGTTATTGTTTTATTCATTGTGACTGTCTCCTGTCTACTACAGTTTAAATGACACACCAATGCGATAACTGTTTTCCGATAAATTATCTCTGCCGTTGTAAACACCCTGACGGTCCAGGTAGTCATATTCTATGTATGGCGTAATATCGGGCGTCATATGGTATTGTAGAACAAATGCATTTTCCGTCGCCCATTTCTTATGGTTTGCATAGCGATAATCGTTCTGTTTGCTGTATAGCGTCGTTTGCCATGCGAAGGTGAAATCACTATTAATATGGTAAGTGACATATCCATCCCAACGATGAACGTTATCACGAGACATATCACCGGATAAGTCTTGTTGTCGGTAAGCTTTCCAGTCGTAACGATAGCGAATGCCAAAATTAAGATCTTTTGTCGCGTCCCAGGACAGTTTTACGTAGGGTCCGTAGCGTGTGCCGTTGCTGCTAAAATGCGTTAACATTCCCGGGCGCACCGTCCATTGATCATCAAGTTTAATCGCGTAATTAACTTCAACCTGAACATCATTGAGTGCGGCATTTTCCTTTTTATTATCATGAATGGTATTCCAGGTATTACTTTCCATGCTTGCCCACCATCCATTTTGCCATCCCTCACTGACTTTGAGTCGAGTCTCATAGGCGTGGCTTCCACTACGATATCCACCACGTACGTCCAGTGTCGCAGCCTGAGAAATTAATGGGGACGAAAAGCACAGTAATAATACGCCAGAAAGTATTTTAGCCTTTTTCATAAATTTCACTCATTTGTAGGATACAGAAAGCAATACAAAGCCCGCATAAACAATTAGCATTTATGTTGTGTAATATTTTTTGCCAGGCTTATAGTGTCTTTGGCAACCGGTAGCTGTATTTTATATTTTTTGTATAATGTCTCCTGTGAAAAATCTCTTTTCACATTATTTAAATAAACAGAGATCCAGATTAAATACCTGAGTATAAAATCTCTTCTGATGTTTAATTGATTTGAATGTTCGTAAGCTATATCACTTACTCAATCCATTTTACCCAGAGTCATAAAATAGAATGTCTGTTGATCTCATTTTCATATTCCTTTCAGACTGAAGTGCGTTTTCATCACCCGATGAGAAAGAACTGAAGTGATGTTTGCCATAGATTGCGAGATGCCCTGTCTCATTGACTATCTTGGTGCACCTTTATACCTGTTATACCAGATCAAAAATCACGCAATCCATACAACAAAACCAGATTTGCGATTCGTGTCACAAAATATGTCGTTATTTTTCTAAGAAGAAGATGCCATGTGAAGCCAGACGAACACTTGCGGAGGCCTTCACAAACCAAAGATTGTTGTTTAATTATCTGTTTTATAAGTAATTTATTTAAAGTATAAACAAGGAAAGATTTGCAAGTTAACTCAGTGAGCGTGGTGAAAATCAGTGTTTACCCGCCATCAGGCTGAGCATAATTCTCATCATGAAATATGTTTCCTGGTTTGTGGCTTGTAACTGGTCACTTCTGAAGTCGATCTGGAGAGGCTTGTTGATGTTGGTGTTTTCAGGATGATGTTTCACTTAGTTTGTTTGCCGTATCGCCCGGCGAATGGCTGTGATTGAGGAAGGTTTAAGTCGTAGTGACCAAAGCTATATTTACCAACGAATGTAGATGAAAAAATCATCTCCTGCGTTCCCCATATCTCCAGGATAAAAAGGAATGTAACAATCTCATGGCGTAAGCTGACGAATCAGCCAGGAATAATCGCTAGGGACCTAAGAATTAGCATGATAATAGCCACTAAGAAATTACTGCGCTCCATGAAATAGCCATTTTGTGGCAAATGGAGTTGACTAATAATGTCATATGTGAGACGGCTAGTTGAACGAATATTAAATTTTGCTGAATTTTTTATGTTGATTTTACTTGTTACAGAACATATCACATGATATATAGATAAGATTAGTTGCATTAATGATGAGGGTTATTATTAGATTCGTATCCGATTGATAAATATATAAAGGTACATAGCATGCAAGAGCATGGCGTTTGTATGGCAACGTTATTATAATTAACTGTTGCTACTCCATTTAAGTTCACTCAGAAGAACTGGTCCACTTACGTTAGTTATTAAGCAAACGTTCGCTTTTATAAACATAATCAGGATAAAAATGTTGGATTATTGCTAACCCAGCACAGCTAGTGCGCGTCTGTAATTATAAGGGAAAAACGATGAAGAATAAGGCTGATAACAAAAAAAGGAACTTCCTGACCCATAGTGAAATCGAATCACTCCTTAAAGCAGCAAATACCGGGCCTCATGCAGCACGTAATTATTGTCTGACTTTGCTTTGTTTTATTCATGGTTTCCGGGCGAGTGAAATTTGTCAATTGAGGATTTCGGATATTGATCTTAAGGCAAAGTGTATATATATCCATCGATTAAAAAAAGGCTTTTCAACAACGCATCCGCTATTGAACAAAGAAGTTCAGGCTTTAAAAAACTGGTTGAGTATCCGTACTTCGTACCCGCATGCTGAGAGCGAGTGGGTATTTTTATCTCGTAAGGGAAATCCGCTTTCTCGGCAACAGTTTTACCATATTATCTCGACTTCCGGTGGTAATGCCGGGTTGTCACTGGAGATTCATCCGCACATGTTACGCCATTCGTGTGGTTTTGCTTTGGCGAATATGGGAATAGATACGCGACTTATCCAGGATTATCTTGGGCATCGCAATATTCGTCATACTGTCTGGTATACCGCCAGCAATGCAGGGCGTTTTTACGGCATCTGGGATAGAGCCAGAGGACGACAGCGTCACGCTGTTTTATAGAGATAGTTGAGATACCAGGGATGGTGTTAAAAACTACATTATTCTTACGATATATCAAAAATGATTAACCATTTATTAATTGATGTTATTGTAAGTGTGATTATTAATTTTCATAATAAACATTAAGTTAACCATATCCATACAAAATACAATGGTTTATGTTCTTCAAAATAAATAAACAAAATCATTCATAAATTTACACATCACTTAAATTCTCCTGTTTCCGCACTTTTTTCTTTATTTTTTAAGCAACTGGAAGTTAATCCACTGCAATCTATTGTTATATTGAATCAAATCAATGAAAATAGATGTTGTCACATCAGTGATATTTTATTTTTGTATGATATTTAATGTAATTGACTGATAGCCACATCACTCCGTGTGTGGTTATCTTTTTATCTATTGGGCTAATTTTGACCGATTGAGGTTTCCTATAGGTATTCATTCAAATATATCTCAGTTAGGAGTACTACTATTGTGAGTAAACGTCGTTATCTTACCGGTAAAGAAGTTCAGGCCATGATGCAGGCGGTTTGTTACGGGGCAACGGGAGCCAGAGATTATTGTCTTATTCTGTTGGCATATCGGCATGGGATGCGTATTAGTGAACTGCTTGATCTGCATTATCAGGATCTTGACCTTAATGAAGGTCGAATAAATATTCGCCGACTGAAGAACGGATTTTCTACCGTTCACCCGTTACGTTTTGATGAGCGTGAAGCCGTGGAACGCTGGACCCAGGAACGTGCTAACTGGAAAGGCGCTGACCGGACCGACGCTATATTTATTTCTCGCCGCGGGAGTCGGCTTTCTCGCCAGCAGGCCTATCGCATTATTCGCGATGCCGGTATTGAAGCTGGAACCGTAACGCAGACTCATCCTCATATGTTAAGGCATGCTTGTGGTTATGAACTGGCGGAGCGTGGTGCCGATACCCGTTTAATTCAGGATTATCTCGGGCATCGAAATATTCGCCATACTGTACGTTATACCGCCAGTAATGCTGCTCGTTTTGCCGGACTATGGGAAAGAAATAATCTCATAAACGAAAAATTAAAAAGAGAAGAGGTTTGATTTAACTCATTGATAATAAAGTTAAAAAACAAATAAATACAAGACAATTGGGGCCAAACTGTCCATATCATAAATAAGTTACGTATTTTTTCTCAAGCATAAAAATATTAAAAAACGACAAAAAGCATCTAACTGTTTGATATGTAAATTATTTCTCTTGTAAATTAATTTCACATCACCTCCGCTATATGTAAAGCTAACGTTTCTGTGGCTCGACGCATCTTCCTCATTCTTCTCTCCAAAAACCACCTCATGCAATATAAAAATCTATAAATAAAGATAACAATAGAATATTAAGCCAGCAAATAAACTGAAAAAGTTTGTGCGCGATGCTTTCCTCTATGAGTCAAAATGGCCCCAAATGTTTCATCTTTTGGGGGAAAACTGTGCAGTGTTGGCAGTCAAACTCGTTGACAAAACAAAGTGTACAGAATGACTGCCCATGTCGATTTAGAAATAGTTTTTTTAAAGGAAAGCAGCATGAAAATTAAAACTCTGGCAATCGTTGTTCTGTCGGCTCTGTCCCTCAGTTCCGCAGCGGCTCTGGCCGATACTACGACGGTAAATGGTGGGACCGTTCACTTTAAAGGGGAAGTTGTTAACGCCGCTTGCGCAGTTGATGCAGGCTCTGTTGATCAAACCGTTCAGTTGGGCCAGGTTCGTACCGCTAGCCTGAAGCAGGCTGGAGCAACCAGCTCTGCCGTTGGTTTTAACATTCAGCTGAATGATTGCGATACCACTGTTGCCACAAAAGCCGCTGTTGCCTTCTTAGGTACGGCAATTGATGCTACGCATACTGATGTACTGGCTCTGCAGAGTTCAGCTGCGGGTAGCGCAACAAACGTTGGTGTGCAGATCCTGGACAGAACGGGTGCTGCGCTGGCGCTGGACGGTGCGACATTTAGTTCAGAAACAACCCTGAATAACGGAACCAACACCATTCCGTTCCAGGCGCGTTATTTTGCAACCGGTGCCGCAACCCCTGGCGCAGCTAATGCGGATGCGACCTTCAAGGTTCAGTATCAATAACCTACCCAGGTTCAGGGACGTCATTACGGGCAGGGATGCCCACCCTTGTGCGATAAAAATAACGATGAAAAGGAAGAGATTATTTCTATTAGCGTCGTTGCTGCCAATGTTTGCTCTGGCCGGAAATAAATGGAATACCACGTTGCCCGGCGGAAATATGCAATTTCAGGGCGTCATTATTGCGGAAACTTGCCGGATTGAAGCCGGTGATAAACAAATGACGGTCAATATGGGGCAAATCAGCAGTAACCGGTTTCATGCGGTTGGGGAAGATAGCGCACCGGTGCCTTTTGTTATTCATTTACGGGAATGTAGCACGGTGGTGAGTGAACATGTGGGTGTGGCGTTTCACGGTGTCGCGGATGGTAAAAATCCAGATGTGCTTTCCGTTGGAGAGGGGCCAGGGATAGCCACCAATATTGGCGTAGCGTTGTTTGATGATGAAGGAAACCTCGTACCGATTAATCGTCCTCCAGCAAACTGGAAACGGCTTTACTCAGGCTCTACTTCGCTACATTTCATCGCCAAATATCGTGCTACCGGGCGTCGGGTTACTGGCGGCATCGCCAATGCACAGGCCTGGTTCTCTTTAACCTATCAGTAATTGTTCAGCAGATAATGTGATAACAGGAACAGGACAGTGAGTAATAAAAACGTCAATGTAAGGAAATCGCAGGAAATAACATTCTGCTTGCTGGCAGGTATCCTGATGTTCATGGCAATGATGGTTGCCGGACGCGCTGAAGCGGGAGTGGCCTTAGGTGCGACTCGCGTAATTTATCCGGCAGGGCAAAAACAAGTGCAACTTGCCGTGACAAATAATGATGAAAATAGTACCTATTTAATTCAATCATGGGTGGAAAATGCCGATGGTGTAAAGGATGGTCGTTTTATCGTGACGCCTCCTCTGTTTGCGATGAAGGGAAAAAGAGAGAATATCTTGCGTATTCTTGATGCAACTAATAACCAATTGCCACAGGATCGGGAAAGTTTATTCTGGATGAATGTTAAAGCGATTCCGTCAATGGATAAATCAAAATTGACTGAGAATACGCTACAGCTCGCAATTATCAGCCGCATTAAACTGTACTATCGTCCGGCTAAATTAGCGTTGCCACCCGATCAGGCCGCAGAAAAATTAAGATTTCGTCGTAGCGCGAATTCCCTGACGCTGATTAACCCGACACCCTATTACCTGACGGTAACAGAGTTGAATGCCGGAACCCGGGTTCTTGAAAATGCATTGGTGCCTCCAATGGGCGAAAGCACGGTTAAATTGCCTTCTGATGCAGGAAGCAATATTACTTACCGAACAATAAATGATTATGGCGCACTTACCCCCAAAATGACGGGCGTAATGGAATAACGCAGGGGGAATTTTTCGCCTGAATAAAAAGAATTGACTGCCGGGTGATTTTAAACCGGAGGAATAATGTCATATCTGAATTTAAGACTTTACCAGCGAAACACACAATGCTTGCATATTCGTAAGCATCGTTTGGCTGGTTTTTTTGTCCGGCTCTTTGTTGCCTGTGCTTTTGCCGCACAGGCACCTTTGTCATCTGCCGAACTCTATTTTAACCCGCGTTTTTTAGCGGATGATCCCCAGGCTGTGGCTGATTTATCGCGTTTTGAAAATGGGCAAGAATTACCGCCAGGGACGTATCGTGTCGATATCTATTTGAATAATGGTTATATGGCAACGCGTGATGTCACATTTAATACGGGCGACAGTGAACAAGGGATTGTTCCCTGCCTGACACGCGCGCAGCTTGCCAGTATGGGGCTGAATACGGCTTCTGTCTCCGGTATGAATCTGCTGGCGGATGATGCCTGCGTGCCATTAACCTCAATGATCCATGACGCTACTGCGCATTTAGATGTTGGTCAGCAGCGACTCAACCTGACGATCCCTCAGGCATTTATGAGTAATCGCGCGCGTGGTTATATTCCTCCTGAGTTATGGGATCCCGGTATTAATGCCGGATTGCTCAATTATAATTTCAGCGGAAATAGTGTACAGAATCGGATTGGGGGTAACAGCCATTATGCATATTTAAACCTACAGAGTGGGTTAAATATTGGTGCGTGGCGTTTACGCGACAATACCACCTGGAGTTATAACAGTAGCGACAGATCATCAGGTAGCAAAAATAAATGGCAGCATATCAATACCTGGCTTGAGCGAGACATAATACCGTTACGTTCCCGGCTGACGCTGGGTGATGGTTATACTCAGGGCGATATTTTCGATGGTATTAACTTTCGCGGCGTACAATTGGCCTCAGATGACAATATGTTACCCGATAGCCAAAGAGGATTTGCCCCGGTGATCCACGGTATTGCTCGTGGTACTGCACAGGTCACTATTAAACAAAATGGGTATGACATTTATAATAGTACGGTGCCACCGGGGCCTTTTACCATCAACGATATCTATGCCGCAGGTAATAGTGGTGACTTGCAGGTAACGATCAAAGAGGCTGACGGCAGCACGCAGATTTTTACCGTACCCTATTCGTCAGTCCCGCTTTTGCAACGTGAAGGGCATACTCGTTATTCCATTACGGCAGGAGAATACCGTAGTGGAAATGCGCAGCAGGAAAAACCCCGCTTTTTCCAGAGTACATTACTCCACGGCCTTCCGGCTGGCTGGACAATATATGGTGGAACGCAACTGGCGGATCGTTATCGTGCTTTTAATTTCGGTATCGGGAAAAACATGGGGGCACTGGGCGCTCTGTCTGTGGATATGACGCAGGCTAATTCCACACTTCCCGATGACAGTCAGCATGACGGACAATCGGTGCGTTTTCTCTATAACATATCGCTCAATGAGTCAGGCACGAATATTCAGTTAGTGGGTTACCGTTATTCGACCAGCGGATATTTTAATTTCGCTGATACAACATACAGTCGAATGAATGGCTACAACATCGAAACACAGGACGGAGTTATTCAGGTTAAGCCGAAATTCACCGACTATTACAACCTCGCTTATAACAAACGCGGGAAATTACAGCTCACCGTTACTCAGCAACTCGGGCGCACATCAACACTGTATTTGAGTGGTAGCCATCAAACTTATTGGGGAACGAGTAATGTCGATGAGCAATTCCAGGCTGGTTTAAATACTGCATTCGAAGATATCAACTGGACGCTCAGCTATAGCCTGACGAAAAACGCCTGGCAAAAAGGACGGGATCAGATGTTAGCGCTTAACGTCAATATTCCTTTCAGCCACTGGCTGCGTTCTGACAGTAAATCTCAGTGGCGACATGCCAGTGCCAGCTACAGCATGTCACACGATCTCAACGGTCGGATGACCAATCTGGCTGGTGTATACGGTACGTTGCTGGAAGACAACAACCTCAGCTATAGCGTGCAAACCGGCTATGCCGGGGGAGGCGATGGAAATAGCGGAAGCACAGGCTACGCCACGCTGAATTATCGCGGTGGTTACGGCAATGCCAATATCGGTTACAGCCATAGCGATGATATTAAGCAGCTCTATTACGGAGTCAGCGGTGGGGTATTGGCTCATGCCAATGGCGTAACGCTGGGGCAGCCGTTAAACGAAACAGTGGTGCTTGTTAAAGCGCCTGGCGCAAAAGATGCAAAAGTCGAAAACCAGACGGGGGTGCGTACCGACTGGCGTGGTTATGCCGTGCTGCCTTATGCCACTGAATATCGGGAAAATAGAGTGGCGCTGGATACCAATACCCTGGCTGATAACGTCGATTTAGATAACGCGGTTGCTAACGTTGTTCCCACTCGTGGGGCGATCGTGCGAGCAGAGTTTAAAGCGCGCGTTGGGATAAAACTGCTCATGACGCTGACCCACAATAATAAGCCGCTGCCGTTTGGGGCGATGGTGACATCAGAGAGTAGCCAGAGTAGCGGCATTGTTGCGGATAATGGTCAGGTTTACCTCAGCGGAATGCCTTTAGCGGGAAAAGTTCAGGTGAAATGGGGAGAAGAGGAAAATGCTCACTGTGTCGCCAATTATCAACTGCCACCAGAGAGTCAGCAGCAGTTATTAACCCAGCTATCAGCTGAATGTCGTTAAGGGGGCGTGATGAGAAACAAACCTTTTTATCTTCTGTGCGCTTTTTTGTGGCTGGCGGTGAGTCACGCTTTGGCTGCGGATAGCACGATTACTATCCGCGGCTATGTCAGGGATAACGGCTGTAGTGTGGCCGCTGAATCAACCAATTTTACTGTTGATCTGATGGAAAACGCGGCGAAGCAATTTAACAACATTGGCGCGACGACTCCTGTTGTTCCATTTCGTATTTTGCTGTCACCCTGTGGTAATGCCGTTTCTGCCGTAAAAGTTGGGTTTACCGGCGTTGCAGATAGCCACAATGCCAATCTGCTTGCACTTGAAAATACGGTGTCAGCGGCTTCGGGACTGGGAATACAGCTTCTGAATGAGCAGCAAAATCAAATACCCCTTAATGCTCCATCGTCCGCGCTTTCGTGGACGACCCTGACGCCGGGTAAACCAAATACGCTGAATTTTTACGCCCGGCTAATGGCGACACAGGTGCCTGTCACTGCAGGGCATATCAATGCCACGGCTACCTTCACTCTTGAATATCAGTAACTGGAGATGCTCATGAAATGGTGCAAACGTGGGTATGTATTGGCGGCAATATTGGCGCTCGCAAGTGCGACGATACAGGCAGCCGATGTCACCATCACGGTGAACGGTAAGGTCGTCGCCAAACCGTGCACAGTTTCCACCACCAATGCCACGGTTGATCTCGGCGATCTTTATTCTTTCAGTCTGATGTCTGCCGGGGCGGCATCGGCCTGGCATGATGTTGCGCTTGAGTTGACTAATTGTCCGGTGGGAACGTCGAGGGTCACTGCCAGCTTCAGCGGGGCAGCCGACAGTACCGGATATTATAAAAACCAGGGGACCGCGCAAAACATCCAGTTAGAGCTACAGGATGACAGTGGCAACACATTGAATACTGGCGCAACCAAAACAGTTCAGGTGGATGATTCCTCACAATCAGCGCACTTCCCGTTACAGGTCAGAGCATTGACAGTAAATGGCGGAGCCACTCAGGGAACCATTCAGGCAGTGATTAGCATCACCTATACCTACAGCTGAACCCGAAGAGATGATTGTAATGAAACGAGTTATTACCCTGTTTGCTGTACTGCTGATGGGCTGGTCGGTAAATGCCTGGTCATTCGCCTGTAAAACCGCCAATGGTACAGCTATCCCTATTGGCGGTGGCAGCGCTAATGTTTATGTAAACCTTGCGCCTGCCGTGAATGTGGGGCAAAACCTGGTCGTAGATCTTTCGACGCAAATCTTTTGCCATAACGATTATCCGGAAACCATTACAGACTATGTCACACTGCAACGAGGCTCGGCTTATGGCGGCGTGTTATCTAATTTTTCCGGGACCGTAAAATATAGTGGCAGTAGCTATCCATTTCCGACCACCAGCGAAACGCCGCGGGTTGTTTATAATTCGAGAACGGATAAGCCGTGGCCGGTGGCGCTTTATTTGACGCCTGTGAGCAGTGCGGGCGGGGTGGCGATTAAAGCTGGCTCATTAATTGCCGTGCTTATTTTGCGACAGACCAACAACTATAACAGCGATGATTTCCAGTTTGTGTGGAATATTTACGCCAATAATGATGTGGTGGTGCCTACTGGCGGCTGCGATGTTTCTGCTCGTGATGTCACCGTTACTCTGCCGGACTACCCTGGTTCAGTGCCAATTCCTCTTACCGTTTATTGTGCGAAAAGCCAAAACCTGGGGTATTACCTCTCCGGCACAACCGCAGATGCGGGCAACTCGATTTTCACCAATACCGCGTCGTTTTCACCAGCGCAGGGCGTCGGCGTACAGTTGACGCGCAACGGTACGATTATTCCAGCGAATAACACGGTATCGTTAGGAGCAGTAGGGACTTCGGCGGTAAGTCTGGGATTAACGGCAAATTACGCACGTACCGGAGGGCAGGTGACTGCAGGGAATGTGCAATCGATTATTGGCGTGACTTTTGTTTATCAATAAAGAAATCACAGGGCATTGCTAATGCAGGTACGCAATATTACCTGAAGCTAAAAACCTGCACGTTAGCCCTTTGTAGGCCAGATAAGACGCGTTAGCGTCGCATCTGGCATAAACAAAGCGCACTTTGCTGGTCTTTTCCCCTCACCCTAACCCTCTCCCCAGAGGGGCGAGAGGACTGTCTGGGCACATTTTTAGACTTTGTCATCAGTCAGAGCCTGCCATTGGCAGGCTCTGGTGTCCTTTTACGCTACCATGCTAATAATCAGCACAATAATCAGCCCAACCACGGAGTTGACCAGCTCCAGCAGACCCCAGGTTTTCAACGTGTCTTTTACTGACAGGTCAAAGTAACCTTTGAACAACCAGAAAGATGCATCGTTAATGTGGGTGAGGGTGTTGGAACCCGCAGCCGTCGCCAGTACCAGCAGCGCCGGATTCACGCCAACCAGCTGACCAGTTGCTGGATCTAGGATTGCAGCACTTATAATCCCGGCGGCGGTCATCGCCGAAACGACACCCTGACCCGTCGCCAGACGAATTAGCACAGTGATCAGCCATGCCATGATGTAGGGCGAGATATTGCCGTGGGACATCAACATGCCGATGGTGTCGCCAATGCCGGTGTCGATGATGGTCTGCTTCAGCACGCCACCCGCACCGATGATCAGAATCACCATTGCAATACTCTTCACCGCGCTTTCAAAAGCGTTCATCACCCACTGCATGTCATGACCACGTGCGGTGCCAAAGAGTACGAATGCAACCACCATCGCAATAAACATTGCAATCGGCGAGGAACCGATAAAGTTAACCACTTCCCAGGCAGGGGTATCTTTTACCAGCCAGATATTGGCGATGGTGGTAGAGATCATAATGATCGCCGGGATCAGCGGCACCAGAATCGAAACGCCGAAAGAGGGCAGATTATTCATATCTACCGGTTGATCTGCTTTCAGGAATGATGGCGTTGGGCGCTCAAGATTGCCGAGGAACTTCGGCAGGATCAGACCTGCGCAGATTACACTTGGGATCGTCACCAGTACGCCATAGATATAAACCATCCCCATATCCGCGCCATAAGCATTCACCAGCGCCACCGGACCCGGCTGCGGTGGGAACAGTGAATGTGCGGTAGTGGCAGCTGCTACTGCCGGGATCGCCAGTTTCAGGAACGGAATTTTAGCTTCGGCGGCAATAACAATAACCAGCGGCGCTAACATGATAAAGGCCACTTCATAGAACATCGCCAGACCAAAAATCAAGCCGATGATAATCACCGACAGCTGTACATAGCGCAGACCGAGACGCGCCAGCAGCGTATGCGCTATCTGGTGAGCCGCGCCGGAGTCGACCATCAATTTACCGATGACCGCACCGAACACCACGATGATAGCCAGTTCCCCCAGCGTGTTGCCGAAGCCCGCTTTCATAGTGTGCAGCAGCGACATCAAATCCATGCCCGCCAGCATCCCGACGGACAGCGCCGCCACCAACAAAGCCACCATTGAATTGATTTTGAACTTCAAATTCAGTATCAGCATCAGGCCAATGCCGAATACTACCCAGAGAATGTTAAGCACATGCATAACGTTTTACCTTACCTGGTTGAACCGTTGTTATTTTGGGCGACATGTTATGTAAATTGGTCAACCATTGTTGCGATGAATGTCACATCCTCTGATCAATAACCATCGATAACCTTTTGCTGCAATTTGCAGCAACAACCAGGAGAGTAAAATTCTTGTGATGTGGTTAACCAATTTCAGAATTCGGGTTGACATGTCTTACCAAAAGGTAGAACTTATACGCCATCTCATCCGATGCAACGCCACGGCTGCGGTCTGGTTGTTCATCCGGATACCTAAACAACTCCAGGGTTCCGCGTCTCTTTGCTGTGGAACCCACTATGTGAAAGAGGAAAAATCATGGAACAGACCTGGCGCTGGTACGGCCCAAACGATCCGGTTTCTTTAGCTGATGTCCGTCAGGCGGGCGCAACTGGCGTGGTTACCGCGCTGCACCATATCCCGAACGGCGAAGTATGGTCCGTAGAAGAGATCCTCAAACGCAAGGCGATCGTTGAAGACGCAGGCCTGGTGTGGTCTGTCGTAGAAAGCGTACCAATTCACGAAGATATCAAAACCCACACTGGCAACTATGAGCAGTGGATCGCTAACTATCAGCAGACTCTGCGCAACCTGGCGCAGTGCGGCATTCGCACCGTGTGCTACAACTTCATGCCGGTGCTCGACTGGACCCGTACTGACCTCGAATACGTGCTGCCAGACGGCTCCAAAGCGCTGCGCTTCGACCAGATCGAATTCGCTGCATTCGAAATGCATATCCTGAAACGTCCAGGCGCGGAAGCGGATTACACCGAAGAAGAAATTGCTCAGGCTGCTGTTCGCTTCGCCACTATGAGCGACGAAGACAAAGCGCGTCTGACCCGTAACATCATTGCTGGTCTTCCGGGCGCGGAAGAAGGCTACACCCTCGACCAGTTCCGTAAACACCTGGAGCTGTACAAAGATATCGACAAAGCGAAGCTGCGCGAAAACTTTGCCGTCTTCCTGAAAGCGATTATTCCAGTTGCTGAAGAAGTTGGCGTGCGTATGGCGGTTCACCCGGACGATCCGCCGCGCCCGATCCTCGGTCTGCCGCGCATTGTTTCCACCATTGAAGATATGCAGTGGATGGTTGATACCGTAAACAGCATGGCGAACGGTTTCACCATGTGCACCGGTTCCTACGGCGTGCGTGCTGACAACGATCTGGTTGATATGATCAAGCAGTTCGGTCCGCGTATTTACTTCACCCATCTGCGCTCCACCATGCGTGAAGATAACCCGAAAACCTTCCACGAAGCGGCGCACCTGAACGGTGACGTTGATATGTACGAAGTGGTGAAAGCGATTGTTGAAGAAGAACACCGTCGTAAAGCGGAAGGCAAAGAAGACCTGATCCCGATGCGTCCGGACCACGGTCATCAGATGCTGGACGACCTGAAGAAGAAAACCAACCCAGGTTACTCCGCAATTGGTCGTCTGAAAGGCCTGGCCGAAGTTCGCGGTGTCGAACTGGCGATCCAGCGCGCTTTCTTTAGCCGTTAATATCCACCGGCATGGCTGCGCGCCGTGCCGGTTCCTTCTTCCTTGCCGTCACTCTCTGAAGACGGATTCTGGAGTTTACGATGACTACTATTGTTGACAGCAATCTGCCGGTTGCCCGCCCGTCATGGGATCATTCTCGTCTGGAATCACGCATTGTGCATCTCGGTTGCGGGGCGTTTCACCGCGCGCACCAGGCGCTGTATACCCATCATCTGCTGGAAAGCACCGACAGCGACTGGGGCATCTGCGAAGTTAACCTGATGCCAGGCAACGACCGCGTGCTGATCGAAAACCTGAAAAAACAGCAACTGCTGTACACCGTAGCGGAAAAAGGCGCAGAAAGCACCGAGCTGAAAATTATCGGTTCGATGAAAGAAGCGCTGCATCCGGAAATCGACGGCTGCGAAGGTATTCTCAACGCGATGGCGCGTCCGCAAACGGCGATTGTCTCTCTAACGGTCACGGAAAAAGGCTACTGCGCTGATGCGGCAAGCGGTCAACTGGATCTCAATAACCCGCTGATCAAGCACGATCTAGAAAACCCGACTGCGCCGAAGTCCGCGATTGGTTACATCGTCGAAGCCTTGCGTCTGCGTCGTGAAAAAGGGTTGAAAGCGTTTACGGTGATGTCCTGCGATAACGTGCGTGAAAACGGTCATGTGGCGAAGGTCGCGGTACTGGGGCTGGCTCAGGCGCGTGACCCGCAGCTAGCGGCATGGATTGAAGAGAACGTCACCTTCCCGTGCACCATGGTTGACCGCATCGTTCCGGCGGCGACGCCAGAAACCTTACAGGAAATTGCTGACCAGCTGGGTGTTTACGACCCGTGCGCCATTGCCTGCGAACCGTTCCGTCAGTGGGTGATTGAAGATAACTTCGTTAATGGTCGTCCGGACTGGGATAAAGTGGGCGCACAGTTCGTTGCAGACGTTGTGCCGTTCGAAATGATGAAGCTGCGTATGCTGAACGGCAGCCACTCTTTCCTGGCATACCTCGGTTACCTCGGCGGCTATGAAACTATTGCCGACACCATGACTAACCCGGATTATCGCAAAGCGGCCTTCTCCCTGATGATGCAGGAACAAGCGCCAACGCTGTCGATGCCGGAAGGTACGGACCTGAACGCCTATGCGACGTTGCTGATCGAGCGTTTCAGCAACCCGTCTCTGCGTCACCGTACCTGGCAGATTGCGATGGACGGCAGCCAGAAGTTACCGCAGCGTCTGCTGGACCCGGTGCGTCTGCACCTGCAAAACGGCGGCAGCTGGCGTCACCTGGCGCTGGGCGTGGCTGGCTGGATGCGTTACACCCAGGGCGTGGATGAGCAGGGTAATGCCATTGACGTGGTCGACCCGATGCTGGCGGAGTTCCAGAAGATCAACGCGCAGTATCAGGGCGCAGACCGCGTGAAAGCGCTGCTGGGCCTGAGCGGTATTTTTGCCGATGATCTGCCGCAGAATGCCGACTTTGTTGGCGCAGTGACGGCGGCATATCAGCAGTTGTGCGAACGCAGTGCGCGCGAGTGTGTGGCTGCGCTGTAACTAACTGATTACCCTACAGACTTACTGGTCAATCAAACTGATATTTGGTTGACCAGTTTTCGTTTTTTTGCCCACCTGTACGTGCCAACTTCCAGTGCTAATGGTATAGTTTGAGATTAACGGGGGCCGTAAAATTGCCCGTTGTAGGCCGGATAAGGCGTTCACGCCGCATCCGGCAAAAATTTGATTAACCGCACCTAACGGACACAACACCATGAAATCTGCCACCTCTGCGCAAAGACCTTACCAGGAAGTCGGGGCGATGATCCGCGATCTGATCATAAAGACGCCGTACAACCCTGGCGAACGGCTGCCGCCGGAGCGTGAAATTGCAGAAATGCTTGATGTCACGCGGACGGTGGTACGTGAAGCGCTGATCATGCTGGAGATCAAAGGGCTGGTGGAAGTACGCCGGGGTGCCGGTATCTATGTTCTTGATAACTCAGGCAGCCAGAACACAGACAGTCCGGATGCCAACGTCTGCAACGATGCCGGTCCTTTTGAGCTGTTACAGGCGCGGCAGTTATTGGAGAGCAACATCGCCGAGTTTGCCGCTTTGCAGGCTACCCGCGAAGATATCGTCAAAATGCGTCAGGCATTGCAACTGGAAGAGCGTGAACTGGCTTCCAGTGCGCCAGGCAGCAGCGAAAGCGGTGACATGCAGTTCCATCTCGCTATTGCCGAAGCAACGCATAACAGCATGCTGGTGGAGCTGTTCCGTCAGTCCTGGCAGTGGCGGGAAAACAATCCAATGTGGATCCAGTTGCACAGCCATCTGGATGACAGCCTGTATCGCAAAGAGTGGTTGGGCGATCACAAACAGATCCTCGCCGCGTTAATCAAAAAAGATGCCCGAGCGGCGAAGCTGGCAATGTGGCAGCATCTGGAAAACGTTAAGCAACGTCTGCTGGAATTCTCGAACGTTGACGATATTTATTTTGACGGCTATCTGTTTGATTCATGGCCGCTGGATAAAGTCGACGCCTGACTTATTATAATAAGCGCAAGGGTAAACGTTCCTTGCGCTTTCTTAAATTAAGAAGTCGCAATGAGTATTACTTTGTAAATTGCAGGGTATTGTTTAAATATCTGTATAACCTGAATATTAGTACTCATTCTTCTCAGTGGCTATTTACCAATATAATTCCATTCACCATTTTTTAATTCAAACAGTTCTGGAAGAGATGACGGTTGCAGAGTCATGCGTTTGAGTGGCGCATCTTCATCACCGGGGATAACGTTATATCCCATTTTTGCATGGATCTCCGCGGTACCGGGATAGGCTTCTATACCAATTATTGGGTCATTTCCCATTCCAATATTAGCATTAAGTAATGCGGCAAGGGCGAATCCGGAAGAATTTGCTACCCCTGAGACAGTTATTATCTGATCAATATAGATATCAATTCTTGGCTGCTCATTGGTCCATCTTTTTGCCTGAGAAACTGGAAGGGTTGAAATATATCCTATCGTGGTTCCGGCGTAACCTGGAACATTGCAACCAGGGCCTAATGTTATTTCATGAACTGTATAGTCCTCAACAGGATCGAAAGGGCTCTTCATAAATAAATTTAGCCGTAAACCTTCTGCTAATTCTGTAGCAGCATGCGCCTTTTTACATATACCACCATATATTTCGTCTAAAGCTGAGGTGATTTTCAAGTTTCGATAGAGCATACGTCCTGTTGTTGTAATACCATCGGATTCTCTGCATGCTTCTGTCACATAATTAAATGGCCAGGACTCTTTACTAATATCAAGTTTTCTAATTTCGACAACGCTTTTTCCATCGTAATTATGGTTATTGCCACGAGCAAGAGGCAGAAGATAGATATTTTCCGTATCCAGGCGAGCTCGTTCATATTTACGTGTTAACTCATTGTCGACTTTTGGGTGATGAAGGAAGTGATTATCTGTAATAATTTGACTCTGAAGGGCATTGCTTAATGGCATAGACATAATAGTTACCTTTTAGGAGTATTTCACTGATGTTTAGAAAAATAGATAAATTTTTCTGTAGTAAAAAGAGAAGTAAACAAATGACATGCATGTTTCTGTTGTAGTGATATCAACTCTACACGGTGATATTAAAGGGTAGGAAACACTCTAAAGTATCAAAAAACGCTCATTTGAAATTATTTTCATGCAATTAAAAAGCATATCTTATTACTAATTGGAATTTGATGTTGCTATATTGATGTCTATATTAATAATGCCTGTGAATGGTATTTTTGATGTATTTGATATGTTATCAATTTATATTTTTTACAAACTAATCGTTTCAAATAATACATGGCTGATTATGCGGAAATAAATAATTTCCCACCGGAATTAAGTAGCAGCGGTGACAAGTATTTTCATCTACGTAACTATTCGGAATATTCAGAATATACTAGCGGTTTTTTTTTGAGTTTGATGATTTTTATCAAATCATGACTTTTTTCCTGAAAAGTCAGTAGATATTCATAGGCAAGTAAGGTTTTATACTTTGCTGACAGGATTCAGGCCTGTCTCAGACTGACATGGATGTAATGAACAAAAGGGAATGGCTATGGAAAATGAGCATCAATACAGTGGTGCCCGGTGTTCAGGGCAAGCCGCATATGTTGCTAAACGTCAGGAGTGCGCAAAATGATGCGCCAATCACTTCAGGCTGTTTTACCTGAAATTTCAGGCAATAAAACGTCATTGCTGCGTAAATCGGTATGCAGCGATATCCTCACTCTTTTTAATTCTCCTCATTCGGCATTACCGTCATTACTTGTTTCAGGCATGCCAGAGTGGCAAGTGCATAACCAGAGCGACAAACATCTCCAGAGCTGGTATTGCCGTCAGCTGCGTTCTGCACTGTTATTTCATGAGCCACGGATTGCGGCGTTGCAGGTTAATTTTAAAGAAGCGTACTGCCACATTCTGGCGATCAGCCTTGAGATAATGCTGTACCACGACGGTGAACCGCTAACGTTTGATCTGGTCTGGGATAATGGCGGTTGGTGTAGTGCGATGCTGGAGAATGTCAGCTAAGCACAATCTCCAGCTCGCGCAGTTCACGCCAGAAGCGTTCGGCAACTGGATTCATGCGGGTATTCATTCGGTATGCATAGGCCTGAATCGGGATCACCAGTTCGTCCCGATTCAGTACAACGAGCTTCCCGCTGCGAATTTCTTGTTGGATGGCGTACTCCGGCAGCCAGGCAATCCCACAGCCGTCGAGGGCAACCTGCTTTAAAAGCTCGCTCATCGAAGAGACAAAAAAGGTGCTGAAACTTAACTCACTGTGGCGCGTCAGGGTGCGATTAATCAATCGCCCCATGTAGGAGTTGCGGCTGTAATTCAGTAACGGAAAGTGTGGCTGCGCGAGGTTAAAAAGTGCTTCTCCGTGTTCGTCACTGGCGCAGACAGGGAACAATTGAGATTCAAATAAGCGAATGTGGTCAAACGGCGCTTCCAGCAAATCTTCGTCGTGAAAGGAAAAAATACAGTCACTTTGCCCTTCACGCAGTTTATCGACCGCTTCATCGACATCAATAGCTTCAATTGCCCAGGTAAAGAGCGGCGGCATCTGGCTGATAATGGACGGTAACAGCCCGAGGGAAAGAGAGTGTGCAGCGGCTATCTTGATTTTTCGTTGCGCGTAATCGCTGCCGCCACGCAGCTCTGCCAGATTGCTCTCTAACTGTTGCAACAGATGGCGGATCTGCGAATGGAAGATTTTCCCTTGTTCTGAGAGTTGCAGCGGCGTTACCTGGCGGTTAAACAATTCAACACCAATCGCCTGTTCCAGCGCACGGATGCGGCGGCTGAATGCCGGTTGCGAGACGTTGCGACTGACTGCCGCCTGGGAAAAATTGCGGCATTTTTCCAGGGTCAGAAAATCATAAAGCCATTTGGTTTCAATATTATGCAAAATCGCACCACAGTCATCCATTACGTTTTACTCTGTCAGCCGCCCTTGCGGGCATTCTACGTCCATTCGGGCGGCTGACAACCGTTTAAGCCGTTTCAAACGTTCCTTTCACGCAGGCTTTGCCGTCTTTGACCATCAGTTTGCCGCGAGCGTATACCTGCTCAATGCGCAGTTCTGGCGTCATGACCAGCAAGTCAGCATCATTGCCTGGCAGAATTTCGCCTTTCCCGGTCAGGTTAAGGAAACCGGCTACGCTACTGGTGAGCGGGCGCAGGGCATCGCTGATACTGAAATCATAGTCTTTGACCAGCACCTGCACGGTTTCCAGCAACGTTTCAAAACCGGCAACACCGATATGGGTTAAATTCCCTTCGTCATCGAAGAACGGCTGGCTACCGTTGCCGTCGGAGCTGAGGGTGACGCGTGCCAGCGGAATACCCGCCTGAACGGCGCGGGCAATACCTTCGGCAGGGGCGACCGGTTCGTCAATGCTGCTGGTGATATCGATAGTGCCGCCTTTGCGCGCGAACTCCAGCGCCTGCTCAAACAACGGAACGTTGCGGTTAACGTGGGTCGGCAGCAACTTGCTGATCGGCACATCGCAGTTTTCCAGCAGGTCATAGACAGGCTGTAACGCCTTTTTGCTGTCGCCCATGTGGAACACGGTGACGCCAGGTTTACCGCCGAGCAAACCGCCAACGCGGGATTCCGCCGCCATATTAGCCAGGTGATAAACGTCCGGTGCGGCAGAACGGTGATCAGAGATGGCGCATTTCACGCCAATCACACGATCGATAATCGCCACGTCTTTTTCCACGGAACCTGTAATGGTGCGGGAAGGGACATGATAAGCGCCGGTCAGCATCCAGGCGCTGATGCCTTCTTCATTGAGCGCACGGGTCTTGGCGAGCAGGGATTCCGGGTGGCGAGAGATAGAGTCGGTGCCCAGCAGACCAACCACTGACGTGACGCCCGCTTCCGTCAGGCGACTTAGCGCCACTTCTGGCGTGCGCGTCGTGGGACCTGCTTCGCCGCCACCACCAATCAAATGGACGTGTTGATCAATAAAACCAGGACAGAGGATCTGCCCGCTGAGATCGACAACCGTGCAGTCCGGTACAATGTCAGAAGGGATATTGCTGGCAACGGCGATAATTTTGCCGTTAGCGACGAGGACATCGCAAATTCCCCGATCTTCCGGCGCATACAAATGCGCTCCCTGCAGCAGGGTAAAACCGGCTGCGGTATAATCAATCATGGTAACTCCTTGTTAAACAATAAGCTGCATAACCCAGATCGACAGCAATGCGTTAATCACGCAGACCGTAATGATATGCGGGTAATATTTGGCATTCACTTCGGCTGTCCCCAGGCAGCGACCGACATTTTGCACCGGGTTGCCCATTAAATACATCGCGGGCAGTAAAACGGTGACATCGTGACCGGTTAATGCGCCGGCGGTCGCCAGACTGGCGGCAACACCGACTGCGCCGCCCATACTCATTAATGCGGCTAAAAGGACGGTTGCCGCTTCACCGGGTAATCCCCACAGCGCCATTACGGGTTCACAGATATGCCCCACCCAGTCGAGCAGGCCGGTAATTTTCAGCGCCTGAATGATGACAAACGCCATCACCACGTTTGGCAGTAGGTTGGTCGTGGCGATAGTAAAGCCACGGCGCGCGCCATCGATAAACATATCCATGACGTTTTTGCGGACCTGAGTTGTCATGCTTGCGCTCCTTGCGTTGGGTTGCGACGTTCTTCGAAGTTAAGCCAGACGCGCAAAATGTTGGCTCCGACAAATTTAAACACCAGGATGACGGCTAAAGGTACGATTACGGACGTGCCCAGAAAGGCAAACACCGCGACGCCGGAAGAGAAGTAGTTGGTGATGATGGCGCTACCGCTGGTTTGATATGCGGCGAAAATCACTTTATCGCGTTCGGTAATTTCACCTTCCTGCGCCAGCTCTTTGGTCATACCGGCGGCGGCATCGGTGTTTTGCAGGTTAGCGATCAGCGCCAGCGAGCAGATCCCTGGAATGCCCAACAACGGTTTTAGCACAGGTGTCATTAACTGCTGCGCGGCGCGTAATCCACCAAGACCATCGGTAATTGAAATAATCCCCAGAGAGAGAATGACTGACGGTGCCAGCTCCAGCGCAAAGAGAAAGCCATCTTTAGCCCCCGCGCCACCCGCGCCGCGAAATGAGGTGGTGGCTCCGTTCGCACCAGGCAGTTGCCCAAACGATCCGTTCAGAACGGAAAAATCAAAAACGCGCCACCAGCTGTCTGTTCCGGAAAAAACACCGGAAAAAAAGATTATGGTGAGAAAAAAGGCCAGATACCCTTTAATGCCCACTTTTTCTGTCGCCAGCTCCCCGGCTACAGCATCCCCTTGTTGTGTCATAACAATCCCCATTGTTTTTTTGTGTTTGTGTGTTGCTTGAGCCAGGAAAATTCCTGGAACTGAAAAACCTTATCAGCCATGTGGGTATGGGGAAAATGCAAGTATGTTTCTGGCTATGCGTTTTTTGCATAGCGGAAAAATTACGCTGTGTGGAAAAGGTTCTGCGCAGGATTGAGTTGCAGAAAATTCATAAACCCAGTGACAATGACATCAGTAAATAAAAACAGAAAATCCAGGGACGAAAACGAGATGGCAAAGTACAACGAAAAAGAGTTGGCGGATACGAGCAAGTTTTTAAGTTTTGTCCTCCGACACAAACCGGAGGCGATTGGTATCGTACTTGACCGTGAAGGATGGGCGGATATCGATAAGCTTATACTCTGTGCCCAAAAAGCGGGCAAGCGGTTAACCCGTGCATTGCTGGATACCGTGGTCGCTACCAGTGATAAAAAGCGTTTTAGTTATTCCAGTGATGGTAGGTGCATCCGCGCGGTTCAGGGGCATTCGACTTCGCAGGTCGCCATTTCCTTTGCCGAAAAAACACCGCCACAGTTTCTTTATCACGGTACGGCAAGCCGTTTCCTTGACGAGATAAAAAAACAGGGGCTGATTGCAGGGGAGCGTCATTACGTGCATCTCTCTGCTGATGAAGCAACGGCACGCAAAGTGGGAGCAAGACACGGATCGCCGGTTATCTTAACCGTCAAAGCACAGGAAATGGCGAAACGAGGCATCCCTTTCTGGCAAGCGGAAAACGGAGTCTGGCTGACATCAACGGTTGCGGTCGAATTTCTTGAGTGGTAAGGGAAACACTCCTCATGAAGTGACCACTTGCAGCTTAAATAATTGTACTGTGCTGATAAGCGCAGCAATAAACAACGCCGCCGCGCCGCAGAGAGTGGCGCCGGCAAGCGCCGATGTTCCATTGCCGAGCATACTGGTCAGCGCCGGGCCGAGGATTTGTCCAATGCCGTAAATGAGCGTCACAAAGCCTAAAAGATTGAGATTTCCCGGAACGCTCAGTTGGCGGGCGATAGTCATCACCAGAGATGTCGTGCCCATAAAGGTACCGCCAAAACCGATACTACTAATGATAAGCAAGAGAGGAGAGTCGCTGGCGAGAGTAAGCAGCACACTGATAGCCTGCACCAGCAAATTCGCCGTCAGGCAAGGCAAAGCCCCCCAACGTTTTGCTGCCCATAGCCAGCTAAAGCAGCCTGGCACAATTGATAAGCCGACTAACGTCCAGAGATGGGCGGTTAACAATGGTGAGCCTGCATCTTTCGCCATGAGCGGCAGGTAAGTCGCGACGATGATATAACCAAATCCCGCCAGGCCGTACAGAATAGCCAGTAACCACCAGCTCATTATCTGTTGCTCCGTTTTTGCCAATGGCATTGGTGCGATGGCGTGTTTTTTCGAGGGCATTAAAAGCGTAAGTGCAATCAGCATCATGCCAGAAAGCGCCCCGGCGCCTTGCCATAACGTTTGCGAGGATAAGGCAAAATGCAGGCCTGCCAGAACATATTCGTTGCCCAGTGCAATGCCAATGCCAACGCCAGAAAACAAAGCTGCCAGCACAAAAGGATGGCGCGTGTGCTGCATAATCAGCGTCGAACCAAAAATCAGCATACCGGCGCTGGCGACACCCGCCAGGAAGCGAATCAATAACACCAGAATAAATGGCGGCAACCATGCCATTGCGAGGATCAACAACCCGCTCGCCAGGGCAGAAACCAACAGAAATGGGCGTAGGCGCGACGGCTGGTGAAATGCGCCAAACGAAAATAGCAGACTGCCAGCCAGATACCCCGCATAGTTGCCGCTGGCAATCCACGAGAGCTGGCTAAATGAAAACGCCCCTTCCGCCATCATGACGGGCAACATAGGCGTATAAAGGAAGCGACCTAATCCCATACCTAGGGTCAGAACCAGCATCCCGAAAAGCGCGGTGCTGAAAGAAAAGCGTTCTACGGGATGCGAGGACGAAGGCATGTTTAACCTTGTATGTCATTTTTGTTGTTAACAAGTTAATAACAAAAAGGTGAAATATGCCAGCCTGTTAATGCGATGATTTAGGGGTAAAGCGATAAAAACGATTTGGTTCGCTAACGATATAAATATTACCAGAGGCATCCATCGCAATCCCTTCGGCCTGTTTGATGTTATGCGACAAACCTCGACTACCTTTGGTTAGTGATATTTCACCGATAACCTCGCCAACCAGGGTTACTTCCTGGAGTGCGCGAGATTCATGAGACAGCACCAGAAGCGTATTTTTTTGCTGGTTAAATTCTGCGCCGGACACATCATCTAAAGTAAATTGCCGTTGTAGTGCCTCGTCTTTGCTGATGTGTAATTCATTGCTACTTAACAGCCCGTTAACTTTGTAGACCTCAATCGGATTTTTCTCTTTAAAAAACCAGAAAGTGTGATCCTGGCGAGAATAAGCCAACCCTTCAAAACCGCAATTGGTTGGGGAGTCTTGCAGCGGGATTTTTATTTTTTTGAGGATTTTTACTTCCGAGTTTGGGGTCAGTGAAATCACATAAATGGCGTAATCGCGCTCATCGCTAATGACAAACTGATTATCGCCAATGTATTCGATCGTCTCGAGATCCTTAACAAAATCCAGAGGAATTGTGCGGATAAAATCACCATTGGTGGTCATTTCAACAATGGCGGCAGGTTTGTTGATAGTGCTAAAAAGAGTATTGCTTTGTGCCGACCAGGTCAGCGAAGAGATATTATTCGTTATGCCTGCAATTTCTTTGCCGTCAATGGTGGCGTGGTAATTCTGAAATGATGCTGCATGATTGCTTTTACGGGCGCAAGATTGCACGAAGAAAGTACACACTGCCACAATGGCAAAAAGAATCACAATAACGGAGATGCGTTTACTTAACGAAATACTTTTTGTCACGGTAATCCCTTTAAGGCAAATCAATAAGATATCGAGAAGTATACGTAGCGACCTTAATGAATCCTTAACGCGGAGAAACCCGGTAATGTGCAATGCAGCGCCAGACACCATCCTGCTGACAATAAATTGACTCAGTCAGCCCAGGGATCACCCATTGTATTTCCTCGCCGGGGGGACAGGTCAGCCAAATGCATAACCCGCAGCCGCCGCGTAAATCACGGGGAATATCGCTGACGCGAAAAGTCATGCCCGCTGCCTGCAACGCTTTGCGGGTTTGTATGACGCCGACTGTGGAGTGAAATAAAAATAAAAACTCTTTCATCGGCGTGTCCTCACTCGTTGACCAATTACCGCCGCGCCAATTGCGCCAGCAAATTGCGCATCAGGATGGGTATTTACCGGCATTCCCAGATGAGATTCCAGCATCCGGGCAAACGTCTGGCAATGACTAACGCCACCAGTAAACAGAATCGGCGCTTCACAGGAGAGACGAGCAATGAAATTGGCACTCCTCCGCGCCATCGCGTTAATCACTCCGGCGAGAATCGCTTCTGGCGCGACGCCCGCTGAGCGCAGGCTGATCACTTCTGATTCGGCAAACACTGTGCACATACTCGTGATGGCGTGCGGCGTGACATTTTCGGTAATGCTGTCGAGTTGCTCGACGCTGGTGCCAAGCGTGCGCGAGATCACCTCCAGGAAACGCCCGGTGCCCGCCGCGCATTTGTCATTCATCAGGAAATCGCACAGGTTACCGTCATCATCAAGCTGAATCACTTTGCTGTCCTGACCACCGATGTCGATTACCGCGCGCGTTGCTGGCGCAAGAAACCGTGCGCCCAGTCCATGACAGGAGATTTCCGTCACTTGTTTATCGGCAAAATCCACCAGTTGCCGTCCATAGCCGGTGAGCGTCAGAAACGGCGTTGTCTCTAACCCTTCGCGCAGAGTTTCCCAGGCTTCAGTAATTGCTGTTGCCGGACGAAAGGGTGTTGGAACGAGGAAACGGCGCGTAATCACGCCGTCTGCCAGTAAGATCCCTTTGGTGGCGGTAGAACCAGAATCAATGCCAATCGAATATGTCACTGCCACTCCTTACAGCATCTCAATAAAGGCCGCGACACGGGTACTGAGCTGCCCGACATCTGAGGTGGAGTAGTCTGTTTCAATAGCGATATAAGGAATGTTGTGCTGCTGACGCACATGACGTTTAATCGCCAGCGATTCCACCGCGTAGGTATGGCACGCCTGCAAAATCACATCAACTACGCCATCGACCTGATATTCTTCCACCATCTGGCTGAGCATTTGCAGGCGCTGATCGTTCGGCGAAACACAGGAGCAGCCAATCGCCAGATATTTATCCGCCAGTGCGTCGTAGACATCGCCCGTTTCTGCCACGCATTGCTCGGTCGCTTTCGCCCCGGTGCAGTTTTCATAACCGACAACCCAGCCGCCATTCTCTTCAATCGCGCGCACCACTTTTTCTGCTGCGCCGCCAATCGGGCAGCCGGTGATTAAAATGCGTGGACGCAGGGCCAGCCGCTGGCCTTCTTCCCACTGCTGACGAACGCGGGCTGTCATCGCGTCCAGTTCATTGATCAACGCCTCTTTATCGAACCGGAAGGTTGCGCCGTAGACCACTTTCAGAATGTCGCTGCCGCTAAGCGCCGGAGGATTTAACTGCCCAAGATGATAAAAATTAGCCAGTGCGCGACGTTCGCGGTTTTTCAGCGCAATGGCATCGCGCAGAGCATCTTCGCTAATCTCGTGCCCAAAACGTTCTTCTACCGTTTTTTGCAAGCGCAGCATCTCGGCTTTCCATAACGCACGCGAGGCATCGTCCTTAACGCTGTTCGGCAACTGCATCACATGAACGGGCTTAAACTCCGCCATGTATTCATACATTTTCTTTTTGCCGTCGCAGGTGGTTTCACCGACCACCAGATCCGAAAAGTAGAAGTAGGGGCATTTATCGGTTTTGCCAAAGCCGTAGCTGCTTTTAATCAGCGGGCAGAGGTTGCGCGGCAGATCTTTCTCCGCTTCTTCAATGGTTTCATCAGAGGTAGAACAGAGCGAAACCACAACCGCACCGGCTGCCATCGGGATCTCTTGCGGCATAAAGGTGCAGTAAGTGCCAACCAGCGGAATGCCGCGCTCCTTGAGATCCATGACGGTGAGAAAGCCTTTCTGGCGAGCTTCAGAGAACTGATCGAAAATGGCGGGTAGATCGGTGATAAGTGACATGATTTTCCTTCCCCGTACCACGGGAGATAATGAAAAGAGGCCACATTATTACCATTCTTTTAGTATGGTTTATTTGATCTCTCTCGCGGTTAGCCACTTAGTTTTTCATGGATTTCTAAAAATTGCTGAGGGGGAACAAGGCCGGGAGCTGCGACAACAAATATAAAATTAGCCCAATACAACCGCCAACCAGCGTACCGTTGACACGGATAAACTGCAGATCTTTGCCGATATTTAACTCGATTTGCCGCGACATATCCCGAGCATCCCAGCTTTTTACTGTATCGCTGATGTGGCGCGTCAGGAATGCGGAAAACTCAGGCGCGACGCGGTGCGCGGCTTGTTCCAGGTGACCATTTAACGATGCCCGCAAGGCATCATCGGCAATTAACGTTTCGCCAAACCATTGACCCGCCCGCGCGATACGTTCTTTCACACGAGAATCTTCACTGTTGATATCCGCTTTCAGCCATTCCCGTAAATCCCCCCACAATTCACTGAGATAGCGGTTAAAAGCTTCATCTTCTTTCAGATAACTTTTTACGGCATCGGCTCGCGCTGCCATTTCCGGATCGTTTTTCAGCTTGTCGATCAGGGCAAAAGTGGCGCGATCAAACGCATGACGGATCTGATGCGCACGATCGCGGCTGATATCATCAAGCAAAGAATTCACCGCGTCAGAAACCAACTCCGCGCTATGTTCGCCCAGCCATTCAGTAGGCAAAATTTTGGCTTTCAGCGGATGCTCGCTCTCCAGCCAGCGAACAATTTGCTGGGCAATAAACTTGCGCGATTTATCGCGCTGGAGAAGGGCGATCAACTGTGCGATCAGCGTATCGAGCAGCACCTGATGACGATCGTTTTTGGTCATACTCTCCAGCATCAACGCACTGGTTCCGGAAAGATCGACCTTATCAATCGCCCGATGGACCGCGCGCTTAAGCAGGCGCTGAATACGCGCATCATCGGTCAATTCAAGAAAACCGCTCATGATCTGCAACAGATGCTGACCAACGCGGCGGGCGTTCTCCGGCTGACTAAACCAGTTGCCAATCAACAACGCCGGTTCGTGACGTCGAATCAATGCCACCAGCGACTGGGTATCGAGAAATTTTTCCTGCACGAACTGGCCGAGATTTTCGCCAATCCGGTCTTTATTACGCGGGATAATCGCCGTATGACGAGAAATGATCGGAATCGGCACGCGGCGAAACAGCGCCACCACCGCAAACCAGTCCGCCAGCGCGCCGACCATCGCCGCTTCAGCAATCGCCTTCACGCCGCTCACCCAAAAATTGGGCGGCAAAAACAGCGTAACGACAAAGGTAGCAGCGGCGATAAGCAGTAAAGAGAGCGCCAACATTTTGGCGCGTCTGAGTTCAATGAGTTTATTCATAACGTTAAGAATAGAGCCTGACGGCAGGATCGCGCAAAAATCACCGCTCCTCCGCCAGCTCGGCAGCCTGATGTTGGCGCACGCGATTAAGCAATCCTGCCAGGGTGAAAACGACGATAACGCCCGCCACGACGGCTAACAGATGAAACGGCAAGCGACCGCCGTTAAACCACAGCCAGCGGCCGATTTCGACCGAGACAGACATCACCATCAGGATCACCATATTCAGCGATGCGGAGACGGTCCCTTTCGGTAAGTTATTGGAAAAAAGCGTAAAGCGGAATAAGGTCGGGAAGATCAAACCAATCCCGAAAGCATACAAACTGGTGCCCAGCACCGACCACAGCCAGACGTGCGGTGACAGCAGATTGCCGATAATCAACAGTGCGAGGCCGACCAGTTGAATGGGTACAGCACGCCAGATAAAGCGCGGTTCGGTCGGATCTTTAACGAAACGCGCCACGATGGCATTCGCGACAATCACCGCGCCGAACACCGGAACCTGTGTCCAGGCGAACTGCGAAGTTGTTAAGCCGCCCGCGTCGATCAGGATCACCGGCGAGACAGCCACCCAACTCATCATTGGGATATAGCTTAAAGAGATGGTTGCTGCGCCAAAGAGGAACAGCCGATTGCAAAAGACATTACGAAAATCGCGAAAGACGCTTTTGGCGCTAAATGGAACCGCGCCGCGCTTCACCGTCTCTGGCATCGCCAGCAGTAAGCCAACAAATGAGATAAAACCCATAACTGCAATGATGGCAAAAAGGACTTTCCAGTGCACAAAGTGCATCAGAGCTGCGCCGGAAAGCGGGCCAATAATCGGCGCAATCAGTACGATGGAGGTGATAATCGCCATCAACTTGATCCCTTTTGTCTGGCCGAACGCCTCCTGCACCGTGACATAACCAACGGTGGCAATAAAACAGATACTGGTGCCCTGAATTGCACGCGCGATAAGAAACTGTGTCATAGACGTTGTGAACATTGTCGCAGCGCAGGCAAGGGTAAATATTAGCGCCCCGGTAATCAGCACCGGCCTGCGGCCAATCCTGTCGGAAAGCGGCCCCAGCAGCCACTGTAACGCCATACCGCCCGCGAGATAGAGACTGACGGCTGCCGGGGCCAGACTGACATCGGCATTAAAATCACGGACCACATTAATGATCCCCGGCTGGATCAGATCCGTCGACAGGTACGCGGCAAAGTCATACAAAATCAACGCCATCGGGAAAAACAGCGTGGCGGCATGGCGGGCAAAAAAACGTGGCATAACAAACAACTCCTTGTCCGGAGAACCCCAACGGGGAAAACGAAATTCAATACCGTCGGTAATGACGAAAGGCAGGCGAGAAGGACAAATGTACTGAATTTCATGTAATCAACCACACTGCCTGTGAACACACAGACAGAGAAATACCTTCTGACTCCAGGTCAGAATGTATAACGATTACAAATAGTCATCAGCACATTACACCTCTTGAATTGATGGGTTGCATAGAAAATATACACCTTAAGTGTAATTAAAATTTGCGGTTAATCAAAAGAGCGCGGTGGAAAGGGGAATATCTGCCTGGTACAGGAAATGTAAAACGCGAGCCTGTTTCCGGAAAAATGTTTCGTTTGCAGACGAACAAAAATAGCCTGGAAAGTGCCTCGGGGAACGAGAAATTGCCGGGTGAGAATGGTTTTGTTAGTCGCTACAGTCGGGCCATCTTATTAGCAGGTGACGGATCGCCATGACAAACTTCACAACCAGCACGCCGCATGACGCATTATTTAAGTCCTTTCTCACGCACCCTGACACCGCGCGGGATTTTATGGAGATCCACTTACCTAAAGATTTACGTGAACTGTGCGATCTCGACAGCTTAAAACTGGAATCCGCCAGCTTTGTCGATGAAAAATTGCGGGCGCTACATTCCGATATTCTGTGGTCGGTAAAGACCCGCGAAGGCGATGGTTATATCTATGTGGTGATTGAACATCAGAGCCGCGAGGACATTCATATGGCCTTTCGCCTGATGCGCTATTCCATGGCGGTGATGCAGCGCCATATCGAGCATGATAAACGTCGGCCGCTACCGCTGGTCATCCCGATGCTATTTTATCACGGTAGCCGTAGTCCTTATCCCTGGTCCCTGTGCTGGCTGGACGAATTTGCCGACCCGACTACCGCACGGAAACTTTATACTCTAAATAATTCAAGTTGCAGGAAGGCGACAAGTGAGTGAATCCCCAGGAGCTTACAAAAGTAAGTGACTGGGGTGAATGAACGCAGTCGCAGCACATGCAACTTGAAGTATGACGAGTATATACCGCCGCGTTCCCGCTGGTGGAAATCACTGTCGTGCCAGACGACGAGATTGTGCAGCATCGCAGAGTCGCCCTGTTGGAGTTGATCCAAAAGCATATTCGCCAGCGCGATCTGATGGGGCTTATTGACCAACTGGTACTATTACTGGTTACAGAGTGTGCTAATGATAGCCAGATAACTGCGCTGTTAAATTACATTTTACTGACTGGCGATGAAGCGCGTTTTAAGGCGTTTATCAGCGAACTTACCAGGCGAATGCCACACCACAGGGAGCGAATAATGACAATTGCAGAGCGAATTCATAATGATGGATGGCTGTTGGGAAGGGAGAGGGGGAGGAAAGAAGGGAAAGTAGAAGGGGAACGGAGCCTCCTCCGATTGTTGTTGCAGAATGGGGCCGATCCTGAATGGATACAACGATATACCGGACTTTCGGCAGAGCAAATGCAGGCATTAGATCAGCCCTTGCCTGAAAGCAAGCGCGAACCATGGATCGAGTACTAATCAGAGGCTGATGACAAACGCAAAGCAGCCTGATGCGCTACGCTTATCAGGTCTACATAATCCATTAAATATATTGAACTTTTAATATTTTGTAGACCTGGTAAGGCGTTCACATGGCATCTGGCATGAACGAAGCACACTTTGCCTAAGCCATGCCGGAACGTGGCGATGTCGCTATAAAGATAAAACGAGTCACAGGTTATTCGTGAGAGTAAATCAGGGGCCTCGGCACTAATTCGAATTTATTCCATTGCCCGATACACGGCATCGCCAATTTGCTTTAGTGCTTCGCGATAGGTTTCGCTGAGCGGCAAAGCGCAGTTGATGCGCAGACAATTACGGTATTTGCCGGAAGCCGAGAAAATCGAGCCTGCCGCCACCTGGATTTTCATGCGGTACAGCTGCCGCGCGACGCAGACCATATCGACCTGTTCAGGCAATTCGATCCACAGTAAAAATCCGCCTTTCGGGCGCGTAATACAGATTTCGCAGGGAAAATATTCCCGTATCCAGCAGGTATAAAGCGCCAGATTGCGCTGATAAGTCTGCCGCATCCGCCGGATATGGCGATGATAGTGGCCTTCCAACACAAACGTTGCCGCCGCCATTTGCGTGGACGGCACATTAAAGCTGCTGATGGCGTATTTCATATGCATCAGTTTATCGTGATAGCGCCCCGGTGCGACCCAACCCACGCGCAGGCCAGGTGCAATGCTTTTACTGAACGAGCTGCACAACAGCACTCGCCCGTCGATATCCCAGGAATGAATGGTCCGCGGGCGCGGATACTCCGTCGCCAGTTCGCCGTAGACATCATCTTCAAAAATCACAATATCATGACGCTGAGCGAGAGAGAGAACGGCCCGTTTGCGTGCGTCCGGCATAATAAATCCCAGCGGATTATTACAGTTTGGCACCAGAATGATGCCTTTAATCGACCACTGTTCCAGCGCCAGTTCCAGTGCTTCAACGCTGATGCCAGTTTCTGGATCGGTTGGGATTTCAATCACTTTCACGCCCATGCCTCGCAGCATCTGCATCGAACCGTAATAACAGGGAGATTCGACCGCGACAATATCGCCCGGTTTACACACCGCCATTAACGCCAGCGACATCGAGTTATGGCAGCCGCTGGTGATGATGATGTCATCGGCGGTGACCACCGAGCCGCTGTCGAGCATCAGGCGGGCAATCTGCTCTCGCAATACCCGCTGACCGGCTAACAAGTCATAACCGAGCACGGTTTGCAGATTATGCTGCACCACCCGGCTTAGCTCCCGCCAGAGCGGTTTCAGGCTGGGCGTTTCGACATCCGGCGTGCTTTTGCTTAACGGAACAATGGAACTGTCGCTATGCGCCACCAGCATATCCAGCACCTGATCCCACTGGGTAATTTCCACCGGGCGCTGCACCGGACGCGTCATCGGCGGTACAGGCGGCTGGGCTTTACGTTGTGCGACAAAATAACCCGAACGCGGCTGCGGAGTGATGAGCTTCATCGTTTCCAGCGTCTGATACGCCTGTTGCACGGTGCTGATGCTGACGCCGTGCTCCTGACTTAAGCTGCGCACCGACGGCAATTTCTCCCCGTGACGATACAGCCCTTGCTCAATCCGCTCGGCAAGTAGAGTCGCCAGATGTTGATAACGCGTCATGCTGTATTCCTTATTTGGCCCATACAGAAAGAAAAACCGGTACAGATGAGGCTAAAAAACCGGATGCAGATGCTGTTTTAACCTGTCTGTATGTTAAATAAAACTAATATTTGCATCTGTATTGTGAACTGCCAGAAGGCGGATGATGAAGCCTCTGAAAGATGAGGAGGCAGCAGATGGAATTTCACGAAAACAAAGCCAAAACGCCGTTTATCAGACTTGTGCAACTCTGGCATGCGGTGAGGCGTTGGCGGCGGCAAATGCAGACCCGACGAGTGTTACAGCAGATGAGTGATGAACGGTTGAGGGATATTGGGTTAAGCAGGGAGGATGTGGAGTGAACTATGGGCGGCGTGTTGGCAAATGCTGCCTGTCTGCATTCAAAATTGCTACAAAATCCAACCATAAAAGTCGTTTACAACATATTTTTCTGATTTACATACAGATAATGACCTGAGCTGTCTCTCTGGGGGTCATCATCTATGCGTCCGGGGGATCTGTCACAAAAAGGAATAGAACAAAATCATCAGCGGTGAATAAAGCGATTCGTTTTAGATCACATTAATGAAATTTTTGTATCAAAAATTAGTTATCGCGCTCACAGTTCATAATGAAACAATTCTCTGCAAATAGATAACCGAAGCTTCGTTGCTAGTATCAATTCGCTAATTATACACCTGCCAGAGGATACAATGAAAAATAGAAATCGTATGATCGTGAACTGTGTTACTGCTTCCCTGATGTATTATTGGAGCTTACCTGCACTGGCTGAGCAGTCGTCAAGTGAGATAAAGATTGTTCGCGATGAATACGGCATGCCGCATATTTATGCCAATGATACATGGCACCTATTTTATGGCTATGGCTATGTAGTAGCACAAGATCGCCTTTTTCAGATGGAAATGGCACGTCGCAGTACTCAAGGGACTGTCGCGGAAGTGCTTGGCAAAGATTTTGTGAAATTTGATAAAGATATCCGTCGTAACTACTGGCCGGATGCTATCCGGGCGCAAATTGATGCCCTTTCCCCAGAGGATATGTCCATTCTGCAAGGCTACGCTGATGGAATGAATGCCTGGATTGATAAGGTAAATACCAATCCAGAGACGCTCTTACCAAAACAGTTTAATACATTTGGCTTTACTCCTAAGCGCTGGGAACCGTTTGATGTCGCGATGATATTTGTGGGCACCATGGCAAACCGCTTCTCTGATAGCACTAGCGAAATTGATAATCTGGCACTGCTAACGGCTTTAAAAGATAAATATGGTGTATCACAAGGCATGGCGGTATTTAATCAGTTGAAATGGCTGGTAAACCCATCAGCGCCAACCACTATTGCCGTACAAGAGAGTAGCTACCCACTTAAATTTAATCAGCAAAACTCGCAAACAGCAGCTCTGTTGCCACGCTACGATTTACCTGCACCAATGCTTGACCGACCAGCAAAAGGGGCGGATGGCGCACTGCTGGCGTTAACAGCAGGGAAGAACCGGGAAACTATTGCTGCACAATTTGCACAGGGTGGTGCCAATGGTCTGGCGGGGTATCCAACGACCAGCAATATGTGGGTGATCGGCAAAAGCAAAGCCCAGGATGCGAAAGCAATCATGGTAAATGGTCCGCAGTTTGGCTGGTATGCGCCTGCGTATACTTATGGTATTGGTCTGCACGGTGCTGGTTATGATGTCACTGGCAATACACCATTTGCCTATCCTGGGCTGGTTTTTGGTCATAATGGTGTGATTTCCTGGGGATCAACGGCAGGTTTCGGCGATGATGTCGATATTTTTGCTGAACGGCTGTCGGCAGAGAAACCAGGCTACTACTTGCATAATGGTAAGTGGGTGAAAATGTTAAGCCGTGAGGAAACCATTACGGTGAAAAATGGTCAGGCAGAGACCTTTACTGTCTGGCGTACGGTGCATGGCAACATTCTCCAAACTGACCAGACGACACAAACGGCTTACGCTAAATCCCGCGCATGGGATGGTAAAGAGGTGGCGTCTTTGCTGGCCTGGACTCATCAGATGAAGGCCAAAAATTGGCAGGAGTGGACACAGCAGGCAGCGAAACAAGCACTGACCATCAACTGGTACTATGCTGATGTAAACGGCAATATTGGTTATGTTCATACTGGTGCTTATCCAGATCGTCAATCAGGCCATGATCCGCGATTACCCGTTCCTGGTACGGGAAAATGGGACTGGAAAGGGCTATTGCCTTTTGAAATGAACCCTAAGGTGTATAACCCCCTGTCGGGATATATTGCTAACTGGAACAATTCTCCCCAAAAAGATTATCCCGCTTCGGATCTGTTTGCCTTTTTGTGGGGGGGGGGCAGATCGCGTTACGGAGATCGACCGACTGCTTGAGCAAAAGCCACGCTTAACTGCTGATCAGGCATGGGATGTTATTCGCCAAACCAGTCGTCAGGATCTTAACCTGAGGCTTTTTTTACCTACTCTGCAAGCAGCGACATCTGGTTTGACACAGAGCGATCCGCGCCGTCAGTTGGTGGATACATTAACACGTTGGGATGGCATCAATTTGCTTAATGATGATGGTAAAACCTGGCAGCAGCCAGGCTCTGTCATCCTGAACGTTTGGCTGACCAGTATGTTGAAGCGTACCGTAGTGGCTGCCGTACCTATGCCATTTGATAAGTGGTACAGCGCCAGTGGCTACGAAACAACCCAGGACGGCCCAACTGGTTCGCTGAATATAAGTGTTGGAGCAAAAATTTTGTATGAGGCGGTGCAGGGAGACAAATCACCAATCCCACAGGCGGTTGATCTGTTTGCTGGGAAACCACAGCAGGAGGTTGTGTTGGCTGCGCTGGAAGATACCTGGGAGACTCTTTCCAAACGCTATGGCAATAATGTGAGTAACTGGAAAACACCTGCAATGGCCTTAACGTTCCGGGCAAATAATTTCTTTGGTGTACCGCAGGCCGCAGCGGAAGAAACGCGTCATCAGGCGGAGTATCAAAACCGTGGAACAGAAAACGATATGATTGTTTTCTCACCAACGACAAGCGATCGTCCTGTGCTTGCCTGGGATGTGGTCGCACCCGGTCAGAGTGGGTTTATTGCTCCCGATGGAACAGTTGATAAGCACTATGAAGATCAGCTGAAAATGTACGAAAATTTTGGCCGTAAGTCGCTCTGGTTAACGAAGCAGGATGTGGAGGCGCATAAGGAGTCGCAGGAAGTGTTGCACGTTCAGAGATAATTAAGCCCGAAAGCCCTCATATTCTGGAGGAATATGAGGGTGATAAAGTCTCAGGTATTGTGATGTTGGAGGGCTGGTTACTTTTTGAGTCCCGCAAATGCCGCCCGAATCTCATCCTCCGGCAACTGAATCCCGATAAACACCATCGTGCTATGCGGTTTTTCATCGCCCCACGGGCGGTCCCAGTCGGCGCTGTAGAGGCGCTGGACGCCCTGGAACAGCAGGCGGTTAGGTTCGCCGTCAATCCATAGCATCCCTTTGTAACGCAGCAGTTTATCTGCCGATTCCAGCAGCAGGTTTTCCATCACCCGGGAAACTTCGCTGATATCTACCGGGTAATCCAGTTCCACCACAATCGACGAAATATCGTTTTGTTTATCCGCGATAAAGTGGAAACGCGGTTTGGTGCTGACGACGTTTTCTTCCAGCATAAAACCGTTGGTGTTGAACAGCAGGCCCAGGTCGATGTCGCCGTGGGTAACGGTGTAGACCGGTGCGCGGGCGTTGATGCGCGCCAGGCGTTCACGCAGTTTTTCTGCTTCGCCTGCGACGTCGGTTTTAGTCAGCAGAATACGGTCGGCGTAGCCAACCTGGGACTGGGCGATGGTGAACTGGTTCATCTGCTCATCGGCATGTACCGCATCCACCAGCGCAATCACGCCGTCCAGCAGGTAGCGCTGGCATAAAATCTCATGGGAGAAAAAGGTCTGAATAATCGGGCCGGGATCGGCCATGCCGGTGCATTCAATGACCAGACGATCGAACTGAATATTGCCCTTGTCGAGATTGTCCAGCAGGTCGAGTAGTGCGTCTTCCAGCTCGTTGGAGCGCGAACAGCAGATGCAGCCGTTGGTCAGCGTTTTGATCTGCGTGGCGCGATCACCAATCAATTGATCATCAACGGAGACTTCGCCGAATTCGTTTTCAATCACGGCAATCTTGTAGCCGTGTTGTTCGTTAAGAATATGGCGCAGCAGGGTGGTTTTGCCCGCGCCTAAAAAACCGGTGAGTAGGGTAACTGCAATCGGGTTCATGCTCTCTCCATTAACAACAGCGCATACCGCCTTTACCATCGCCGCCGTAGCGCGCGTTCTGGCGTTCGCGGAAGAATTCTTCATAGCTCATGTACGGCTTGTCGGGATGGTTGGTCTTCATATGCTCGACGTAGTTGTCGTAGTCTGGAATGCCAATCAACATCTTCGCCGCCTGGCCGAGATATTTTTTTGCCTGTCCTAAGTTACCAAACATTTTGCCTTCCAGATATGCGTAAAGCCCGGAAGGTCCGGGCTAGGGATTTGCCGGATGCGGCGTAAACGCTTTATCCGGCCTACGATAGACACTTTGTAGGCCGGATACGCGCAGCGCATCCGGCAACCGGTTAGTGGTGCGAAGAGATCTTCACGCCGCCTTCCGGGATTGGAACGTACGGAGTTTCTTTGTCAGTACGTTTGTCGCTGTTACGCACCTTCAGCCAGGTTTTGAAACCGTAGAAGATGATGCTGTACACCACAATCAGGAACAGAATACTCAGGCCTGCGTTGGTGTAGTTGTTCACAACGATGTGGTTCATGTTGGCAATCTGCTGCGCCGTCAGGTCAGTACCGTTAGCAATCTTCTCTTTGTACTGGCTTGCCATGTAGAAGAAGCCTTCCATCTGCGGGTTGGTGCTGAACAGTTTCAGGCCCAGCGCCCAGGTGGTGCAGATAAGCAGCCATACAGCCGGAACAACAGTTACCCAGATGTATTGGGTGCGCTTCATCTTAATCAGCACAACGGTGCCCAGTACCAGCGCTACGGCTGCCAGCATCTGGTTGGAAATACCGAACAGCGGCCACAGGCTCTTAACGCCGCCCAGCGGATCGACCACGCCCTGATACAGCAGGTAGCCCCACAGACCCACACAGCCCGCAGTACCGATGATACCAGCAACCAGAGAGTCGGTTTTTTTCAGGAACGGGATGAAGTTACCCAGCAGGTCCTGCAGCATAAAGCGGCCAGAACGGGTACCCGCATCCAGCGCGGTCAGGATGAACAGGGCTTCGAACAGAATACCGAAGTGATACCAGAAGCCCATGTCAGCCATCGGCAGCACTTTGTGGAACACGTGCGCGATACCTACCGCCAGTGTCGGCGCACCACCTGCACGGTTCAGGACAGAAGGCTCACCAATGTCTTTCGCGGTTTGCAGGATCTGCTCTGGCGAAATCACGAAGCCCCAGGAGCTGACGGTCGCCGCCGCGTGTGCGGTAACGTCTTTCAGCTGCGCCATGATGATCGGCGCGTTCTCGCCACCCATTTCATGCAGGTTAGGCATGGTGATGCCAAGGCCCGCAGGCGGGGTGTTCATCGCGAAGTAAAGACCCGGTTCGATGATGGACGCTGCAACCAGCGCCATAATCGCCACGAAGGACTCCATCAGCATTGCGCCGTAGCCAATGAAACGCGCGTCGGTTTCGTTAGCCAGCAGTTTCGGCGTCGTACCGGAAGAGATCAGCGCGTGGAAGCCAGATACCGCACCACAGGCGATGGTGATGAACAGGAACGGGAACAGAGCGCCTTTCCACAGCGGGCCAGTACCGTCAATGTACTGGGTCATCGCAGGCATTTTCAGTTCCGGGTTCAGCACCACGATACCCAACGCCAGGCCGACGATAACGCCGATTTTCAGGAAGGTTGCCAGATAGTCGCGCGGTGCGAGGATCAGCCACACCGGCAGCAGTGCGGAAACAAACGCATAGCCAATCAGCGCGAAGGTAATGGTGGTGTCTTTAAAGGTCAGTGCCGGACCCCAGTACGGATCGTGAGCAATCACGCCACCGAAGTAGATAGAGGCAACCAGCAGCACGATACCAATGACAGAGACTTCACCCACACGCCCCGGACGGATAAAGCGCATGTAGATACCCATAAACAGCGCAATCGGTACGGTTGAGCAAACGGTGAAGACACCCCACGGACTTTCGGCCAGGGCTTTAACCACAATCAGCGCCAGGACGGCAAGGATGATGATCATGATTAAGAAACAGCCAAACAGCGCGATAGTCCCCGGTACTGGTCCCATCTCTTCTTTTATCATCTCACCGAGAGATGCGCCGTTACGGCGAGAGGAGATAAACAGCACCATAAAGTCCTGAACCGCACCGGCCAGTACTACCCCCGCCAGCAGCCACAGCGTGCCAGGCAGGTAGCCCATCTGTGCGGCGAGAACCGGACCGACCAGCGGACCAGCACCGGCGATAGCGGCGAAGTGGTGACCAAACAACACGTAACGGTTGGTCGGAACGTAGTTCAGACCGTCGTTGTTAATAACCGCAGGCGTCGCGCGCGTGGGGTCGAGTTTCATCACCTTCTGGGCGATGTACAGACTGTAGTAGCGATACGCCACCAGATACACCGACACAGAGGCGACCACGATCCACAGGGCGCTGACGTGCTCCCCCCGACGTAATGCAACTACCGCGAGGCAGAATGCACCGATGATTCCGAGAATCACCCAGGGTATGTGCTTGAATAGTTTTTTCGTATCCATAGTAAAACCTGGCATTTTACTCGTCGTCTTTTGGCTTACAGGTGCGGCAGCTGCGTTCGTTCACCCCTGTCACTTACTGTTGCAAGCTCCCGGGGATTCACTCACTTGCTGCCTTCCTGCAAACCAAAATCCATAGAGTAATTTGTTAATCATAGGCCGAAGCCGTTCTAGGTTTGCGTTGCGTTTGAGGAGGTAAATTGACCGCTATCCTGCAGTGATGTTGCCAGAGATACGCGCGCGTAAAGTAAGGTAAATAACTGAGTGGTTATTTTAGGGATGTAAGCGGTCAGGAATGGCGGTGAGCGGTTGGGCAAGAATTATTCATCGGGTGGATATGTGATTGAGATCACAATAAAAATACCCCTTCGACGAATGCGTGAAGGGGCTGGAGCTTAAATCGCAGCTTCCATTTCCAGCATCACCGGATGGAAACGGCGTTTAAAGTAAATAAGTCCGTGACCTTCTGCACTGAGGATGATGTTTTTAATCTCCACCAGATACACCAGATGTGTGCCAATCGCCTGCACATCGCGGATCTCTCCTTCAAGACTGGCCAGCGAACCTTTCAGCACCGGCTGCGCCAGCGGACCTTTTTGCCAGCATGAGAGGCTAAAACGCTCTTCCATCGCCATGCCTGTCATGCCCGCGAAGTGGCGTGCCATCAGTTCCTGCTCATGGTTGAGGACGTTGACGCACAACTTACCGTTGCCCTGAAAAACCGGGTTCATCGCACTGTTGGCGTTAATGCACACCATCAGCGACGGTGGTGTATCCGTGACCGAGCAGACGGCCGTTGCCGTAATTCCGCATTGTCCGGCGTCGCCCTCGGTGGTGATAATATTTACCGCTGCCGACAGGCTGGCCATTGCGTCACGAAAGCGCAGGCGCTGTTCATCTAATTGCATCTTAACCTCCTGCTGCGTTATTTCAGCAGCTTATCCAGCATGTTGATATCGTCGTTGTTGTGCAGGTGCGGCACAGTCCAGCCGTTCTGGTCGTATTCCGACAGGCAGCGATCAACCATCGCCATCATCTTGTCCATATTGCCGGAGCTTTGTGCCTGGCGCAGACACTGCAGGCGAATCTCATCCTGGCTACCGGAGTAGTTGATTTCATACAGTTCGTGACGACCACCAAACTCGCTGCCAATAGCATCCCACATCAGTTTGAGGATCTTGATGCGCTGGACGTGATCCATACCGTTCGAACCGCGCACATACTTCGCCAGATACTGGTCGATCTGCGGATTGTTCAGGTCACGGGCACTGGAAGGGAGATAGATCAGGCCACTGGTAACGTTGCGTTCGATAATGTTTTTGATCTTCGCGTAGGCCATTGGTGCCAGTACGCGATAGGTTTGCAGTGCGGCATGATCCGGTAAATAAGCCCCGTTGACCCACGGCGTCGCTTCAGAACACATCGAGTCACTCAATGCCCAGAAGGTGTTGCGCCACGCCACCACTTCACCGAGATCGGCCTGCACACCACGGAACTCCAGGGTGCCGGTACATTCGAGTGATTTTTTCAGCAGTGCCGTAATGAAGTCGAGTTTCACTGCCAGGCGCACACAGGCTTGCAGCGGATACATACGGGCGAAACCGCCTTCCATCGTCCAGCGACGGCAGCGATCAAAATCGCGGTAGATCAGCACGTTTTCCCATGGGATCAGCACGTTATCCATCACCAGAATCGCATCGTTCTCATCGAAGCGGCTGGAGAGCGGGTAGTCATACGGTGAGCCGGTAGCACCCGCGACCATCTCATAAGAGGCGCGGGAGATTAATTTGACGCCATCGGCATCCATTGGCGCAACGAACATCAGTGCGAAGTCCGGGTTTTCGCCCATTACTTGTGCCGAGCCGAAGCCAATCATGTTGTAGTGAGTCAGCGCCGAGTTGGTGGCAACCACTTTCGCACCGCTGACGATAATCCCGGCGTCAGTCTCTTTTTCCAGCTTGATGTAAACGTCTTTTACTTTATCGGTCGGCAAATGACGATCGATCGGTGGGTTAACAATCGCGTGGTTAAAGTAGAGGCCAGTTTCCTGAATACGGGTGTACCAGTTACGGGCGTTCTGCTCGAACTGACCGTAAAAGCCCGGATTCGCGCCCAGTGCGCAACCGAAAGCAGCTTTGTAGTCTGGGGTACGGCCCATCCAGCCATAGCTCAGGCGTGACCACTCAGCGATGGCGTCGCGTTGCTGGCGCAGGTCGTCGGCACTTTTCGCCACGCGGAAGAATTTATGGGTATAGCCGCCGCTGCCGGTGTCGGTGTTCCAGCACAGAGAGTCCTGCATCTCCGGTTTGTGCAGTGCGTCGTACAGCTGGGCAACAGACGCTGCCGCATTACGAAATGCCGGATGAGTGGTGACGTCTTTCACTCGCTCGCCATAGATATAGATCTCGCGACCATCCTGCAGGCTTTTCAGATACTCTTCCCCGGTGAACGGACGTTGGGTACTGGCGCGGAAATCTTCTGGTTTCATGTCGACCTCTACAGTATTAATCGGAATACGATTGTTAATTTTGTGTGTTGTTTTTGTTATTCAATTGAAGCTTGCAGGGGCGATTACGGGAAGACACTTTTGGGACAATGGCTGGTACTTTTCAGGTCGGGTACGGTTTTGTGATCGAGGTCGCTTTTAGCGATTTTTGACGTTACTAAATCCCCTTGCTCCAGGCGGAGAAAGGGGAATAGCAGGTGGTGCCTGGTTTCCCGTTAAGACTAAGGGATTTTCACGTCACAGGTACTTTTTTGGCACGATAAGCACTGGGCGAGCAACCGACTAAGCGATTAAAAAAGCGCGCAAAATAAGCTGGATCCTTAAAACCGAGTTGCCAGGCAATATTGTTCACGGCGTTATCAGAAAACAGCAGCAGCCGCTTGGCTTCTCGCAGCTGCCTGTCGAAAATCAACCGTTTTGGCGGACGGTTGGCAAAGCGGCGGCAGATGTCCGTGAGGCGTGATTCGGTGATATGCAGTTCGTTAGCGTAATCCGGTACTGTCCAGTGCTGATGAAAATGGCTTTCAATCAGCATATTAAAACGCTGGAACAGTTTTAATTCTCCGCGCATTCCGCTGGCGGCATGGTCGTCGAGTTTTGCATTACGCAGCAGTAGGGTGAATACTGCCTGTGCCAGTAACGTCAGGGTGTGTTCCCGTCCAGGCAGTTGTTCTACCGATTCCCGCTCTATCAGTTGCCAATAGTGTTCCAGCGCCGCCAGTTCGTCGGGTTTATCTGCCAGTGACAGGCAAATCCCCGGCAGGCCGAAGGTTTCCCGAGTGCCCGGATAAAGAACTTCCAGCAGGGGCCAGATCAGATCTTCCCGTACCGTCAACACATGACCGTCGGCGTCAGACTCCGTAATAAACGCATGAGGTACTGACGGCGGCGTCAGGACAAACAGGGGCGCTTCCACCGAGTAGCGATGATCGTCAAGTTGTAGCTCAATCTGTCCGCTATTGAGGAAATGCATCTGAAAGTACTGTTCGTGGCGATGTGGCAGCATATGGCGGCCAAAAAATGCCGCCATGCGGGCGAACGACTGATAATGCACATCGTCCGTGCCCAGGCTTTCATCGTACTCTTTGCTGATATCAATATTGGCAATCTGACGGTCACACATCGTCGTTCCTTACGGGGTCGCTCGCGGACGGGAGGACTGCATTGGAATCGCCCAGATAATCCCCGCACCAATCACCAGCAGCGCGGCAACAAACCACAATCCACTGTTAAAGCTGCCGGTCAAATCTTTCAACCAGCCGATCATAAACGGACTTAACGCTGAACCAATGTTGCCAGTGGCGTTGATCACCGCAATACCGATCGCTCGTGCCCGCAGGCTGATGGACTGATCCGGTGTTGTCCAGAAAATCGCCATTGCGCTGAATGATCCGGTCGAAGCCATAATGATCCCCAGCATCTGGATCATGTTGTGATCAGTTGCCGAAGCCAGTAACCAACCTGCGGCAGCGAACAAATAAGGAAGGGCGGTGTGATGCCTTCGTTCCTGGCGGCGATCTGAGTGACGGCTCCAGTAGACCATCCCGAGAATGGTACAAATCTGCGGTACGGCGGCCAGCAGGCCGATGGTGATATTACTGCTGCCCTGATTAAAACTTTGCAGGATCTGCGGTGTCCAGATGCTGATCGCACTAAGTGTGTTGGTCAGGCAGAAATACGCCAGGGTATACATCATCACCACCGGAGTGAAGATCTCCCGCCACATACTGCGTTGTTGCATGGCGTGGTGGCTGATGGCTCCCTCTGGCTGAACCAGCGTCAGACGATCGTTATCCATCATCTCTTGCAGGCATTTTTTGTCTTCTTTCGTCAGCCACTTAGCTTTGTCCGGTGAGTCATCAAGCCAGAACCACACCATGACGCCGAGTAATACCGACGGGAAGCCTTCCAGCAAAAACAGCCACTGCCAGCCTTTTAATGCCATGACGCCATCCAGCGACAAAATGTAGCCGGAAACGATCGAGCCCAACGCTGTCGTTACCGGCATTGCTACCATAAACAAGGCGTTGGCACGGGCGCGGAAATAGGCCGGAAACCAGAAGGTTAAATACAGCAGAATACCAGGCAGAAAGCCGGCTTCGGTAATGCCAACCAGTATACGCAGTACGTACAAGCTGGTGGGGCCAGTGGCAAACATGGTGGCAGTAGAGGCGATGCCCCAGAGCACCATGATGGTGGCGATCCAGCGCCGCGCACCGACAATACTCAGCATAATGTTGCTGGGAATGCCGAAGATGACATAAGCGGCATAGAACAGGGTGGTAGCGAGGCCAAACATGGTGGCGCTCAGACCGAGGTCGCGTCCCATCGTGAGTCCGGCAAAGCCGATGTTGATGCGATCAAGGAACGAGAAGATAAACAGCACGAACAGAAAGACGATCAGGCGGCGAAATAGCTTCTTAATAACCGCCTGTTGTCCGGCAGTCAGCGCTTTATGCTGATTCGCCGGATCGATACTCTCCGGTATGGCAGGTGAGGTGTCGCTCATTTTTCTTCCTCTAATGGGATTTTTGTAGGGTACGACAAGGTTTATGGCGGATGCGCACAAACGCCTTATCCGGTCCGCGATTTGGTACGGCTTTTTGCCGGATGCGGCGTAAACGCCTTATCCGGCCTACGGTTTGGTGCGAGTGTAGGCCGGATAAGCGCAGCGCATCCGGCATTAATACACGCCGGGCTTCACGGCGGTGGCCTGCGCACCAAACCGTGCTGCCAGCGCTTCAGCGGCGCGGGCGAGCAGGGTGGTGTCAACGCCGACGGCGACAAACAGCGCGCCCAGTTCCAGATAGCGTTTTGCCAGTTGCTCATTGGCGATCAGGATCCCCGGCGCTTTGCCCGATTCACGGATCTGCACGATCGCCTGCTCAATGGCGGCCTGTACTTCCGGGTGCTGCGGATTACCGGCATAACCCATATCGGCGCTCAGATCCGCCGGGCCGATAAACACGCCGTCGACCCCTTCCACGTCCAGAATCTGCAGTAAGTTCTTCATTGCCTCACGCGTTTCGATCTGCACCAGCACGCACATTTGATCGTTGGCTTTTTGCAGGTAATCAGGAATGCGATTCCAGCGCGAGGCTCGGGCCAGCGCACTGCCCACACCGCGAATACCGGCGGGGGGATAACGGGTGGCGCGTACCGCTTCACGGGCTTCGTCAGCGTTTTGTACCATCGGCACCAGCAAGGTTTGTGTGCCGACGTCCAGCAGTTGTTTGATTTGCACCGGATCGTTCCACGACGGACGTACTACCGGCTGGCTGGGGTAGGGCGCAATCGCCTGTAGCTGGGTGAGCACGGTTTGCACGTTATTCGGCGCGTGCTCACCGTCGATCAATAACCAGTCGAATCCTGCTCCGGCCAGTAACTCCGCGCTGTAGCTGCTGCTCAGCCCCAGCCATAATCCGATCTGCGGGCGGCCTGCTTTCAGCGCCGCTTTAAAACTGTTTTCCATCGTTCTCTCCTTAAACAAAGCGGCAGCTAATGGAACCCATGTTGCCGTAATCGACGTGGAAGGTGTCGCCCTTACGCGCCGGAACCGGGCGGGTGAACGAACCACCGAGAATGATTTGCCCGGCTTCCAGTTGTACGTCATAGGGTGCGAGTTTGTTCGCCAGCCAGGCCACGCCGTTTGCCGGATGATTCAGCACACCAGCGGCGACGCCGGTTTCTTCAATCACGCCATTGCGATACATCAGGGCGGAGATCCAACGCAGATCCAGTTCGTCTGGTTTGATCGGACGACCGCCGAGGATCACTCCGGCGTTGGCGGCGTTATCAGAAATGGTGTCGAACACTTTGCGCGGGCGCTGGGTTTCCGGATCGATGTTGTGGCAGCGAGCGTCGATCAGCTCCAGCGCCGGGATCACATAGTCCGTGGCGTTGTAAACGTCGAACAGCGTGCAGTTTGGCCCACGCAGCGGTTTTGCCAGCACGAAAGCCAGCTCCACTTCAATGCGCGGCACGATAAAGCGATCGGTCGGGATATCGCTGCCATCGTGGAAGAACATGTCATCCAGCAGCGCGCCGTAATCCGGTTCGCTGATCTGCGAGCTTGCCTGCATCGCTTTCGAGGTCAGGCCGATTTTGTGGCCTTTCAGCGTGCGACCTTCGGCGATTTTCAGGCGAACCCATTCGCGCTGCACCGCGTAAGCGTCTTCGATGGTGATCTCCGGGTAATCCAGTGAGATCGCGCGGATCTGTTCGCGCTGTTTTTCTGCCTGATCCAGACGCTGGGCGATCAGGGTGTGGGTATGTTTATCGAACATAGCGATATCCTGTGGCATTGCCGGATGCGGCTGCGCCTTATCCGGCCTACGGTGTACGGTTTGGGGTTTTGTAGGCCCGGTAAGCGCAGCGCCACCGGGCAATCTGCGCGCTACTTAAACAATGCGTGCACGTTGTTTTGTTTAAAATTCAGCGTCGGATGCAGCTCTTCAATCTCAAACGACAACGCCAGCAGGCGGCTCTCCATCAGGGCGGCGAAGTGCGTTTTAATCAGTTCAAACAGCATTTCACCCGCCTGCTGACGGCTTTCCAGGCTGCGACCTGCGCCGATTTTCAACGTCATATGCACGAAGGCATAATCACGCTGCCCGTCGGCCATCTGCCAGGTATCGACCCAATGCACGCGGCTGCGAATACCCGCCAGCGGAAAAATACCCGTGGCTGCCAGCGTCGGATTCACTTTGGCGAACAACCCCGGCAGGTCGGCTTCTTCGCGGATGTTGTCACTGCATTCAACGATAAAGTGCGGCATAAAACGTCCTTACGCGGGAAGCGGGAAAACAGCGTTAACCTGACCGGTGCCAGAGCTTGGGAATAGCTCGGTGATAAACTCCACCTTGCCGTCGTATTTATCCCAGCCGAGCATCCCCAGCAGCATCACCGTGTCGTGCATATTGCCTTCGCCGTAGCAGTAGTCGGCGTACTCCGGCAGCATATTGCAGAACTCTTTGAACTGGCCTTCGCGCCACAGCTTCACCACGCGCTCGTCCATCTGGCGGTCGAACTCGCGGGTGTAGCTGTTCATCCCTTCTTCCGCTCGCTGATCGTCAATAAAGCGGTGCGATAACGAACCGCTGGCAAGGACCGCCACGGTGCCGTCGTACTGTTCGATCGCTTTCAGAATCGCCTCGCCCAGCTTGCGGCTGTCGGCAAAATCGTGAACAGTGCAGAAAGCTGAAATGGAAACCACTTTGAAGTGCTTGTCTTCATTCATGTAGCGCATTGGCACCAGCGTGCCGTATTCCAGTTTCAGGCTGGGAATGTTGTGCGCTTTTGCCCGCACGCCGAGCTTTAAGGCTTCATCGGCAATAAGCTGCCCCAACTCCGGGTTGCCCTCGTAGTTGTAGGTCATATCGCGGATAAAATGCGGTAGCTCGTTGCTGGTGTAGACGCCTTCAAAATGGTCTGCACAGTTGATGTGATAAGCACTGTTGACCAGCCAGTGGGTATCGAAAACGATAATGGTATCGACGCCCATTTCCCGGCAACGCTTGCTGATCTCTTTATGCCCGTCGATCGCGCCCTGGCGGCAACCGTGGTTTTTCCCTGGCAGTTCAGAGAGATACATCGACGGTACGTGCGTGATCTTGGCGGCTAACGCTAACTTACCCATATCAGACTCCCCATTTCGGAATTGGATGGTCGCCCATGGAAATGCAGACGTTCTTCATTTCCGCGAACACTTCGAAGCTGTACTCACCGCCTTCACGCCCGGTGCCGGAGGCTTTTACGCCGCCAAATGGCTGGCGCAGGTCACGCACGTTCTGGGTGTTGACGAACACCATGCCAGCTTCAATGCCACGCGCCAGGCGTAACACTTTGCTGACATCCTGTGTCCAGATGTACGACGCGAGGCCGTACTCCACGTCGTTTGCCAGACGTAAGCCTTCGGCTTCGTCTTTAAACGGCAGCAGGCAGGCGACCGGCCCGAAAATCTCTTCCTGGGCGACTCGCATACGGTTATCAACGTCTGCCAGCACGGTTGGGCGCAGGAAGTTGCCGCCTTTCAGGTGCGCAGGCAGGTCGGACGGTTTATCCGGGCCGCCCGCCAGCAGGGTTGCGCCTTCTTCAATGCCGAGACGGATATAGCCGGAGACTTTTTCCCAGTGCTGCTGGCTGATAAGCGCGCCAACCTGGGTATTCGGATCGTTCGGATCGCCCACGCGCAGACGGTTGGCGCGTTCGGCAAAGCGTTTAACGAATTCCGGGTAGATGCTTTGCTGAATAAAGATGCGCGAACCGGCGGTGCAGCGTTCGCCGTTGATCGAGAAGATGGTGAACAGGGCGGCGTCCAGCGCGCGTTCAATATCAGCATCTTCAAAAATCAGCACCGGCGATTTACCGCCCAGTTCCATGGAGTATTTTTTCAGCCCGGCGTTTTTTATGATGTTGCGCCCGGTCGCCGTACCGCCGGTGAACGACACGGCACGCACGTCATGATGACGGACCAGCGCATCGCCTGCGGTTGCGCCGTAGCCCTGTACCACGTTCAGCACGCCCGCCGGAATACCAGCTTCCAGCGCCAGCTCACCCAGGCGGTCGGCGGTCAGCGGGGAGAGTTCCGACATTTTCAGTACCGCGGTATTGCCCAGCGCCAGACACGGCGCGACCTTCCAGGTGGCGGTCATAAACGGCACGTTCCACGGTGACACCAGTGCACAAACGCCTACCGGCTGCACCAGCGTGTAGTTGAGCATCTTGTCGTCGACCGGATAAGTCTTGCCGTTCATCTGCTGGCAGACTTCCGCGAAAAATTCAAAGTTGTGGGAAGCGCGTGGGATCAACACATTTTTGGTCTGATGGATTGGCAGGCCCGTGTCGGCGGTTTCCATCGCGGCGATCTCAGGCACGTTCTGGTCGATCAGATCGCCCAGACGGCGCATCAGGCGCGCACGCTCTTTCATCGGCAGATTGGCCCATTTCGGGAACGCCTCTTTCGCTGCCGCTACCGCCTGATTGATCTCCGCTTCACCGCCAGAGGCCACATCCGCCAGCACTTCACCCGTTGCCGGATTGGTGGTCTGGAAGTAGTCGTTACCTGCGACATTTTTGCCGTTGATCCAATGATTTACTTTTTTCATTTCGCTGTATCCTCACTCACAATTCGGTTCACCAGGCGGCCCACGCCTTCTACTTCCACCACTACTTCATCGCCAGGCACCACGTCAGATAAGCCTTTTGGTGTGCCGGTGGCGATCATGTCGCCCGGATTCAGGGTCATAAATTCGCTTAAGTAGGCGATCAGGAAGGGCACGCTGAAGATCAGATCGGCGGTGGTGCCTTGCTGGCGTAACTCGCCGTTGACGAAGGTGCGAAGGGTCAGATTATGCGGGTCCGGGATCGCCTCTTTCGGCACGATGGTTGAAAGCATCGGCGTCAGTCCGTCGCGGCTTTTGACCCGCAGGTTAGGGCGGTAGTAGTTTTCCAGATAGTCGCGAATGGCGTAGTCGTTACACACGGTGTAGCCCGCGACATAATCCATGGCATCGGCTTCGCTGACGTTACGCGCCTGTTTGCCAATAACTACCACCAGCTCCGCTTCATAGTGCATGTATTCAATATTGTTTGGACGCACGGAGGTCTGGTTATCGCCAGTGAGGGTATTTGGCGCTTTCAGGAACACCAGCGGTTCTTCCGGTGGCTTAAATTCCAGTTCGCTGGCGTGGTCGGCGTAGTTCAGGCCGAGGGCAAACAGCGTGCCGTGCGGGTGTGGCTGCGTTGGGAAGCTCTTGCGCGTGGTCACTTCACGTTCGTCCACTACCGGATTTTCCAGCGGCGGGAAACCTTCTGCGAGAACACGAACGCGATCGCCTGGCTGTATTTCCACGCGCGCCTGTGGCGTGCCGAGCAGAATGGCGTCGCCTGGATTCAGCGTGGCAAATTCGCTCAGGGCGCTCAGCAACTGCGCGGCGTTACGTTGTAAATCGGCGGTATTCCAGTGATCGGCAGGACGCCCGTTGATCTCGGTATAGATGGTCAGATTATCGACATTGCTGAGAGCCACGGTTTCGCCAATGGGGCAGAATCCATCACGACATTTTGCTTTGATTGCCGGGCGGTAAAAGCTCTCTTCCGGCAGGCTGACGTCGTTAGCCAGCGCATATCCGGCGATGTACTCTGCCGCATCTTCTTCACCTACTTTCGTCGCCGTTTTTCCCACAATCAGCGCAACAGTCGCACCGCTCAGTACCTTTTCACCCTGTGGAAAGGGAATCGGTTCACCGCAACCAATCACCGTATTGCGCGGTTTAATAAACCAGACCGCAGTTTTAGGCGGGGCTTTGTAGGGGGATTGCTGGAACGCTTCCTGCCATGCATCAAGTTGGCTGCGATGGTTCAACGCTACGGCGAAGATAGTGCCTTTCATTACCACTCCTCGGATTCGATCATTTTAATCATTAATATGTTAATGATTACTTTTATTCCCGATTGCGTAGTTTGGCAAAAGTAAGTGATGTAAATGTGATCTAATTAACAAACTATTTACATTTAAAGATAATAAAATATTAAATATCAGCAAATTAACAAAACATGCTCAATTTTGATAAAATGAAGAATTGCAGGGGCAGCGCAGTCCCGGTAACGTGATGATTAACTGTTTCTATATTAATGATTTTGAATTTTTCAGGGGAAAGATAATGCACGACTCTCTAACCATTGCGTTGCTCCAGGCGCGAGAAGCGGCGATGAGTTATTTTCGCCCAATCGTTAAACGGCATAATTTGACTGAGCAACAGTGGCGCATCGTGCGTATTCTGGCGGAAAGCCCATCAATGGATTTTCACGATCTGGCGTATCGCGCCTGCATTTTGCGCCCAAGCCTGACCGGGATCCTTACGCGGATGGAACGCGACGGTTTAGTGTTGCGATTAAAGCCGATCAATGATCAGCGGAAGCTCTATATCTCGCTAACCAAAGAGGGGCAGGCGCTGTATAACCGCGCTCAGACACAGATTGAAGAAGCCTATCGGCAGATTGAAGCTCAGTTTACTGCCGAGAAAATGCAACAGTTAACCCATCTGTTAGAGGAATTTATTGCTCTGGGCAATTCCCGACAAGAAGACATCCCGGGCGATAATGAATAACTTTTTAGTATCTGATAACCAGCGCCTGGTTTTTCCATGGATGGCGGGTTACACCTTTTCATAAAGTTTTTGCTTTCCAGGCCGAAAATCTTGCATCGGTCCACAGGAAAGAGAAACCATGTTAAAACGTATCAAGATCGTGACCAGCTTACTGCTGGTTTTGGCTGTTTTTGGCCTTTTACAACTGACATCAGGCGGTCTGTTCTTTAATGCCTTAAAGAATGACAAAGAAAATTTCACTGTTTTACAAACCATTCGCCAGCAGCAATCCACGCTGAATGGCAGCTGGGTCGCGTTGTTGCAGACGCGTAACACCCTCAACCGCGCGGGTATCCGCTACATGATGGATCAGAATAATATTGGTAGCGGTTCAACCGTTGCTGAGCTGATGCAGAGTGCCAGTATTTCGCTGAAACAGGCGGAAAAAAACTGGGCGGATTACGAAGCGTTGCCGCGTGACCCGCGTCAGAGCACCGCCGCAGCGGCAGAGATCAAACGTAATTACGATATTTATCACAATGCGCTGGCGGAGCTGATCCAACTATTAGGTGCAGGCAAAATCAACGAGTTCTTTGATCAGCCGACCCAGGGATATCAGGACGGTTTCGAGAAGCAGTATGTGGCTTACATGGAGCAAAACGATCGGCTCTATGATATCGCCGTCAGCGATAACAATGCCTCCTACAGCCAGGCGATGTGGATTCTGGTGGGCGTGATGATCGTCGTACTGGCGGTCATCTTCGCCGTCTGGTTCGGTATTAAAGCCTCGCTGGTAGCGCCAATGAATCGCCTGATTGACAGCATTCGTCATATTGCAGGCGGCGATCTGGTGAAACCGATTGAGGTGGATGGCTCTAATGAGATGGGGCAACTGGCAGAGAGTTTGCGCCATATGCAGGGAGAGCTGATGCGTACCGTCGGTGATGTGCGCAACGGGGCCAATGCCATCTATAGCGGTGCCAGCGAAATCGCCACCGGCAATAACGATCTCTCTTCGCGCACCGAGCAACAGGCCGCTTCGCTGGAAGAGACGGCAGCCAGCATGGAGCAACTGACCGCAACGGTGAAGCAGAACGCCGAAAATGCGCGCCAGGCCAGCCATCTGGCGTTAAGTGCTTCTGAAACGGCGCAACGCGGCGGCAAAGTGGTAGATAACGTGGTGCAGACTATGCGCGATATCTCCACCAGTTCGCAGAAAATCGCCGATATTATCAGCGTAATTGACGGCATTGCCTTCCAGACCAATATTCTGGCTTTGAACGCGGCGGTTGAGGCTGCGCGTGCGGGTGAGCAAGGGCGCGGTTTTGCGGTGGTCGCGGGAGAAGTGCGTAATCTGGCCCAGCGCAGCGCCCAGGCGGCTCGTGAAATTAAAAGCCTGATTGAAGACTCGGTGGGGAAAGTGGATGTTGGCTCTACGCTGGTCGAAAGCGCCGGGGAAACAATGGCGGAGATTGTCAGCGCCGTGACCCGCGTGACGGACATTATGGGCGAAATTGCTTCTGCTTCTGATGAGCAGAGCCGTGGTATCGATCAGGTTGGCTTAGCGGTTGCTGAGATGGACCGGGTAACTCAACAGAACGCCGCGCTGGTGGAAGAATCTGCCGCTGCCGCCGCCGCGCTGGAAGAGCAGGCCAGTCGCCTGACCGAAGCTGTGGCAGTGTTCCGGATTCAGCAACAGCAGCAACAGCAGCGTGAAACATCGGCTGTGGTAAAAACCGTGACGCCAGCTGCGCCGCGTAAAATGGCCGTGGCAGATAGCGAGGAGAACTGGGAAACATTTTAATCGCCATGAAAATGCCCGATAAGCAAAATGTTATCGGGCATAAGGAGATTAATCTTTACGTGGGTCGTTGATCGGCTGACGAACCAGGAAGATGTACGCCAGTGCCCCCGCTGCGGTGACGCAACCGCAGATGATTAGTGCCAGACGGAATGAGTGGGTGGTATCAACAATAAAACCAGTAATGATCGGCGCAAAAGAGGCGCAGATGAAGCTGGCAAAGTTCTGGATACTGCCCACCGACGCAGTCATGCGAGAAGCAACTGCGACGTGGATCAAGCCCCAGCAGGATGTTCCGGCAAAGTGAATACAGAACAGTGCCATGCCAATCAGCAGAACCGCCGTCATGGATGTTGTCGCTTGTGGTACTATCAGCGTAAAGGCGGCAGAACAGAACATCCCGGCAATAATGCAGATCTTACGGCTTTTAATCGGAGCCATTCCCCCTTTGACCAGCCAGTCAGTAACGTAACCGTTGACCAGCATCCCGGCAGCCCCAAACAGGAAAGGGATAGCCGCCATCAACCCTGTGCTTTTTAAATCCAGGTTATAGGCTGTTTGCAGGTAACCAGGAAGCCAGGCCAGATACAGCCACGCAGTGTAGTTGATGCCACTGAATCCGAGCATCATTCCCCACATTGTACGGTTACGGAACAGGCTGCGCCATTCGGCAAAACTGAGCGGATCTCGGCGGGCATTGACGCTACCTGCATTGAGATAAGCTTGTTCAACGGCAGTCAGTTCTACGTGCTCGCGGTTGCGATAGAGCATATACCAGCCGATGGCGAGAAAAATCCCCAGTACACCAATGGTAATAAACATCCCGCGCCAGCCCATCACCAGCATCATCGCCGCCAGAATCGGTGGGCTTACGGCAACGCCAATGGTAGAAGCTGCGTTGAAGAAGCCCATCGGGCGTCCGCGCTCTTTGATGTTGAACCAGTCGTTAATGACTTTTACACCGCATGGGTTCATCGGCGCTTCACCAATCCCCATACCGATACGCACCAACACGAACTGCGTAAAGTTGTGCACCATGCCAGACATTGCCTGGAACAGTGACCAGAAGAACATCCCCAGTCCCAGCATCAGGCGTGGGCCTTTACGATCCAATAGTGGGCCGCAAGGAAGTTGCGCAATCCCGTAAGCGAGTGAAAACACGGAGAGCAAAGCGCCGATTTCGGTGGCACTTAATCCCAATTCTTCACGAATCGTTAAATTTGCTACCGACAGCGAACTGCGGTCGAGATAATTGATTACCGCCGCAAAAAATAATAACAACATGGCGGTGGTTTGAATGCGTTTAATTCGGGTACTGCGTTGAACTAATCCATCTGGTGGCACGGGAATATCTGCCGACGAAGATGGAGTAAATGAAGAACGCGGATCGAGGGTGATATTTTCTTTTTCCACGCCGGACTCCTGTATTTATAATTTTAATTGTTTACGTAATTGTGAATTACGCAAGGTTGACATTAACGGCAGGTTAAAGTTTTAGGACTTTACTACCGCTCACAAAAAAATTTTTAGTCGACTGATTGTGAGCATAGGTAAGCGGGAATTTCCCGGTATTTATCTTTTGATAAAACCGTGCACCCGCTAATAGTTTGCTGTTTTTAATCCGTACTTAATGAGCATAACGCGTGTTCTCATTAATGGATCGAATCATTGATTGTTTAGCTGAATTCAAATGGTTACGGAGCGCAAGGGTGGCATCAAGGTCACTGCGGCAAATCAGAGCGCTGAGAATGGTCATATGCTCATCGACGGCAATGATATTGCGCTGTTTAAGATCGCTTTCGTCCCATTGATAGTGAAAATGAAAGATGACTGAGATGATCTCAAGCGATTGATCAAAAAAGATATTGTCGGCAGCTGAAAGCAGTAAGGAGTGAAAATCTCTGTCAAGTTGCGAGAACATGCGAAAGCTATTGCCGATGTTGTCACGCAGTAGCCGATGACGTTCGAGCATGGTTTTCGCCTGCAGCCAGCGGGGATCATGATCAGGCAGGTTGAGAAAGTGCTGAAGTGAATGTGTTTCGAGCATTTCGCGTAGCTCAAACAGCTGCTCGGCGTAGGATTGATCGAATTGCTTCATGCTCCACTGGCCGCGTTTTTCGCTTTGAATAAGATTATAACGGCCGAATTTTAAAAGATATTCTCTTACAACCACCGGGCTGACACCCGCGGCCCGAGCCAGTTGCAGTTCAGAAAAAGTTTCCCCAGGGCGTAACTGACGCTGGTTTATCATCGTGAAAAAAGCCTGCTCAAACACTTTGTTTTGTTCACTCATTGAAGCGGTAGTACAGGCGAAACCGTCATCATGGTCAGGTTTACGCGCAATAACATAGTCGTTTCCAACCTGCGTTAAGACGCCGCATTCGCGTAAGTGGCTGAGAATATGACGCACTGTTGTGCGGCTGATGTTGTACATTTCCGCCAGCGCACTTTGCGATGGAAGTGGGGAAGGGATATGACCCCGCGCCATATCATCAATGACCTGGTTAATCACATTGTGGCGTAAATTTTGTGAACGACTCATATTTTCCTCCTTGTGAGTCCATTAAAACCCGATTTAAAACATTTTTATGCGTGTGTTTTCACAAAACAGATTTTCCGTTCCGCTGCCATTTTTCATTTTCATTGATATCTAAGGCAACAAAAAATGGAGAGCCGAATCATGTCTACGATGAATGTTTTAATTTGCCAGCAGCCGAAAGAATTAGTCTGGAAACAACGCGAGATACCTATTCCGGGTGACAATGAAGCATTAATAAAAATTAAGTCTGTCGGGATTTGCGGTACCGATATTCATGCCTGGGGTGGAAATCAACCATTTTTTAGTTATCCACGTGTTTTAGGCCATGAAATATGTGGGGAGATTGTTGGGCTGGGTAAAAATATTGCTGATCTTAAAAATGGTCAGCAAGTTGCTGTGATCCCTTATGTTGCCTGTCAGCAATGCCCGGCGTGTAAAAGCGGGCGTACCAATTGCTGTGAAAAAATTTCAGTCATTGGCGTGCATCAGGATGGCGGTTTTAGTGAGTATTTGAGCGTGCCGGTGGCGAACATTTTGCCCGCAGACGGTATTGACCCGCAGGCGGCCGCATTGATTGAACCTTTCGCTATTAGCGCTCATGCGGTGCGTCGCGCAGCCATTGCTCCCGGCGAGCAGGTGCTGGTGGTCGGGGCGGGGCCAATCGGTCTGGGCGCGGCGGCAATCGCTAAAGCCGATGGCGCACAGGTGGTGGTGGCGGATACCAGTCCGGCGCGCCGTGAACATGTGGCAACGCGTCTGGAATTACCTTTACTGGACCCGTCAGCCGAAGATTTTGACGCGCAGCTACGGGCGCAGTTTGGTGGTTCGCTGGCGCAGAAAGTGATCGACGCGACAGGTAATCAACATGCGATGAATAACACCGTGAATTTGATTCGTCACGGCGGCACGGTGGTATTTGTCGGCCTGTTTAAAGGTGAGTTGCAGTTCTCCGATCCGGAATTCCATAAAAAAGAAACGACGATGATGGGCAGCCGCAACGCCACGCCGGAAGATTTTGCTAAAGTCGGTCGACTGATGGCGGAAGGAAAAATCACTGCCGACATGATGTTAACCCATCGCTATCCGTTCGCCACGCTGGCAGAAACCTACGAGCGCGATGTGATTAACAATCGTGAGTTGATTAAGGGTGTAATTACTTTCTGATAAGGCGAGATTATTAAAGTTGCCATGCAGCGTCCGGGGAAGTGTTGGGCGCTGTTTTTTTTCTGTTTCTCAATGATGTTTTGTAGGCCGGAGAAGATGTGTAGGTCGCACCTTATGCGACCTACACATCAGTCAGAAATTACCCTTCACGTTCCACAACTTTAATTTCCACCATGCCGATCCCGAGCTTACGCGGCGAGTGTCCGAGGATATTCCCTTCGTTGGTTGAGACAGGTTCCGGCGGCACAATTACCAGTGTGTCGGCATCGGTTGGGTTATCGAAATGCAGTGTGGTGGTGGTCACTTCATTGCCCAGCACAAGAGTTTGTTCTTCATTGCCTACGCGTACCGGAATAGGACGGCTGGCGTTATTGCCGTATGCTTTGGCGGTAATCACCAGGTCAAATTTCTTCGGCAGCGGATGCTTGTACTCGATTTTTACTTCATCGCCCAGCTGCGCGTTGGACCAGCGGCCCCACGACTCTGGACGGGAAATCCCACTAAACTGTTTCACCTCTTCTGGCGCACCGGCGACGTTGAAGATGAAACTGTCGGCTTTGTAGCGAATATCGTTATCAACAATTTTCAGCGTATCGACATTGCCTTTATAACGCGCCATGTCGATGACCGTATCTTTAAATGCCGTTTTGCCCTGCCATGTTGTTTTGTCAACATGCTGAACAATTTGCTGACCGCCAAGCTGCCCTTGCGAGACACACCAGTCGGTGGAGAGTGCCAGTTCCGGAGCCCAGAGTTGTGCCATCTTATAGCAACGGTCAACCCAGACGAAATTGTCGCGTGGAGCGAAATCGGCCAGCTGGAAACGCAGCGGTGCTGAGTATTCGCTTTCCGGCAGCGGTTCCACGCGTTTGTCTGAAACCCGCAACAGCAGCGGCAAACGGAAATGGCTACCCGAGAAGGCAATCATGTTTTTCTGCTGGTCGATGGTGAACTCTTTCATCTCTTTAGGGAATTTCCACAGGCGGATGATATCCGGCTTCCACGCCAATGTTTTCTCTTTGATATTGAGGAAGATTTCCGACATTGACTGCCCGGATAAACTGCTACGACCAAGTCCGAGATAGTTATCGCCACCGAGAATGTCCAGCACCGTCGCGCCGTTATCCATCGTGTTACGCTTCACTGCCAGCGTCTCTTGCTGCGGCTTGTCGCCACGAATGACAAAAAACAGGTTATTGCGATCCTGCTTATTAAGGTATTTCCACGCCGTGTTGTTCATCGCTAAATGGTCAGAAGAGACGACGATGACGGTATCTTTAAACCACGGTGACGCTTTGATTTTGTTGATAAACGCCGCGATATTCTCCTGGCTGCAACTTACCGCGCTGAATGACTGGTTCGGCTTACCGTCAAAATCATATTTTTTGCGGTTACAGGTACGCGAGATAAAACCATCCGGGTGATGGGTATCGACTGTCAGGGTAAACAGTGAGAATCGCTGACCTGAGCGGGAAAGCTCTTCAAACTTTTTCCACGCTTCATCGAGAACGGTATCGTCGTAGAATCCCCAGTCGTTGCGATAGTGCGGGTCGGCCACCACGCTTTTCAGCTCTTCTGAGCCGTATAAGTGGTCGAAGCCATGCGACTTCAGGAACACATCTTTACCGGCAAAACGCAGATTCGCGCCCTGCACGAAATAGTTCTGATAACCCGAGTTTTTCAGGATATCGCCCAGACAGATGTTCTGCGGGAAGAAGCTGGAGACAGAGGCGGAGGCGTTGCCTTCAAAGGGGGCAAACAGCGGTATGCCGCACTGAGAAGCCACCATGCCCGCAATCGTGTAATCCGTTCCTGGCAGCTGCTGCGTGTGGCTGAAATCCAGGCCTTCATTTTTCAACGCGCCCAGTTCAGGCGTGAGATCCGGGAAAGCTTCGTTATCAAAATAGGTCCGCTCGAGACTTTCGCCGTAGATATAAACCAGGTTGAGTTTCGGGTCAGGGATAGTTTTCGACGGCTCTTTATAATAAGCCGCAAAGTCCGGGTCGCCATCGCGTGACTGGGATTTCACCAGTTCCGTTATCTGACGAAATGCTGGGCTGGCGTCCACCGAACCCAGCGCCAGTAAGAGCGCCAGCAGGCTGTAACCAAAATGGTGCGGATGATGGCGACGACGGCGCAGGATCCAGCCCAGCGCACCGAACACCGCTGTCAGCCCCAGCACAATGCCGATACCCGGCAGGATGTATTTGCTGACGCCAGCACCGGTCAGGCTGTTGGTTAAGGTATAGAGAACCGCGTCGTTAATACCATCGCCAGTAAAATAGTCGCTGGCAAACAGGGTGATATTTAAAACGACAAATAGCCCCAGCACCGTTAATGTGGCTGCAAACCACCAGGTGTTACGTCCCGCTTTCCATGCGTAAATCAGCACAGAGGCGAGAAAAAGGGCGAAAGAGAGTAGTTCTGACAACGGGCGATCCTCACTAAACCGGGCCGTTTAGCCAACGTTTAAGCTTTTTGAGAAGCACAATGTAATGGCGTCGCCATATTGCTGCAATTCTAGTGTCAAAAAAATGCGATGTTGTTAGGAATTAGTTTATAAACAGACTTTTTTGATCGCGGTCGCTTCCCGTGTAACAGGGGGAAAACCGTCCAGGAGCAGGGAAAAGGGCAGGAGAGAGCCGCGTCAGCCGGGTAACAGCTAAAACGCGGCGTTTCGCGGTTCAGGAAATGAAGTTCAGCCCCTGCTTTAACACCAGATCGCAGGCTTTGGTTTTCACCTTTTCTGCCAGCGGAGTCGTTCCGATGTTATCCAGATTGAGTTGCTGACCATCTTTGGTTTTCAGCAAACCCTGAATGCCATCCAGATAGTTGGTGTCTTCTTTTTGCTCTTCACTGTTCAGGCCCAGCTTTTCCAGCACCTGGTTCTTGATGTTTTCGGCATCGGTTACCGACGCCAGCTTTTGCTTCGCGCAGTATTGCAGAATGCCTGCGGCGTTGTTCATGTTATCTGCGCTTAAGGCCTGGTTCCCGCTGCTAAGCAAGTTAGTTAATGACGCGAGCGACCAACCGCCTTCCTGTGTCGTGCTGTTTTGGTTGCCAAGTTCGCTGGCGGCGCTGGAGAGCGCATCTTTCCAGGACGCAGCATGCACCCCGGTGGAAATTAATGCGCTGGCGGCAATGGCACAGCACAGAAGATGTTTAACAGTTTTCATCATCATTACTCAAGGTGGAATTGTGTCGCAGTATACCGCCAGAAACGGGGATTAATACTCTTTACCTGTTACCCGGCTACGGTAGCTATCCCAGTTGAAGATCACCCACAAACTGTTACCCAGGCGCATACGGTCCATCACGCGTTCGCCCAGCAACTTGGTCATCTCTTCCATATTACTGTTGGTCAGCATCCCGGTTGGGCGTTTGGAAGAAGAGCGGCGATCGACGATCTGGTTGATGATCACTTTTTCGTATTTCGATTCGGTCTGCACGCCGATCTCATCGATCACCAGCAGATCAACGTTGCTCAGATCGTTAAGCAGTTGTTCTTCACTGGTACCGCTATTCCTGAAGGTATCTTTCATCGCCGACATAATATCGGCCACGGTGATGATCAATACGGATTTACCGCGTAGCAGCAGCTCGTTGCAGATTGCCGCCGCCAGATGGTTTTTGCCGGTTCCTGGCTTACCAGAAAAGATGAAGCTGGCGATGTTGCCGTCAAACTCTTCGACGTACTGGCGCGCTTTGCTTAACGCATTCATCTGCCCTTCACACTCAACGCGATAGTTCTCAAAGGAGCAGTTCTGATGCAGTGGCCGAATACCGGAGCGGTTAAAGGTGCGCTGCATTTTCATCGCCCGATTTTCACGTTCGAGAGCGGCGGAGCGGATCGCTCCTTGTTCTTTCTGCCAGGCCAGTAGCTCTTCACCCGTTTTGAATGCAGGTTTGATATGGGCAGGCATCATTTTTTGCAGGCGTTGCATCAGGTCGCCAACGTTTTTCATCGTTACCCTCTGAATCCTGGTGGAATTTGGCTGTCAGGTTCGCTGACCGTATTCACATCTCGTTTCGGCAGTCCGCCGTTGCTGGCACGACCGATTTGCAGGCTGCGCGCCAGTTTTTGTTGCCACTGCACATGGTGAAAGACTTTACCTTCCGCCTGCCAGTAGGCAATGAATGAGGCCAGTTCTTCGGTGGTCACCGGCTCTCTTAGCGCCACGCCCCATAGCGCCGCCAGGCGGATAAAGTCGGCATCGGGTTGCCAGTCCGGATACATGGCGAATTTCCCCATGGGGACAGCAACGGGAGCGGCTTGCGGTTCCTGATAGAGTTGATCGTCCAGAGCGACATCGCTTCCCGGACGCGCCAGCTTTTCTTCCAGCGCCAGCAGTTCAGCCAGGCGTGCAGGCGTGACGGCATAAAACGCCGGGGCATTGTTAGCAAATACGGCAACCACACCGCCTTCAGCTTTTGCCAGAACGGTTTGGTGATCGTGTACCAGGGCGTCAATACCAACGACGTCCGGGGTCAAAACTCTGGAAGACATACTGTTTCTCAAATATGGAACGATGAACGAGAAGGGAGATAACTTTTATAGTAACACACGGAGGAGAGGAGGCTGTCTCTCATCCGTGTGCTTAAGCGAGGCAATTTTATACGCGAGGGCGCTTGCGGTACAACCATAATCCAGGAATGGAAAGACCGATGGATAACGCACCAACAATCGATGAAGCTGTAAGAAAGTTGGTTAACAGGGTAATCATCAACGGTTCGCTGTAACCTAACTGGCTGATTTTTACCGCCGAAATCATTGCGGTATAAGCCGATATGCCCGGGAACATAGGGATAACGGCCGCCACGGTAAACACTTTCGGATGCGCCAGATACCAGCGCGACCATTGAATACCAATGGTGCCGACCAGCATAGAAGCCATAAAAGTTGACCACTCAATATTCAGCCCGCTGGTCATTAAGATCATTCGTGAACCATGACCAATCGCGCCAAGCAGCGCACACCAGCGTAACGCCCGAACGGGAACGTTGAACACCATCGCAAAGCCGACCGCAGGAATGGCGGCGAGGATCATATCCTGCGCCAACGCTAACAGAAATTCGATCACACCCATCCGCGTAGCCCCCAAATCGTCAGTGCCATCACTACGCCGACGCAGGTAGCCAGTGTCAGCAGACTGGCGATCGCCCAGCGTGCCAGTCCGGTATTGATGTGGCCTTTAAACATATCGGCGACGGCATTAATCAACGGAAATCCCGGCACCAGCAGCAGAACGCTGGCGGCCATCGCGATAGTGGGTGTATTGCTGAAAGTGGGAAGTTGCAAAAGCAATCCGGAAATGGTGGTGGCGGCGAAAGCGGTAAGGCAAAAGTTGATTTGTGGATGAAGATGACGTTGTGCCAGCAGCTGGCGGATATACATCGCGGCCGTACTGGCAAAGAAGGTGATGACGGCACCATCCCAGCCACCTTTATTGAGTTTACAGAAACAGGCACAAGAAAGGCCAACCATTAAGGCTACCAGCCATCTTGGGTAACGTAATGGCTGAATTTGGCTAAATCGTTTCTCTACGCCTTTGTAATCCAGCAGATGGTGCTCCGCCAGAATCACAATGTGCTGGACTTCAGTCACCACATGCATATTAATGCCGCGATCGTGATTTTTACGTGTCGATGTCAGGCATTGCCCATCTTTAATGGTTGTCAGCACTATGGCGTTCGAAGAGATAGAACTTTCGACGCTGTCCATCCCCAACGCCCGACCCAGTCGTGAGGAAAGCTCATCAACCAACGCGCTTTCCGCACCATGTTGCAAAAGAAATAATCCACACTGGATACAAAGCCGTGTTACGGCTCGCTGTTGCTCAGTTTGCATAACTCGCCCTTTGTCATAGACGTGCTGCGTATTGTTCAGATAATGAGAATCCATTTGTATCATGAAGCACGGTTGTTTTGCGGTAGGTTAAGATCAAAATTGCGCTGATTAATCCTGGTTATCGGGACAAGCTCGGTGATAAAAAGCGAATTATCTCTCGCCGCAAACAAACTATCACATGAATATTATCACTATAATGAATTTATTGTTTGGCCTTTACGAATCAGGATAATAGATAACCGGGCACGTTTTTTAATGTTAACAAGTTAAAACCATCAGATTTCATTGAATAAATATTGGTTGTGTGATTTTTCATTCTGCGGGAAGGGATATCATTTAATTATAAATTAAATGAATGTGATTTCTGTTTTTCATTAAGTATTCCTAACAACTTAATGTAGATATTTTAAATGTCTCCAGGCTATTTCACCAGGTTATCATTTGATGCTAACCTTCTGACACATGCAGTGGAGTTGTTGTGCAGCAGGAGTATGCTGATATGAAAGTGAATGCTAAGGATAATTTATTCGCTTAATCTATTAATTTGCTGGAAACATTTAAGGAATGAATATCCTGAATAAACCATCATGATTTTTAGACAGTGGATGTGGAGGAAATATGTTGCCAGGATGCTGCAAAAATGGAATTGTTATCAGTAAAATACCTGTTATGCAAGCAGGGTTAAAAGAGGTCATGAGGACTCACTTCCCTGAATATGAAATAATATCCAGCGCCTCTGCGGAGGACCTTACCTTATTACAATTACGTCGTTCCGGATTAGTCATTGCTGATTTAGCCGGTGAAAGTGAAGATCCTCGTTCTGTTTGTGAACATTATTATTCTTTAATCTCACAATATCGGGAAATTCACTGGGTTTTCATGGTGTCACGCTCCTAGTATTCCCAGGCAGTAGAATTGCTCATGTGCCCTACGGCGACGTTATTGTCTGATGTTGAACCCATTGAGAATCTGGTCAAGACCGTACGTTCCGGCAATACGCACGCAGAGCGTATCAGCGCCATGCTGACCTCTCCGGCAATGAATGAAACTCATGATTTTAGCTATCGCTCCGTCATTCTCACTCTTTCAGAGCGCAAGGTACTGCGGCTATTAGGTAAAGGATGGGGCATCAACCAGATAGCTTCGTTGCTTAAGAAAAGTAATAAAACTATCAGCGCCCAAAAAAACAGTGCGATGCGTCGACTGGCAATTCACAGCAACGCTGAAATGTATGCATGGATAAATAGCGCGCAGGGTGCAAGAGAACTTAACTTGCCTTCTGTTTATGGAGATGCCGCAGAATGGAACACAGCCGAATTAAGAAGAGAAATGTCGCACTCATAGAAAAATGCGTCATGAGCAGTATCGGTATTGAGAGTTTATTCAGAAAGTTTGCGGGTAACCCTTATAAGCTCCATACCTATACCAGTCAGGAGTCATTTCAGGATGCCATGTCGCGGATCTCATTTGCGGCGGTCATTTTTTCTTTTTCTGCCATGAGAAGTGAGCGCAGAGAGGGATTATCTTGCCTGACTGAACTGGCGATTAAGTTTCCGCGTACCCGGCGTTTAGTTATTGCGGATGATGATATTGAAGCTCGGCTGATTGGTTCATTGTCGCCATCACCGCTGGACGGTGTATTAAGTAAAGCGTCAACGCTGGAGATTTTTCATCAGGAACTCTTTTTGTCATTAAATGGTGTACGTCAGGCGACCGACCGACTGAACAATCAGTGGTACATTAACCAAAGCCGGACGCTAAGCCCGACGGAGAGAGAAATATTGCGCTTTATGTCGCGTGGCTACTCAATGACACAAATTGCCGAGCAGCTTAAACGCAATATCAAAACGATCCGTGCACATAAATTTAATGTGATGTCGAAACTGGGCGTCAGTTCTGATGCAGGGTTGTTGGAGGCCGCAGATATTCTGTTATGTATGCGGCATTGCGAAGCAAGTAATGTGTTGCATCCCTATTAATCCGCATGATGCCGGGTTTACTTCCCCGGCAGTGCTTTCATTTCAGCGTACAATCGCCACATTGCTGCACATCCGGTAAGCGATAACGCTGGCAGCAGGTCCGGCGCACCAGCAGGCCGTCGCGTAGCACCACGGTACGCCAGAGTGGATTATCTTCACCGGTAGTAAGCGTTTTCTCAAAAAAGAGGGCATGGCGCAGCGATTCAACCGTCGCCTCGCCGAGCAGTTGCTTCATCTCAGTAAGATACCAGTTGATCAAATAACCGGTATTACTCCAGATAAGTTTGCCGTTGATCTCTCCGGTCGCTTCTAGTGCCTGCACAACCGGAACCAGCGCCTGGCTGATTAACCTTTCCATTCGCTGCTGCGGCGAATGTGGTGTTGCGTTTTTATCTTCACACACATCGACCCAGAAACAGGCGGCACGGCCGGTTTCGTGAAACTCAGCATGGAAATGTTCCGGCGACACATCTAATGCCTTTTCCTGCGTCAGTAGCGCCAGCATTAATGGTGGCACCATCAGGCCGATATACCATTGTGCCCATAGTGAGATCAGCGGTTTGTTCTCGCGGATCATCGTTGGTTGGTTGCGATAGATATGATCGGAATAGACCGCGAGTAGAGAACTTAGCGCATTCGGTGATGACCATTGCGCCAGCGTCATGGCGTTAAGCGGAGCGGGTTCATCCAGGCGGATAAACTCCAGCAAATGTTCACGATGTTCGGCGATCGTCGCACGTACGGCTTGTGCAAGCCCAGCATCCTGTGGCTGGAGATGCGTTCGCCAGATAACATCTTCATAGAGCGGTGCGGAACGATAGGCCATAATCGGGATAGTAATCTAAATGATAATGATTGCTAATCCTAGCGATAGGTTTACCCGATAGCAAGGGATTTCTCTGGCTTGCAAATGATAAAAATTATCATATGATATTGGTTTTCATTATCAATGAAAGAGATGAAACCATGTTGCAACGTACGCTGGGCAGTGGCTGGGGAGTGTTGCTGCCAGGATTGCTGATTGCAGGGCTGATGTATGCGGATTTATCACCGGATCAGTGGCGGATTGTCATTCTGATGGGATTAGTATTGACGTCGGTGATGCTGTATCACAAACAGTTACGGCATTACGTTTTGCTACCATCGTGCCTGGCGCTTATTGCTGCCATCATGCTGATGATAATGAATTTGAATCAGGGATGAAAAATCAAGGAAGAAACAAGAAAGGAAGTAAAGATAATTGGTGCGAGGGGGGGGACTTGAACCCCCACGTCCGTAAGGACACTAACACCTGAAGCTAGCGCGTCTACCAATTCCGCCACCTTCGCACAGTCATCTTACTTTTTTTGATATCGCCTCGTTTGGTGCGAGGGGGGGGACTTGAACCCCCACGTCCGTAAGAACACTAACACCTGAAGCTAGCGCGTCTACCAATTCCGCCACCTTCGCCCAGTGCGAGCAATATCAACGTGGTTTTTGGTGCGAGGGGGGGGACTTGAACCCCCACGTCCGTAAGGACACTAACACCTGAAGCTAGCGCGTCTACCAATTCCGCCACCTTCGCATACCATCAATTCTTAAAAAGAATTGCTACCACGGAGGCGCATTCTAGTGGTTTTCAGCTTTTCGTCAATAGTTAATTATCGCCGGAGGTGTAATTGCTGGAAAAATGTCCATCAGGAAACTAGCGTGCAGGTTTTGTAGGTCGGATAAGGCGTTCACGCCGCATCCGACACGGTATTTGGGTGCAGATGCCAGATGCGACGCGGGCGCGTCTTATCTGGCCTACGAAGGGCTAACGTGCAGGTTTTGTAGGTCGGATAAGGCGTTTACGCCGCATCCGACACAGTATTCGGCGGGATACTTAACCTTTCTTCGCCTGGCGGGTCATAATGGCGCGATACACCTTGAAGCGCCCGGTTTGCGCGATAACTTCATGGAAGCCAAATGTCTCATCCAGCACGTCCGGGTAAGGCAGGAAGGCGTTCGCTACAATTCGCAGCTCGCCGCCGCTATTAAGATGACGCACCGCGCCGCGAATCAGCGTTTGCGCCGCATCCAGGCTGGTTTGCATCCCATCGTGGAACGGCGGGTTGGAGATGATCATATCAAAACGACCTTTCACCTCGGAAAAGACGTTGCTGGCAAAGACTTCACCTTCAACACAGTTGGCCGCAAGTGTTGCGCGGCTGGCTTCTACCGCTGGCGCAGAGACATCGCACAAGGTGAGACGAATTTTCGGCGAATGGCGCGCAAAGGCAACTGAAAGCACCCCCGCGCCACAGCCGACATCCAGCACTTTACCTTTCGTGTGCGGAGTTAACGTCGAGAGCAGCAACTGGCTACCGACATCCAGACCGTCGCGGCTAAACACGCCAGGCAGCGTTTTGACCGTCAGGCCATCGACGCTGTATTCGCCCCAGAATTTATCGGCATCAAATACCGGCTGTTTTTCCAGACGACCAAAATAGAGGCCACAGCGACGAGCGCTGTCGACTTTATTCAACGGCGCATAATCTGCCAGCATCTGCTCGGCGCTGCGCACGCCGCTGCGGTTCTCGCCAACGACAAAAATATCCGTCCCCACCGGCAGCAGAGAAAGTAAATTCATCAACTGGAACTGGGCTTCCGGTTTGTTCTTCGGCCAGTAGTAAATCAGCGTATCGCAATCTGCGACGTCATCCGCCGTGGCGACCAGACTGAAACGGGCGTTATCCCCCATCTGGCGGCTTAATACCTGCCAGTGGTGGAATTGCTGGGTATGAGCACGGCTGGCCGCGGTATCTAAACGCGCGGGCAGGTCATCCTGTAAGTCTCCGGCAAACAGAATACGGCTTTGTTCGAAATCATCACTGTGACGCAGCAAGACTTCACTTGCCGGGGTAAATGCAGACATGGAATGCTCCTCAATTGATACTGGCGGCGATTATAGCCATATGTTGGCGCGGTATCGACGAATTTGCTATATTTGCGCCCCTGACAACAGGAGCGATTCGCTATGACATCCCGACGAGACTGGCAGTTACAGCAACTGGGCATTACCCAGTGGTCGCTGCGTCGCCCTGGCGCGTTGCAGGGGGAGATTGCCATTGCGATCCCGGCACACGTCCGTCTGGTGATGGTGGCAAACGATCTTCCCGCCCTGACTGATCCTTTAGTGAGCGATGTTCTGCGCGCATTAACCGTCAGCCCCGATCAAGTGCTGCAACTGACGCCAGAAAAAATCGCAATGCTGCCGCAAGGCAGTCGCTGCAACAGCTGGCGGTTGGGTACTGACGAACCGCTATCACTGGAAGGCGCTCAGGTGGCATCACCAGCGCTCACCGAATTACGGGCAAACCCAACGGCACGCGCCGCGTTATGGCAACAAATTTGCACATATGAACACGATTTCTTCCCTCGAAACGACTGATTTACCAGCGGCTTACCACATTGAACAACGCGCCCACGCCTTTCCGTGGAGTGAAAAAACCTTTGCCAGCAACCAGGGCGAGCGTTATCTCAACTTTCAGTTAACGCAAAACGGCAAAATGGCGGCGTTTGCGATTACGCAAGTGGTGCTGGATGAAGCTACATTGTTCAATATTGCGGTCGATCCTGACTATCAGCGTCAGGGATTGGGAAGGGTGCTGCTGGAACATCTGATCGACGAACTGGAAAAACGCGGCGTGGCGACACTATGGCTGGAAGTCCGTGCCTCAAATGCTGCCGCCATTGCCCTGTACGAAAGTTTAGGCTTTAACGAGGCGACGATTCGCCGCAATTACTACCCCACCACGGACGGTCGCGAAGACGCCATCATCATGGCGTTGCCAATCAGTATGTAAGACAAGGTGGAATAATGAAGTGGGACTGGATTTTCTTTGATGCCGATGAAACGCTGTTTACCTTTGACTCATTCACCGGCCTGCAGCGGATGTTTCTTGATTACAGCGTCACCTTTACCGCTGAAGATTTTCAGGACTATCAGGCCGTTAACAAGCCACTGTGGGTGGATTATCAAAACGGCGCGATCACTTCATTACAGCTTCAGCACGGGCGTTTTGAGAGCTGGGCCGAACGGCTGAAAGTTGAAGCAGGCTTGCTTAACGATGCCTTTATTAATGCGATGGCGGAAATCTGCACGCCGCTGCCGGGCGCGGTTTCTCTGCTTAACGCCATTCGTGGCAACGCCAAAATCGGCATCATCACCAACGGCTTTAGCGCCTTGCAGCAAGTGCGTCTGGAACGCACGGGCCTGCGTGATTACTTCGATTTGCTGGTGATTTCCGAAGAAGTTGGCGTTGCCAAACCGAATAAGAAAATTTTCGATTATGCGCTGGAACAGGCGGGCAATCCTGACCGTTCACGCGTGCTGATGGTTGGCGACACTGCCGAGTCCGATATTCTCGGTGGCATCAACGCCGGGCTTGCGACCTGCTGGCTGAATGCGCACCATCGCGAGCAACCAGAAGGCATCGCGCCCACCTGGACCGTTTCTTCGTTGCACGAACTGGAGCAGCTCCTGTGTAAACACTGATTGCCTCCCCCCCGTTGATGGGTAAAATAGCCGCAATTTTTCGTTTTCAACAAGCGCGGCGCGATGCCGCTTACTCAAGAAGAAAGAATTATGACGTTGTCTCCTTATTTGCAAGAGGTGGCGAAGCGCCGCACTTTTGCCATTATTTCTCACCCGGATGCCGGTAAGACTACCATCACCGAGAAGGTGCTGCTGTTCGGACAGGCCATTCAGACCGCCGGTACAGTAAAAGGCCGTGGTTCCAACCAGCACGCTAAGTCGGACTGGATGGAGATGGAAAAGCAGCGTGGGATCTCCATTACTACGTCTGTGATGCAGTTTCCGTATCACGATTGCCTGGTTAACCTGCTCGACACCCCGGGGCACGAAGACTTCTCGGAAGATACCTATCGTACCCTGACGGCGGTGGACTGCTGCCTGATGGTTATCGACGCTGCAAAAGGTGTTGAAGATCGTACCCGTAAGCTGATGGAAGTTACCCGTCTGCGCGACACGCCGATCCTCACCTTTATGAACAAACTTGACCGTGATATCCGCGACCCGATGGAACTGCTCGATGAAGTTGAGAACGAGCTGAAAATCGGCTGCGCACCGATCACCTGGCCGATTGGCTGCGGCAAGCTGTTTAAAGGCGTTTACCACCTTTATAAAGACGAAACCTATCTCTATCAGAGCGGTAAAGGCCACACGATTCAGGAAGTCCGTATTGTTAAAGGGCTGAATAACCCGGATCTCGACGCTGCGGTTGGTGAAGATCTGGCACAGCAGCTACGTGACGAACTGGAACTGGTGAAAGGCGCGTCTAACGAGTTCGACAAAGAATTGTTCCTTGCGGGCGAAATCACTCCGGTATTCTTCGGTACTGCGCTGGGTAACTTCGGCGTTGATCATATGCTGGATGGCCTGGTGGAGTGGGCTCCTGCGCCGATGCCGCGTCAGACTGATACCCGTACCGTAGAGGCGAGCGAAGACAAATTTACCGGCTTCGTATTTAAAATTCAGGCCAACATGGACCCGAAACACCGCGACCGCGTGGCGTTTATGCGCGTAGTATCCGGTAAATATGAAAAAGGCATGAAGCTGCGCCAGGTGCGCACTGCGAAAGATGTGGTTATCTCCGACGCGCTGACCTTTATGGCGGGCGACCGTTCGCACGTTGAAGAAGCGTATCCGGGCGATATCCTCGGCCTGCACAACCACGGCACTATTCAGATCGGCGACACCTTTACCCAGGGTGAGATGATGAAGTTCACCGGTATTCCGAACTTCGCACCAGAACTGTTCCGTCGTATCCGCCTGAAAGATCCGCTGAAGCAAAAACAGCTGCTCAAAGGGCTGGTACAGCTTTCCGAAGAGGGCGCGGTGCAGGTGTTCCGTCCGATCTCCAACAACGATTTGATCGTTGGTGCTGTTGGTGTGCTGCAGTTTGATGTGGTGGTATCGCGCCTGAAGAGCGAATACAACGTTGAAGCAGTATATGAATCAGTCAACGTTGCCACTGCCCGCTGGGTAGAATGTGCGGACGCGAAGAAATTCGAAGAGTTCAAGCGTAAGAACGAAAGCCAACTGGCGCTTGATGGCGGCGATAACCTCGCTTACATCGCTACCAGCATGGTCAACCTGCGCCTGGCGCAGGAACGTTATCCGGACGTTCAGTTCCACCAGACCCGCGAGCATTAATTCTTGCCTCCAGGGCGCGGTAGCCGCTGCGCCCTGTCAATTTCCCTTCCTTATTAGCCGCTTACGGAATGTTCTTAAAACATTCACTTTTGCTTATGTTTTCGCTGATATCCCGAGCGGTTTCAAAATTGTGATCTATATTTAACAAAGTAATGACATTTCTGACGGCGTTAAATACCGTTCAATGCGTAGATATCAGTATCTAAAGCCGTCGATTGTCATTCTACCGATATTAATAACTGATTCAGAGGCTGTAATGGTCGTTATTCATCACCCATCGCTTTTGTGATGGCGACCATTGACTTCTGTAGAGGGTGAAGTTTCTCCCTATTCAGCAATGCAACCTCGTGTTGCCAGGCTCAAATTACGAGCAAACATACAGGAATAAATCGATGACTATGACAAGACTGAAGATTTCGAAAACTCTGCTGGCTGTAATGTTGACCTCTGCCGTCGCGACCGGCTCTGCCTACGCGGAAAACAACGCACAGACTACCAATGAAAGCGCAGGGCAAAAAGTCGATAGCTCTATGAATAAAGTCGGTAATTTCATGGATGACAGCGCCATCACCGCGAAAGTGAAGGCGGCGCTGGTGGATCATGACAACATCAAGAGCACCGATATCTCTGTCAAAACCGATCAAAAAGTCGTGACCCTGAGCGGTTTCGTTGAAAGCCAGGCTCAGGCCGAAGAGGCAGTGAAAGTGGCGAAAGGCGTTGAAGGGGTGACCTCTGTCAGCGACAAACTGCACGTTCGCGACGCTAAAGAAGGCTCGGTGAAGGGCTACGCGGGTGACACCGCCACCACCAGTGAAATCAAAGCCAAACTGCTGGCGGACGATATCGTCCCTTCCCGTCATGTGAAAGTTGAAACCACCGACGGCGTGGTTCAGCTCTCCGGTACCGTCGATTCCCAGGCACAGAGCGACCGTGCTGAAAGTATCGCCAAAGCGGTAGATGGTGTGAAAAGCGTTAAAAATGATCTGAAAACTAAGTAATTCGTCGTAATTCGTCCTCCCGAACTTTGTCGGGAGGCGCGATGTGCACCACACTAAAAATATCGCATTGAGTGATTTTCACGCTCATATCAAGCGGTGACATTAACTATGGTAAAGGAGACGCTTATGTTTCGTTGGGGCATCATATTTCTGGTTATCGCGTTAATCGCCGCCGCACTTGGGTTTGGTGGTCTGGCCGGTACCGCTGCAGGCGCAGCTAAAATTGTCTTTGTCGTCGGGATTATTCTGTTCCTGGTGAGTTTGTTCATGGGCCGAAAACGACCCTAGATTTCAGACCATTAAGAAAATTTTATCCAAAGCCAGTCCAGCGGACTGGCTTTTGCGGTTTTAGCGAATAATAAATTGCGTTACTTTGTCATTCTTTCACAACAAAAACAGGAAGGCAGAGGTGGGGCAGCGAATACCTGTAACGCTTGGTAATATTGCGCCGTTGTCGCTAAGGCCGTTCCAGCCTGGACGAATAGCTCTGGTGTGCGAAGGCGGCGGACAGCGTGGAATTTTCACGGCTGGCGTGCTGGATGAGTTTATGCGCGCGCAGTTTAATCCTTTCGATCTTTATCTCGGCACATCTGCCGGGGCGCAGAACCTCTCGGCGTTTATCTGCAATCAGCCCGGTTACGCGCGCAAAGTCATCATGCGCTATACCACAAAACGCGAATTTTTCGATCCATTGCGCTTTGTCCGTGGAGGAAATCTTATCGATCTCGACTGGCTGGTGGAGGCCACCGCAAGCCAGATGCCGTTGCAAATGGATACCGCCGCGCGGTTGTTTGACAGCGGCAAATCGTTTTATATGTGCGCCTGTCGTCAGGATGACTACGCGCCTAATTACTTTTTACCAACCAAACAAAACTGGCTGGATGTGATTCGCGCCTCCAGTGCGATACCTGGCTTTTATCGTAGCGGAGTGTCGCTGGAAGGCATTAACTACCTGGATGGCGGGATCAGTGATGCGATTCCGGTTAAAGAGGCGGCAAGGCAGGGCGCTAAAACGTTGGTCGTCATCCGCACTGTGCCGTCACAAATGTACTACACGCCGCAGTGGTTCAAACGCATGGAACGCTGGCTGGGTGACAGTAGCCTGCAGCCGCTGGTCAATCTAGTGCAGCATCATGAAACCAGCTATCGTGACATTCAGCAATTTATTGAGAAACCACCGGGCAAGCTGCGGATATTCGAAATTTATCCACCGAAGCCATTACATAGTATCGCGCTTGGCAGTCGGATTCCGGCGCTGCGTGAAGACTATAAACTTGGGCGTTTATGCGGTCGTTATTTCCTCGCCACGGTTGGCAAGCTATTAACTGAAAAAGCGCCGCTTACCCGCCATCTGGTGCCAGTGGTGACGCCGGAATCGATCGTTATTCCGCCTGCGCCAGTCGCCAACGATACGCTGGTTGCCGAAGTGAGCGATGCTCCGCAGGCGAACGACCCGACATTTAACAATGAGGATCTGGCTTGATTTGCCGTTTTATCGATACCCACTGCCATTTTGATTTCCCGCCGTTTAGTGGCGATGAAGAGGCCAGCCTGCAACGCGCGGCACAAGCGGGCGTAGGCAAGATCATTGTTCCGGCGACAGAGGCGGAAAATTTTGCCCGCGTGCAGGCGTTAGCGGAAAAATATCAACCGCTGTATGCCGCATTGGGGTTGCATCCGGGGATGTTGGAAAAACATAGCGATGTGTCTCTTGATCAGCTACAGCAGGCGCTGGAAAGGCGTCCGGCGAAGGTGGTGGCGGTGGGGGAGATCGGTCTGGATCTCTTCGGCGACGATCCGCAATTTGAGAGGCAACAGTGGTTACTCGACGAACAGCTGAAACTGGCGAAACGCTACGATCTGCCGGTGATCCTGCATTCACGGCGCACACACGACAAACTGGCGATGCATCTTAAACGCCACGATTTATCGCGCACTGGCGTGGTTCACGGTTTTTCCGGCAGCCTGCAACAGGCCGAGCGGTTTGTACAGCTGGGCTACAAAATCGGCGTAGGCGGTACTATCACCTATCCACGCGCCAGTAAAACCCGCGATGTCATCGCAAAATTACCGCTGGCATCGTTGTTGCTGGAAACCGACGCGCCGGATATGCCGCTCAACGGCTTTCAGGGGAAGCCTAACCGCCCGGAACAGGCTGCGCGGGTGTTTGACGTGCTTTGCGAGTTACGTCCGGAACCAGAAGATGAGATTGCCGAAGTGTTGCTTAATAATACGTATGCGGTGTTTAGCGTTCGTGGGTAGTTTACCCTTCGTAGGCAGCATCCGGCAGTCGGCGCATAATGCCTGATGCGACGCTTGTCGCGTCTTATCATGCCTACAGGTTTGTGCCGAACCGTAGGCCGTATCCGGCATGTCACAAATAGAGCGCCGGAAATATCAACCGGCTCACCCCGCGCACCTTTAACGCATCAGCCAACGGCTCAACGTCTTCCGGCGTGGCGCTCGCCCAGCTTTGCGCCTCGCCATACACGCCGTGGGCATGAAACGCATTCAGGCGAACCGGAACATCGCCAAGTCTCTTGATAAACGTCGCCAGCTCATCGATGTGATGCAAATAATCCACCTGGTCTGGAATTACCAGCAAACGCAGTTCCGCCAGCTTACCGCGCTCTGCCAGCAAACAGATGCTGCGCTTAATCTGCTGATTATCGCGTCCGGTTAATTGCTGATGACATTCGCTCCCCCACGCTTTGAGATCGAGCATCGCGCCGTCGCACACCGGGAGTAATTTTTCCCAGCCGGTTTCGCTCAACATGCCGTTACTGTCCACCAGACAGGTGAGATGGCGCAGTTGCGGATCGTTTTTGATAGCAGTAAACAGCGCCACCACAAACGGCAGCTGGGTCGTGGCTTCACCGCCACTCACCGTTATTCCTTCGATAAACAGCACCGCTTTGCGGACATGGCTAAGCACTTCGTCCACGCTCATGGATTGCGCCATTGGCGTGGCATGTTGCGGACACATCTTCAGGCAGGTATCACACTGCTCGCAGACAGCCGCGTTCCACAGTACGTTGCCGTCAACAATCTGCAATGCCTGATGCGGACACTGTGGCACGCACTCCCCGCAATCATTGCAGCGTCCCATCGTCCACGGATTGTGACAGTTTTTGCAGCGCAGATTGCAGCCCTGCAAAAACAGAGCCAGACGACTGCCTGGCCCGTCAACGCAGGAGAAGGGGATAATCTTACTGACTAAAGCGCATCTGCTGTTCATGGCTTATCACGCGCGGCTGGCGTTCCAGAATACGAGTGTTGCGTGCGGCTTCTTCGCCCAGCCAGGTGGTGTTGGTGCGTGAACCTTCGGCGCGATATTTTTCTAAGTCCGACAAACGCACCATATAACCGGTAACGCGAACCAGATCGTTACCGCTGACATTGGCAGTAAATTCACGCATTCCGGCTTTAAAGGCACCGAGGCAAAGCTGTACCAGCGCCTGCGGGTTACGTTTGATGGTTTCGTCGAGCGTCAGAATGTCGCTGATGCCGGAATAATAATAAGCATGATGCGGGGCGACAGTTTGCAGATGGGTGATCGGATCTGGCTCATCGCCATACGGCAAACGCGCGCCCGGCGTGGTGCCGATATCGGAACTGATCCCCGACTGTGCGTGTAACATGGCGCGTTTTTGCCAGCCATATTTCACGGGGGTATTGGCGACAAACTCCGCCAGTTGCGCGCTGATGCGATAACCCACTTCATTTGCGGCGGCTTCTTTACCGTAGCGCGCGGCAATCCCTTCTTTCTTACACAGCAAGTTAACCGCTTCCGCCAGCCCATACATGCCAAACATTGGCACAAAACGTTCAGGGTTAATCAGCCCTTCTTTCACCAGGAAGCTATTCTCAAAGAAGTGTGATTGTTGATAGAGGAATTCACACCGCGCATCGATGATGGCGATCTGCTGCTGGCAGTAGTGCGGTAGAGTGCGCGTAAAGAAGTCATCCAGCGATTCGCTGCGCTCGGCAATGGCTTTCAGGTTAAGGCGTACCAGCGTGCTGCCACCACCCGCCAGCGGCAGTGAGTTGTAACAGCTCACAATCCCGTAGCCCCCTTTTGTGAAAATTTTATCATGCACCGGACCGTTGGCGATGTGCGGTTTGCTACATTCACAGATGTTCTTCGCCACTTCCAGCAGTAGGTCATCAGGGGTGATTTCAGGATCGTAGATAAAGGTCATGTTCGGTGAAACCTGCTTCAACTCTGCGTCTGCACGTAAGATCGCGCGGGTAATGGGCGAATCAGATGGGCCGATATTGGCGTGCATAAAGGCGTCTGGCAGGGTTCTGTCGAGGTAACGCCAGAAACGTTTTATTCGAACATCGATCTCGTCTTGTGTTAGAATTCTAACATACGGTTGCAACAACGCATCCAGTTGCCCCAGGTAGACCGGCATCGATGTGACCGACGGTACGTGGTGGTAAAGAATGGTCAGCAGAGAGAGTGCGTCATCAAGATCTTTCGCGCCTTCCAGCTCCAGCCATTCGGAACCGTTCGCCAGAAAACGGGCGTAATCGGGTAAGACATAGCGCGGTTTGTACGGCGCATGACCTTCAAACATATCGCAGATTACACCCTCATCCAGCGCGCGGCGGGCTTCGGCAGGAAGCTGCGGATAAGGCAGATTGTTTTCTGCTTCCAGAGCCAGAAAATGGCGCTTCTGCTCCGGGCTAAGCACTGGGCTGGTGACAATTTGCTGGCAACGTTGTTGCAGTGCATTTTCATGAGAAGTGGGCATCTTCTTTTCCTTTTATGCCGAAGGTGATGCGCCATTGTAAGAAGTTTCGTGATGTTCACTTTGATCCTGATGCGTTTGCCACCACTGACGCATTCATTTGAAAGTGAATTATTTGAACCAGATCGCATTACAGTGATGCAAACTTGTAAGTAGATTTCCTTAATTGTGATGTATATCGAAGTGTGTTGCGGAGTAGATGTTAGAATACTAACAAACTCGCAAGGTGAATTTTATTGGCGACAAGCCAGGAGAATGAAATGACTGATCTGAAAGCAAGCAGCCTGCGTGCACTGAAATTGATGGACCTGACCACCCTGAATGACGACGACACCGACGAGAAAGTAATTGCTCTGTGTCATCAGGCCAAAACTCCGGTCGGCAATACCGCCGCTATCTGTATCTATCCTCGCTTTATCCCGATTGCTCGCAAAACGCTGAAAGAGCAGGGCACCCCGGAAATCCGTATCGCTACGGTAACCAACTTCCCACACGGTAACGACGACATCGACATCGCGCTGGCAGAAACCCGTGCGGCAATCGCCTACGGTGCTGATGAAGTTGACGTGGTGTTCCCGTACCGCGCGCTGATGGCGGGTAATGAGCAGGTTGGTTTTGACCTGGTTAAAGCCTGTAAAGAGGCCTGCGCAGCGGCTAACGTACTGCTGAAAGTGATCATCGAAACCGGCGAACTGAAAGACGAAGCGCTGATCCGTAAAGCGTCTGAAATCTCCATCAAAGCGGGTGCGGACTTCATCAAAACCTCTACCGGTAAAGTGGCTGTGAACGCGACGCCGGAAAGCGCGCGCATCATGATGGAAGTGATCCGTGATATGGGCGTAGAAAAAACCGTTGGTTTCAAACCAGCGGGCGGCGTGCGTACTGCGGAAGATGCGCAGAAATATCTCGCCATCGCAGATGAACTGTTCGGTGCTAACTGGGCAGATGCGCGTCACTACCGCTTTGGTGCTTCCAGCCTGCTGGCAAGCCTGTTGAAAGCGCTGGGCCACGGTGACGGTAAGAGCGCCAGCAGCTACTAAGTAAGATGCTTTACGCCTGATGCGCTGCGCTTATCAGGCCTACGAGACGTATCTACCCGTAGGCCGGATAAGGCGTAGACGCATCCGGCAAAAGCCGCCTCATACTCTTTTCCTCGGGAGGTTACCTTGTTTCTCGCACAAGAAATTATTCGTAAAAAACGTGATGGTCATGCACTGAGCGATGAAGAAATTCGTTTCTTTATCAACGGCATTCGCGACAACACTATCTCCGAAGGGCAGATTGCCGCCCTCGCGATGACCATTTTCTTCCACGATATGACAATGCCTGAGCGTGTCTCGCTGACCATGGCGATGCGAGATTCAGGAACCGTTCTCGACTGGAAAAGCCTGCATCTGAATGGCCCGATTGTTGATAAACATTCCACTGGTGGCGTCGGCGATGTGACTTCGCTGATGTTGGGGCCGATGGTCGCAGCCTGCGGCGGCTATATTCCGATGATCTCTGGTCGCGGCCTCGGTCATACTGGCGGTACGCTCGACAAACTGGAATCCATCCCTGGCTTCGACATTTTCCCGGATGACAACCGTTTCCGCGAAATTATTAAAGACGTCGGCGTGGCGATTATCGGTCAGACCAGCTCACTGGCTCCGGCGGATAAACGTTTCTACGCGACCCGTGATATTACCGCAACCGTGGACTCCATCCCGCTGATCACCGCCTCTATTCTGGCGAAGAAACTTGCGGAAGGTCTGGACGCGCTGGTGATGGACGTGAAAGTGGGTAGCGGCGCGTTTATGCCGACCTACGAACTCTCTGAAGCCCTTGCCGAAGCGATTGTTGGCGTGGCTAACGGCGCTGGCGTGCGCACCACCGCGCTGCTCACCGACATGAATCAGGTACTGGCCTCCAGTGCAGGTAACGCGGTTGAAGTTCGTGAAGCGGTGCAGTTCCTGACGGGTGAGTATCGTAACCCGCGTCTGTTTGATGTCACGATGGCGCTGTGCGTGGAGATGCTTATCTCCGGCAAACTGGCGAAAGATGACGCCGAAGCGCGCGCGAAATTGCAGGCGGTGCTGGACAACGGTAAAGCGGCAGAAGTCTTTGGTCGTATGGTAGCGGCACAAAAAGGCCCAACCGACTTCGTTGAGAACTACGCGAAGTATCTGCCGACAGCGATGCTGACGAAAGCAGTCTATGCTGATACCGAAGGTTTTGTCAGTGAAATGGATACCCGCGCGCTGGGGATGGCAGTGGTTGCAATGGGCGGCGGTCGTCGTCAGGCATCTGACACCATTGATTACAGCGTCGGCTTTACTGATATGGCGCGTTTGGGCGACCAGGTAGACGGTCAGCGTCCGCTGGCGGTTATCCACGCGAAAGACGAAAACAGCTGGCAGGAAGCGGCGAAAGCGGTGAAAGCGGCAATTAAACTTGCCGATAAAGCACCGGAAAGCACACCAACTGTCTATCGCCGTATCAGCGAATAACGGTATACTGATCTGATCATTTAAATTTGAAGCACTGAGTACGGAGAACATATGAAACGTGCATTTATTATGGTGCTGGACTCATTCGGCATCGGCGCTACAGAAGATGCAGAACGCTTTGGTGACGTCGGGGCTGACACCCTGGGTCATATCGCAGAAGCTTGTGCCAAAGGCGAAGCTGATAACGGTCGTAAAGGCCCGCTCAATCTGCCAAATCTGACCCGTCTGGGGCTGGCGAAAGCACACGAAGGTTCTACCGGTTTCATTCCGGCGGGAATGGACGGCAACGCTGAAGTTATCGGCGCGTACGCATGGGCGCACGAAATGTCATCCGGTAAAGATACCCCGTCTGGTCACTGGGAAATCGCCGGTGTCCCGGTTCTGTTTGAGTGGGGATATTTCTCCGATCACGAAAACAGCTTCCCGCAAGAGCTGCTGGATAAACTGGTCGAACGCGCTAATCTGCCGGGTTACCTCGGTAACTGCCACTCTTCCGGTACGGTCATTCTGGATCAACTGGGCGAAGAGCACATGAAAACCGGCAAGCCGATTTTCTATACCTCCGCTGACTCCGTGTTCCAGATTGCCTGCCATGAAGAAACTTTCGGTCTGGATAAACTCTATGAACTGTGCGAAATCGCCCGTGAAGAGCTGACCAACGGCGGCTACAACATCGGTCGTGTTATCGCTCGTCCGTTTATCGGTGACAAAGCCGGTAACTTCCAGCGTACCGGTAACCGTCACGACCTGGCTGTTGAGCCGCCAGCACCGACCGTGCTGCAGAAACTGGTTGATGAAAAACACGGTCAGGTGGTTTCTGTCGGTAAAATTGCAGACATCTACGCCAACTGCGGTATCACCAAGAAAGTGAAAGCAACTGGCCTGGACGCGCTGTTTGACGCCACCATCAAAGAGATGAAAGAAGCGGGTGATAACACCATCGTCTTCACCAACTTCGTTGACTTCGACTCTTCCTGGGGCCACCGTCGCGACGTCGCCGGTTATGCTGCGGGTCTGGAGCTGTTCGACCGCCGTCTGCCGGAGCTGATGTCTTTGCTGCGCGATGACGACATCCTGATCCTCACTGCTGACCACGGTTGTGATCCGACCTGGACCGGTACTGACCACACGCGTGAACACATTCCGGTACTGGTTTACGGCCCGAAAGTAAAACCGGGTTCACTGGGTCACCGTGAAACTTTCGCGGATATCGGCCAGACTCTGGCAAAATATTTTGGTACTTCTGATATGGAATATGGCAAAGCCATGTTCTGATAATGGGTGCGGCTTGATGCCCTCACCCCGGCCCTCTCCCACAGGGAGAGGGTGAAAACATGTTGATAAGGATAAAACAATGGCTACCCCACACATTAATGCAGAAATGGGCGATTTCGCTGACGTAGTTTTGATGCCAGGCGACCCGCTGCGTGCGAAGTATATTGCTGAAACTTTCCTTGAAGATGCCCGTGAAGTGAACAACGTTCGCGGTATGCTGGGCTTCACCGGTACTTACAAAGGCCGCAAAATTTCCGTAATGGGTCACGGTATGGGTATCCCGTCCTGCTCCATCTACACCAAAGAACTGATCACCGATTTCGGCGTGAAGAAAATTATCCGCGTGGGTTCCTGTGGCGCAGTTCTGCCGCACGTAAAACTGCGCGACGTCGTTATCGGTATGGGTGCCTGCACCGATTCCAAAGTTAACCGCATCCGTTTTAAAGATCATGACTTTGCCGCTATCGCTGACTTTGACATGGTGCGTAACGCGGTAGACGCGGCTAAAGCACTGGGCATTGATGCTCGCGTTGGTAACCTGTTCTCCGCTGACCTGTTCTACTCTCCGGACGGCGAAATGTTCGACGTGATGGAAAAATACGGCATCCTCGGCGTGGAAATGGAAGCGGCTGGTATCTACGGCGTCGCTGCAGAATTTGGCGCGAAAGCCCTGACCATCTGTACCGTGTCTGACCACATCCGCACTCACGAGCAGACCACTGCCGCTGAGCGTCAGACCACCTTCAACGACATGATCAAAATCGCACTGGAATCCGTTCTGCTGGGCGATAAAGAGTAATTGTGTTTCGCTGAAAGGCGATTGTCGTGTGAAGCCGGAGTGGGAGACTGCTCCGGCTTTTTAGTATCTATTCATCAATAGCAACTGATTTATAGATTTACTATTATTTTTCATATGGATAGAAAATAAAATCTATTCAAGTATCTATTCACGAATCTATTCATTTATGTTCAGCCGTCATCCAGGAAGGGCATATCAGCAACTCTGGTGGACAACCATAAATTTCTGCCATTTTGCTTTTGATGTTTGAGCTAAACCGTTCCGTCTTTTCGATCTATTTTAGAGAATTAATCGAGATACCTAACATTTTACTTACTTCAGCAAGCGATAATTTATGCCTGATACGCACGGCGGCTAGCCAGGAAATACGCTGGCTTAACATTAAATTGATAATCTCCCGCTCCTGGTTTTCCAGATCGATCATATTCCCTTCCTTTGGTATTTTAATCAGCGAGTTACCTTACCGCCCCCGCTATCCACGTCGACAACTCCCGTAGCTCTTTTTCCTGGTCCGGGAAGTCAACCAACAGCGCTTCGCACTCTTGTTGCAGCATATCCGCGCGGTACAGGCAGCCTTGCAGTCGCCCGGCGAGGGCTTCCAGCGGCGCGGGGTTGAGGCTGTCGGTAAACACCTGGGCGCGGGTGATATGGCCTTTTTCAACGTCGAAATGCAGTTCCACGCCGCCCCAGCTAAAGCGTTCATCCAGCAGATGCGAGAATGCCGGAGCCTGACCGAAGTTCCATTCCCAGCTACTCTGACGGGCAAAGGTTTCGGCGAAGTTTGGCAAGTCTGGCGTTTTGTCCGGGGAGATGATTTCCGCTTCTACACGCTCGCCATAATGGGCGAAAAAGGCCTTGGTTATGGCCTCGCAAACCTGCTCATGGGTGATCCCCGGCAGCAGCTCGGTGAGGTTGGTCACGCGGGAACGCACTGAGGTAATGCCTTTCGCCGCCAGTTTCTTTTTATCCGGATTGAGATAGTTTGCCAGGCGGCTAAGGTCGGCATTGAGCAGCAAGGTGCCGTGGTGGAAGCCACGATCTTTGGTTTCGCGATAGGCCGATCCTGAGACTTTGCGGTCACCTTCGGCGGTTTTCACCACCAGATCGTTACGCCCGGACGCTTCGGCGCTGACGCCAAGCGCGTTCAGCGCATTGAGCACAATCGACGTGGAGATGGTTTTATCGTACTCCGGCTTGCCAGCCATAAAGGTAAAGCAGGTATTGCCGAGATCGTGGAACACCGCGCCGCCACCGCTACTGCGCCGTGCCAGGCGGACGTTATCTTCTTCCATCCGCCGGGTATTACACTCTTTCCACGGGTTCTGCGCGCGACCAATCACTACCGTGTCGGCATTGCGCCAGAGAAACAGAACGCGCTGCGTGGCGGGCATCTGGCGAAAAATACACTCCTCCACCGCCAGGTTAAACCACGGGTCGTAAGAGTCAGAGATGAGCAGGCGTAATGTGGACATAACGATTTCCTTTCTTGTAGTAATGGGTCACTCTTTTTTCTCGCTTTCTTCCTCTTCCGGCACCGGTTTGCTGGCGGTTAACAGGAAGGGCGATTGCTGCCAGCGGGTACGTTTACCCTGTAGCAGCGTGCGGGTCAGCACTACGCCGATTGCCAGTGAAAGCAGCAACATCAGGCGTAAAATGTTAGTGGTGTTATCCACCTGTTGGGCTTCGGTGGCGAGCGTATGGGTGTCGAGCGTCAGGCGCAGATAGCCGAGCGGTCCGTTTTTCCCGGCAATTGGTTCGACAATCTGCTGGTTAAAATAGCCGCCCGCTTTTTTACCGTCGAGCGCCAGCCGGTCGCGCACTTCGACGCTTTCGCCAGAACGTGCGATAAGATCGCCTTGTTCGTCATACACACCCGCGTCGAGGATACGGCTTTCATCCGTTAACTGATCGAGGATCGCCTGAATGCGTTTTTCATCCGGTGAGTCGGTACGCATCAGCGGTGCAACGTTCAGCGTTACCTGACGCGCCAGGGTGCGGGCCAGTTCTTCCAGCTGTGGATTACGTTGTCGCTGGTGGTTTTGACTAAACCATGACGCTCCCTGCATCAGCGCCACTAACAAGGCAAGACAGAACAGGACAATCACTGCCCGATGCAGCCGGAATTTCAGTTTTGTGCGAGCCATCTTCCACCCTTTGAAAATTTGAGACTTAATGTTGCCAGAAGCAATGGATACAAGGTAGCCTCATGCGTTATTTTCCCTGCTTCGAACGATTTTACAGGAGCCTTAATGCCTAACATTACCTGGTGCGACCTGCCTGAAGATGTCTCTTTATGGCCGGGTCTGCCTCTTTCATTAAGTGGTGATGAAGTGATGCCACTGGATTACCACGCAGGTCGTAGCGGCTGGCTGCTGTATGGTCGTGGGCTGGATAAACAGCGTCTGACCCAATACCAGAGCAAACTGGGTGCGGCGATGGTGATTGTTGCCGCCTGGTGCGTGGAAGATTATCAGGTGATTCGTCTGGCAGGTTCACTCACCGCACGGGCTACGCGCCTGGCCCATGAAGCGCAACTGGATGTCGCCCCGCTGGGGAAAATCCCGCACCTGCGCACGCCGGGTTTGCTGGTGATGGACATGGATTCCACCGCCATCCAGATTGAATGTATTGATGAAATTGCCAAACTGGCCGGAACGGGCGAGATGGTGGCGGAAGTAACCGAACGGGCGATGCGCGGCGAACTCGATTTTACCGCCAGCCTGCGCAGCCGTGTGGCGACGCTGAAAGGCGCTGACGCCAATATTCTGCAACAGGTGCGTGAAAATCTGCCGCTGATGCCAGGCTTAACGCAACTGGTGCTCAAGCTGGAAACGCTGGGCTGGAAAGTGGCGATTGCCTCCGGCGGCTTTACTTTCTTTGCTGAATATCTGCGCGACAAGCTGCGCCTGACCGCCGTGGTAGCCAATGAACTGGAGATCATGGACGGTAAATTTACCGGCAATGTGATCGGCGACATCGTAGACGCGCAGTACAAAGCGAAAACTTTGACTCGCCTCGCGCAGGAGTATGAAATCCCGCTGGCGCAGACCGTGGCGATTGGCGATGGAGCTAATGACCTGCCGATGATCAAAGCAGCAGGGCTGGGGATTGCCTACCATGCCAAGCCAAAAGTGAATGAAAAGGCGGAAGTCACCATCCGTCACGCTGACCTGATGGGGGTATTCTGCATCCTCTCAGGCAGCCTGAATCAGAAGTAATTGCTCGCCCGCCATCCTGCGGGCGGCACAGCATTAACGAGGTACACCGTGGCAAAAGCTCCAAAACGCGCCTTTGTTTGTAATGAATGCGGGGCCGATTATCCGCGCTGGCAGGGGCAGTGCAGTGCCTGTCATGCCTGGAACACCATCACCGAGGTGCGTCTTGCTGCGTCGCCAACGGTGGCGCGTAACGAGCGTCTCAGCGGCTATGCCGGTAGCGCCGGGGTGGCAAAAGTCCAGAAACTCTCCGATATCAGCCTTGAAGAGCTGCCGCGTTTTTCCACCGGATTTAAAGAGTTCGACCGCGTACTAGGCGGCGGCGTGGTGCCAGGAAGTGCCATTCTGATTGGCGGTAACCCTGGTGCGGGGAAATCCACGCTGTTGCTGCAAACGCTGTGCAAACTGGCCCAGCAGATGAAAACGCTGTATGTCACCGGCGAAGAGTCGCTGCAACAGGTGGCAATGCGCGCTCATCGACTTGGCCTGCCGACTGACAATCTCAATATGTTGTCGGAAACCAGCATCGAGCAGATCTGCCTGATTGCCGAAGAAGAGCAACCGAAACTGATGGTAATTGACTCGATCCAGGTGATGCATATGGCGGATGTACAATCATCGCCTGGTAGCGTGGCGCAGGTGCGTGAAACGGCGGCTTATCTGACGCGCTTCGCCAAAACGCGCGGTGTGGCGATTGTCATGGTTGGGCACGTAACCAAAGATGGCTCGCTGGCTGGCCCTAAAGTGCTGGAACACTGTATCGACTGTTCGGTGCTTCTGGATGGTGATGCCGACTCCCGTTTTCGCACCTTGCGCAGCCATAAAAACCGCTTCGGCGCGGTGAATGAGCTGGGCGTCTTCGCGATGACCGAACAGGGGCTGCGTGAAGTCAGCAACCCTTCGGCAATTTTCTTAAGTCGCGGAGATGAAGTGACCTCCGGCAGCTCCGTGATGGTGGTGTGGGAAGGAACGCGTCCGTTGCTGGTGGAGATTCAGGCGCTGGTCGATCACTCGATGATGGCGAATCCGCGCCGCGTGGCAGTGGGGCTGGAACAAAACCGTCTGGCAATCCTGCTGGCTGTCTTGCACCGTCACGGTGGTCTGCAAATGGCCGATCAGGATGTATTTGTGAACGTGGTCGGCGGCGTGAAGGTAACCGAAACCAGTGCCGATTTAGCGTTACTGCTGGCGATGGTTTCCAGCCTGCGTGACAGACCGCTGCCACAGGATCTGGTGGTGTTTGGTGAAGTCGGGCTGGCAGGGGAGATCCGCCCGGTGCCCAGCGGTCAGGAACGAATTTCAGAAGCGGCGAAACACGGTTTTCGCCGGGCGATTGTTCCGGCGGCTAACGTACCGAAAAAAGCGCCGGAAGGGATGCAGATTTTTGGCGTTAAAAAACTCTCCGACGCGCTTAGCGTGTTCGACGACTTATAATGAGAGATACGGAGGGAGATATGTCGTCATTTGATTACCTGAAAACTGCCATCAAGCAACAGGGCTGCACGCTACAGCAGGTAGCTGATGCCAGCGGTATGACCAAAGGGTATTTAAGCCAGTTACTGAATGCCAAAATTAAAAGCCCCAGCGCGCAAAAGCTGGAGGCGTTGCACCGTTTTTTGGGGCTTGAATTTCCCCGACAGAAGAAAACCATTGGTGTCGTATTCGGTAAGTTCTACCCGCTGCATACCGGACATATCTACCTTATCCAGCGCGCCTGTAGCCAGGTTGACGAGCTGCATATCATTATGGGTTTTGACGATACCCGCGACCGCGCGTTGTTTGAAGACAGCGCCATGTCGCAGCAGCCCACGGTGCCGGATCGTCTGCGCTGGTTATTACAAACTTTTAAATATCAGAAAAATATTCGCATTCATGCTTTCAACGAAGAGGGCATGGAGCCGTATCCGCACGGCTGGGATGTGTGGAGCAACGGCATCAAAAAGTTTATGGCTGAAAAGGGGATTCAGCCGGACCTGATCTACACCTCGGAAGAAGCCGATGCGCCACAGTATATGGAACATCTGGTGATCGATACGGTGCTGGTCGATCCGAAACGTACCTTTATGAGTATCAGCGGTGCGCAGATCCGCGAAAACCCGTTCCGCTACTGGGAATATATTCCTACGGAAGTGAAGCCGTTCTTTGTACGTACCGTGGCGATCCTTGGTGGCGAGTCGAGCGGTAAATCCACCCTGGTAAACAAACTTGCCAATATCTTCAATACCACCAGTGCGTGGGAATATGGTCGCGATTATGTCTTTTCACACCTCGGCGGTGATGAGATCGCATTGCAGTATTCCGATTACGATAAAATCGCGCTGGGCCACGCACAATACATTGATTTTGCAGTGAAATATGCCAATAAAGTGGCGTTTATTGACACTGATTTTGTCACTACCCAGGCGTTCTGCAAAAAGTACGAAGGGCGTGAGCATCCGTTCGTACAGGCGTTGATTGATGAATACCGTTTCGATCTGGTGATCCTGCTGGAGAACAACACGCCGTGGGTGGCGGATGGTTTACGCAGCCTCGGCAGTTCGGTGGATCGCAAAGAGTTCCAGAACTTGCTGGTGGAGATGCTGGAAGAGAACAATATCGAATTCGTGCGGGTTGAAGAGGACGATTATGACAGCCGTTTCCTGCGCTGCGTGGAGCTGGTGCGGGAGATGATGGGGGAGCAGAGATAACCGCGATGAAACGGCTCAAAGGCGAGGTATAAAATAAGTTTTTTGATGAGTTGAAAACCTCTCTGGAAGAGGCTGTCGAGATTAAACAAGGTTTAAAAGAATCAGCACGGGTGACCCGCTACGAATTTGCGGATACTAAGGCTGTTGTAGGCCGGAAAAGGCGTTCACGCCGTATCCGGCATTCGGTGCTCAATGCCTGATGCGACGCTTACCGCGTCTTATCAGGCCTGGAGATTCACAACGTATTGAAATTTCTTGGTTTGTAGGCCGGATAAGGCGTTCACGCCGCATCCGGCATTTTACGCATTACTTCGCAATACGCTTGTACTTGATACGCTTCGGCTCCAGTGCGTCTGCGCCCAGCGTGCGTTTCTTGTACTCTTCGTACTCGGTAAAGTTACCTTCGAAGAACTCAACTTTACCTTCATCCTGGTAATCCAGAATGTGCGTGGCGATACGGTCGAGGAACCAACGGTCGTGCGAGATAACCATCGCGCAGCCCGGGAACTCCAGCAGGGCGTTTTCCAGCGCGCGCAGGGTTTCGATATCCAGGTCATTGGTTGGTTCGTCGAGCAGCAGCATGTTGCCGCCAACCTGCAGCAGCTTCGCCAGATGCAGACGACCGCGCTCACCACCGGAAAGTTCACCAACGCGTTTACCCTGATCAACCCCTTTAAAGTTAAAGCGGCCAACGTAGGCGCGGCTTGGCATCTCGGTGTTGCCGATCTTCATAATATCCAGCCCGCCGGAAACTTCTTCCCAAACGGTTTTGCTGTTATCCATTGAGTCACGGAACTGATCAACCGATGCCAGTTTTACCGTTTCACCTAAAGTGATGGTGCCGCTGTCCGGCTGTTCCTGACCAGAGATCATACGGAACAGGGTCGATTTACCCGCGCCGTTCGGACCGATGATCCCGACGATTGCCCCTTTCGGGATCGAGAAGCTCAGGTCATCAATCAGCAGGCGATCACCGTAGGATTTACGCAGGTTGCTGACTTCCAGCACTTTATCGCCCAGACGCGGTCCAGGTGGAATAAACAGTTCGTTGGTTTCGTTACGTTTCTGATATTCGGTGCTGTTCAGCTCTTCAAAGCGTGCCAGACGTGCTTTACCTTTCGACTGGCGGCCTTTAGTTCCCTGACGTACCCACTCCAGCTCTTTCTCGATCGACTTACGACGCGCCGCTTCTTGTGAAGCTTCCTGCGCCAGGCGCTGATCTTTCTGCTCCAGCCAGGAGGAGTAGTTGCCTTCCCACGGAATACCTTCACCGCGGTCAAGTTCGAGGATCCAGCCTGCAACGTTATCGAGGAAGTAACGGTCGTGAGTAATCGCCACAACGGTGCCTTCGAAGTCGTGCAGGAAGCGTTCCAGCCAGGCCACGGATTCGGCATCCAGGTGGTTGGTCGGTTCGTCGAGCAGCAGCATGTCTGGTTTTTCCAGAAGCAGGCGGCACAACGCCACGCGACGACGCTCACCACCGGAGAGGTTAGCGATTTTCGCGTCCCAATCTGGCAGACGCAGCGCATCCGCCGCACGCTCCAGCTGTACGTTCAGGTTATGACCGTCGTGAGCCTGAATGATCTCTTCCAGACGGCCTTGTTCAGCGGCCAGCTTGTCAAAATCGGCATCCGGATCGGCGTACAGCGCATACACTTCATCCAGGCGTTTCAGGGCGTTAACCACTTCAGAAACCGCTTCTTCAATGGACTCACGCACGGTGTGTTCCGGGTTCAGCTGCGGTTCCTGCGGCAGGTAACCAATCTTGATGTCTGGCTGCGGACGCGCTTCACCTTCGATGTCTTTATCAATGCCCGCCATAATGCGCAGCAGGGTAGACTTACCCGCGCCGTTCAGACCCAGGACACCAATTTTTGCCCCAGGGAAGAAACTCAGAGAGATGTTTTTCAAAATATGACGTTTCGGCGGAACAACTTTGCCGACACGATGCATGGTATAAACGAATTGAGCCACGTTGGACTTCGCCTCTATGTTTATCGTGATGATGAGTTTTCAAAGGCGAAGTGTAGCCTTTTTCCCCGCCTAATCCCAGTTGGTCGATCACCTTCGCAGTAAAAGTAAAAAAGTGTCCGTAACGTGGCGTAAACGGCAATGACTGGTTAGCATAAATCTATTACGCGGCATGACGCTGCATTGATGTATTTACACTTAGAGGATGCGCTTGTGGAAAAAGCCAAACAAGTTACCTGGCGGCTGTTGGCTGCCGGTGTCTGTCTGCTGACGGTCAGCAGCGTGGCGCGAGCCGACTCACTGGATGAGCAGCGTAGCCGTTACGCGCAAATCAAGCAGGCCTGGGATAATCGACAAATGGATGTGGTCGAACAAATGATGCCTGGACTGAAGGATTATCCGCTTTATCCCTACCTGGAATACCGCCAGATCACCGATGATCTGATGAATCAACCGGCGGTGACGGTCACTAACTTTGTTCGCGCTAACCCCACGCTTCCTCCCGCTCGCACGCTGCAATCTCGTTTCGTCAATGAACTGGCGCGGCGTGAAGACTGGCGTGGCTTGTTAGCCTTTAGCCCGGAAAAGCCCGGAACTACCGAAGCGCAATGTAATTACTACTATGCGAAATGGAACACCGGGCAGAGTGAAGAAGCCTGGCAAGGGGCGAAAGAGCTGTGGCTAACCGGCAAGAGCCAGCCTAACGCCTGTGACAAGTTATTTAGCGTCTGGCGTGCGTCAGGTAAACAAGATCCGCTGGCGTATTTAGAGCGTATCCGTCTGGCGATGAAAGCGGGTAACACTGGCCTGGTAACAGTGCTGGCAGGGCAGATGCCTGCCGATTACCAGACTATCGCCTCGGCAATCATTTCACTGGCGAACAACCCTAATACGGTACTGACCTTCGCGCGTACAACCGGAGCGACCGATTTTACCCGTCAAATGGCAGCGGTGGCGTTTGCCAGTGTGGCGCGGCAGGATGCTGAAAATGCACGGCTGATGATCCCGTCGCTTGCCCAGGCGCAGCAGCTTAATGAAGATCAGATTCAGGAGCTGCGCGATATCGTCGCCTGGCGTTTGATGGGCAACGATGTCACCGACGAGCAGGCGAAATGGCGCGATGACGCCATTATGCGCTCGCAATCCACGTCGTTGATTGAACGCCGTGTGCGAATGGCACTTGGCACCGGCGATCGTCGCGGCCTGAATACCTGGCTGGCGCGTCTGCCGATGGAAGCAAAAGAGAAAGATGAATGGCGTTACTGGCAGGCGGATTTATTGCTGGAACGCGGACGTGAAGCTGAAGCGAAAGAGATTTTGCATCAACTCATGCAACAGCGTGGTTTCTACCCGATGGTTGCAGCACAACGCATCGGAGAAGAGTATGAGCTGAAGATTGATAAAGCGCCGCAGAATGTTGACAGCGCCCTGACTCAGGGGCCGGAGATGGCGCGCGTGCGCGAGTTGATGTACTGGAATCTCGATAACACCGCGCGTAGCGAGTGGGCCAATCTGGTGAAGAGCAAGTCAAAAACAGAGCAGGCTCAACTGGCGCGGTATGCTTTCAACAACCAATGGTGGGATCTTAGCGTTCAGGCAACGATCGCCGGGAAGCTATGGGATCATCTGGAAGAGCGATTCCCGCTGGCTTACAACGATCTTTTCAAACGCTACACCAGCGGTAAGGAGATCCCGCAAAGCTATGCGATGGCGATTGCCCGTCAGGAGAGCGCCTGGAATCCAAAAGTGAAATCACCGGTAGGGGCCAGCGGCCTGATGCAGATTATGCCTGGTACAGCGACCCATACGGTGAAGATGTTCTCTATTCCCGGTTATAGTAGCCCTGGGCAATTGCTGGATCCGGAAACGAATATCAACATTGGCACCAGTTATCTGCAATATGTTTATCAGCAGTTTGGCAATAACCGTATTTTCTCCTCAGCAGCTTATAACGCCGGACCAGGGCGGGTGCGAACCTGGCTTGGCAACAGCGCCGGGCGTATCGACGCAGTGGCATTTGTCGAGAGTATTCCGTTCTCCGAGACGCGCGGTTATGTGAAGAACGTGCTGGCTTATGACGCTTACTACCGCTATTTCATGGGGGATAAACCGACGTTGATGAGCGCCACGGAATGGGGACGTCGTTACTGATCCGCACGTTTATGATATGCTATCGTACTCTTTAGCGAGTACAACCGGGGGAGGCATTTTGCTTCCCCCGCTAACAATGGCGACATATTATGGCCCAACAATCACCCTATTCAGCAGCGATGGCAGAACAGCGTCACCAGGAGTGGTTACGTTTTGTCGACCTGCTTAAGAATGCCTACCAAAACGATCTCCATTTACCGTTGTTAAACCTGATGCTGACGCCAGATGAGCGCGAAGCGTTGGGGACTCGCGTGCGTATTGTCGAAGAGCTGCTGCGAGGCGAAATGAGCCAGCGTGAGTTAAAAAATGAACTCGGCGCGGGCATCGCGACGATTACGCGTGGATCTAACAGCCTGAAAGCCGCGCCTGTCGAGCTGCGCCAGTGGCTGGAAGAGGTGTTGCTGAAAAGCGATTGATTTTGTAGCCTGGTAAGACGCGTCAGCGTCGCATCAGGCGCTTAATACACCGCATTATGAAACGGACTCAGCGCCAGGATCACCGCCTGGTGATAGACGCTGGCGCGAGTGAGTTTCCCGGCGGTAAACACGCCGATCGCCCCTTCCTTACGACCAATCTCATCAATACCGGTATAACGCGACATTACGGGACCAAGTGCCTCACCTTCACGCACTTTCTGCAGAATCACCGCAGGCAACGGCAAAGTAGCCGAACGCGCCTCGCCGCGCTGGCTGGCGTTTTCAATCACCACCCAACTGAAAGTGCTGTCACCATCGATGCCAGCTTCAATCGCCACCCAAAAATCAGCCTCTGGAAGTAAACGGCGGGCATTTGCTACCCGATTTCGTGCGCCAGCGCGCGTTTCCTCACTGCCAAAGGGTTGTTCCGGTACACCGCTCTCGACGGCAACGGATGCAATATGGCAGGATCCTTCGCCGAAGATCTCGTGAAATGCCTGCAGAATGGCCTGAATTTTAGCGGGATTGGTGGTCGCACAGACAACTTGGTGCATAATCAGCATTACTCAGAAAATTAACGTTACAGCAGTATACGGAAAAAAAGCATGTTACAGGTATACCTAGTCCGCCACGGTGAAACGCAGTGGAACGCCGAGCGACGTATTCAGGGCCAGTCTGACAGCCCGCTGACCGCCAAAGGTGAGCAACAGGCGATGCAGGTGGCAACCCGTGCCAAAGAGCTTGGCATTACGCATATCATCAGTAGCGATTTAGGACGCACCCGGCGTACGGCGGAAATCATCGCCCAGGCCTGCGGCTGTGACATCATCTTTGATTCTCGCCTGCGTGAATTAAACATGGGTGTGCTGGAAAAAAGACATATCGATTCTCTGACCGAAGAAGAAGAGAACTGGCGTCGGCAGCTGGTCAATGGCACCGTTGACGGGCGTATTCCTGAAGGCGAGTCAATGCAGGAGCTCAGCGATCGCGTCAATGCGGCACTGGAATCTTGCCGGGACTTACCGCAGGGAAGCCGACCGCTGCTGGTGAGCCATGGTATTGCACTGGGATGTCTGGTGAGTACGATTCTCGGATTACCAGCATGGGCAGAGCGCCGCTTACGTCTGCGTAACTGTTCTATTTCGCGCGTGGATTATCAGGAAAGCCTGTGGCTGGCGTCTGGCTGGGTTGTTGAAACCGCAGGGGACATCTCGCATCTGGACGCCCCTGCATTAGATGAGTTGCAGCGTTAACGACGGATCGGAATCAGCAGTTCACAGCGCAGATTAATTGGGCGATCTCCCGCTTTGGCGTCTTCTGCCGGGTAGTATCGCTCAATATCCTGACCTTTACGGCGCGTCAGGTTGAGCATTGGCATGCACGTTCCGTATACCGTAAGGATAAACTCCTGCACGCCGGTTCCCAGACCTTCATAGGTAAACATCACATATTCGCCGCCCTGCAGCATCACCGGATGCCCCGTCAGTACATAGCCATCTGCCTGATCCTGGGCTAACGCGGTGGTATAGAATACCTCTTGTTCGTCGTCTTTATCCTGACTCGGACGCGTTTCATTCAGGCCGTAGAGCACTGGCGGAATGGTCGGCGCGTTGCCGAGAAAATCGTGCCAGAACTGATAACGCATTTCATGGCGGAAATCAGAGATTTGCTCCAGCGAACAGGAGTAGCTCTGGGTAACACCAATCAGCGGCGTATCTTCCAGGGTGACAAATTTGTGCTCTGGCATTGTGAATTCACCCAGACGTAGCGGCGGGCGAATACCAAAGGCGCTCCATTCAGGAGAACGGCGGTAAAGTGCAGGAGTCTGGGCAAACTGCTTCTTGAATGCGCGGGTAAATGTCTGTTGAGAGTCGAAGCGGTATTGCAGCGCGATGTCCAGAATCGGACGCGCAGTCAGGCGTAGTGCGACCGCCGATTTCGACAAACGACGAGCACGAATATACGCGCCAATAGCATGGCCAGTGACATCTTTAAACATTCTCTGTAAGTGCCACTTGGAATAACCTGCTTTCGCCGCTACATTGTCGAGCGACAGGGGCTGATCCAGATGACCTTCCAGCCAGATTAAAAGGTCGCGAATAATGCCGGCCTGATCCATAAAATATCCTCATCCTTTCAACAACGAGCACCTGACATCAGGTAATTGGATAATAGCATTTTTTGCTGTTTTAGCATTCAGTGTTTTTTTCTTAGTAGAGTATGTTTTAGGGCTTGACGGAAATAAAAGTATTGAGATTTTGTTCTTAATCAATATGTTATTTACCGTGACGAACTAATTGCTCGTGTAATAGATAAAAATGGTAACAATATGAAATACAAGCATTTGATCCTGTCTTTAAGCCTGATAATGCTGGGGCCATTGGCTCATGCAGAAGAGATTGGTTCGGTCGACACCGTATTTAAAATGATCGGCCCGGATCACAAAATTGTTGTGGAAGCCTTTGACGATCCCGATGTGAAAAATGTCACCTGTTATGTGAGCCGGGCGAAAACCGGGGGTATTAAAGGGGGATTGGGCCTGGCGGAAGATACCTCCGATGCGGCCATTTCTTGTCAGCAAGTCGGGCCGATTGAACTGTCGGATCGTATTAAAAACGGCAAAGCTCAGGGCGAGGTAGTATTCAAAAAACGTACGTCCCTGGTCTTTAAGTCGTTACAGGTCGTGCGCTTTTATGATGCTAAACGCAACGCGCTCGCTTATCTGGCTTACTCCGACAAAGTTGTAGAAGGTTCGCCGAAAAACGCGATTAGCGCGGTTCCTGTCATGCCGTGGCGGCAATAACAGAGGCGATTTATGCAACGGGAAACGGTCTGGTTAGTGGAAGATGAGCAAGGGATAGCCGACACGCTGGTCTACATGTTGCAGCAGGAAGGTTTTGCCGTCGAGGTCTTTGAGCGAGGCTTGCCGGTGCTGGATAAAGCTCGCCAGCTGGTTCCCGACGTCATGATTCTCGACGTTGGTTTGCCTGATATCAGCGGCTTTGAATTATGCCGCCAGTTACTGGCGCTCCATCCGGCGTTACCTGTACTGTTCCTGACGGCCCGAAGTGAAGAGGTCGATCGCCTGCTTGGGCTGGAAATTGGCGCTGACGACTATGTGGCTAAACCGTTTTCACCCCGCGAAGTGTGCGCCAGGGTGCGCACCTTACTGCGTCGGGTGAAGAAGTTCTCGTCGCCGTCTCCCGTCATCCGTATTGGTCATTTTGAATTGAATGAACCCGCGGCGCAGATCAGCTGGTTTGACACGCCATTAACGCTGACGCGGTATGAGTTTTTATTGCTGAAGACGTTACTCAAGTCGCCAGGCCGCGTCTGGTCCCGCCAGCAACTGATGGATAGCGTGTGGGAAGATGCGCAGGACACCTACGATCGCACCGTTGATACCCACATTAAAACGTTGCGTGCCAAGCTGCGCGCCATCAACCCCGATCTTTCACCGATTAATACTCATCGCGGCATGGGATATAGCCTGAGGGGCCTGTAATGCGTATCGGCATGCGGTTGCTGCTGGGCTATTTTTTACTGGTGGCGGTGGCGGCCTGGTTCGTACTGGCTATTTTTGTCAAAGAAGTTAAACCGGGCGTGCGAAGAGCAACGGAGGGGACGTTAATCGATACCGCAACGTTGCTGGCGGAGCTGGCGCGTCCCGATTTGCTCTCTGGGGACCCAACGCATGGGCAACTGGCGCAGGCGTTTAATCAGCTACAACATCGCCCGTTTCGCGCCAATATCGGTGGCATTAACAAAGTGCGCAATGAATATCATGTCTATATGACCGATTCGCAGGGTAAAGTATTGTTCGATTCGGCAAATAAAGCCGTTGGGCAGGATTATTCGCGCTGGAATGACGTCTGGCTAACGTTGCGTGGTCAGTATGGTGCGCGCAGCACGTTGCAAAATCCTGCCGATCCCGAAAGTTCGGTGATGTATGTTGCCGCGCCGATTATGGACGGCTCGCGGCTTATTGGCGTTTTGAGCGTAGGCAAACCGAACGCGGCGATGGCTCCGGTCATTAAACGCAGCGAGCGGCGAATTTTATGGGCCAGCGCCATTTTGTTGGGGATCGCACTGGTGATTGGCGCAGGCATGGTTTGGTGGATCAACCGCTCCATTGCCCGGCTCACTCGCTATGCTGATTCCGTCACTGACAATAAGCCCGTTCCTCTTCCCGATCTCGGTAGTAGCGAGCTGCGTAAACTCGCGCAGGCGCTGGAAAGTATGCGCGTGAAGCTGGAAGGGAAAAACTATATTGAGCAGTATGTTTATGCGTTAACCCATGAGCTAAAAAGCCCACTGGCGGCGATTCGTGGCGCGGCGGAAATTTTACGCGAAGGTCCGCCGCCTGAAGTAGTGGCTCGTTTTACTGACAACATTCTGACGCAAAATGCGCGAATGCAGGCACTGGTGGAAACGTTACTACGCCAGGCAAGACTGGAGAATCGTCAGGAAGTCGTTTTGACTGCTGTTGATGTGGCGGCATTATTCCGCCGCGTCAGCGAAGCGCGCACCGTGCAGTTGGCAGAAAAAAACATCACTCTACATGTTACGCCCACCGAGGTTAATGTTGCTGCTGAACCGGCGTTACTGGATCAGGCGCTGGGGAATTTACTGGATAACGCCATCGATTTTACCCCCGAGAGCGGTCGTATAACGCTAAGCGCCGAAGTGGATCAGGAACACGTCACGCTTAAGGTGCTGGATACCGGTAGTGGTATTCCTGACTACGCGCTGTCACGTATTTTTGAACGCTTTTACTCTTTGCCGCGTGCAAATGGGCAAAAAAGCAGCGGTCTGGGGTTGGCGTTCGTCAGTGAGGTCGCCCGTTTGTTTAACGGCGAAGTCACGCTGCGCAACGTGCAGGAAGGTGGCGTGCTGGCCTCGCTTCGACTTCACCGTCACTTCACATAGCTTCAAATTCTTCCCACATAGCCTTCGTATCCTGCTGCCATTGCAAAGGAGAAGACTATGTTGAAATCCCCCCTGTTCTGGAAAATGACCACCCTGTTTGGTGCAGTATTGCTGTTGTTGATTCCGATAATGCTGATTCGGCAGGTGATTGTCGAACGTGCCGATTACCGTAGCGATGTGGAAGATGCGATTCGCCAAAGTACCAGCGGGCCGCAAAAACTCGTTGGGCCGCTCATCGCTATTCCTGTGACCGAGCTTTATACGGTGCAGGAAGACGATAAAACCGTGGAGCGGAAACGAAGTTTTATCCATTTTTGGTTACCTGAGTCATTGATGGTTGATGGCAATCAGAACGTTGAAGAACGCAAGATAGGGATTTATACCGGTCAGGTCTGGCACAGTGATTTAACGCTAAAAGCCGATTTCGATGTTTCGCGTCTTAGCGAACTCGACGCACCAAATATCACCTTAGGCAAGCCATTTATTGTGATTAGCGTCGGGGATGCGCGTGGTATTGGTGTGGTGAAAGCGCCTGAAGTTAACGGAACAGCGCTGACCATCGAACCCGGTACCGGGTTAGAGCAAGGCGGGCAGGGCGTGCATATCCCTTTACCCGAAGGGGACTGGCGCAAGCAGAACCTGAAGCTGAATATGGCCCTGAATTTAAGCGGTACCGGCGATCTTTCTGTGGTGCCTGCCGGGCGTAATAGCGAAATGACCTTAACCAGCAACTGGCCGCATCCCAGTTTTTTAGGTGATTTTTTGCCAGCCAAACGGGAAGTTAGCGAGTCAGGTTTTCAGGCGCAATGGCAAAGCAGCTGGTTTGCAAATAATCTCGGTGAGCGTTTTGCTTCAGGCAATGATACCGGCTGGGAAAACTTCCCCGCGTTTAGCGTCGCAGTGACGACGCCAGCCGATCAATACCAATTAACTGACCGGGCGACTAAGTATGCCATTCTGCTGATTGCGCTGACTTTTATGGCGTTCTTTGTTTTTGAAACGCTCACCGCGCAACGCTTACACCCAATGCAATATTTGCTGGTGGGGCTTTCATTGGTGATGTTTTATTTGCTCTTGCTGGCGCTTTCTGAACATACCGGTTTTACCGTGGCATGGATAATCGCCAGTCTGATTGGGGCGTTAATGAACGGTATTTATTTGCAGGCGGTATTGAAAGGCTGGCGCAACAGCATGTTGTTTACCCTCGCGCTGTTGTTGCTGGATGGTGTGATGTGGGGACTGCTCAACTCTGCCGATAGCGCGCTGTTGTTGGGAACCAGTGTGCTGGTGGTGGCGCTGGCCGGCATGATGTTTGTGACCCGTAATATCGACTGGTATGCGTTTTCACTGCCGAAAATGAAAGCCAGTAAAGAAGTTACAATGGACGATCAATTACGTATCTGGAAATAAGGTTGAAAAATAAAAACGGCGCTAAAAAGCGCCGTTTTTTTTGACGGTGGTAAAGCCGATTAATCTTCCAGATCACCACAGAAGCGATAACCTTCACCGTGGATGGTGGCGATGATTTCCGGCGTATCCGGCGTAGATTCGAAATGTTTACGAATACGGCGGATCGTCACGTCTACAGTACGGTCGTGTGGTTTCAGCTCACGGCCGGTCATTTTCTTCAGCAGTTCAGCACGAGACTGAATTTTGCCTGGGTTTTCACAGAAGTGAAGCATGGCGCGGAACTCGCTGCGCGGCAGCTTGTACTGCTCGCCATCAGGGCCGATCAACGAACGGCTGTTGATGTCCAGTTCCCAACCATTGAACTTGTAGCTTTCAACGCTACGACGTTCTTCGCTGACAGTACCCAGATTCATGGTACGGGACAGCAGGTTGCGTGCACGAATCGTCAGTTCACGCGGGTTGAACGGTTTGGTGATGTAGTCATCTGCACCGATTTCGAGGCCGAGAATTTTATCGACTTCGTTGTCACGGCCAGTCAGGAACATCAACGCAACATTCGCCTGCTCGCGCAGTTCACGCGCTAACAGAAGACCGTTCTTACCCGGCAGATTGATATCCATGATCACCAGGTTGATGTCATATTCAGAGAGGATCTGATGCATTTCCGCGCCATCTGTCGCTTCGAAAACATCATAGCCTTCCGCTTCGAAAATACTTTTCAACGTGTTGCGTGTTACCAACTCGTCTTCAACGATAAGAATGTGCGGGGTCTGCATGTTTGCTACCTAAATTGCCAACTAAATCGAAACAGGAAGTACAAAAGTCCCTGACCTGCCTGATGCATGCTGCAAATTAACATGATCGGCGTAACATGACTAAAGTACGTAATTGCGTTCTTGATGCACTTTCCATCAACGTCAACAACATCATTAGCTTGGTCGTGGGTACTTTCCCTCAGGACCCGACAGTGTCAAAAACGGCTGTCATCCTAACCATTTTAACAGCAACATAACAGGCTAAGAGGGGCCGGACACCCAATAAAACTACGCTTCGTTGACATATATCAAGTTCAATTGTAGCACGTTAACAGTTTGATGAAATCATCGTATCTAAATGCTAGCTTTCGTCACATTATTTTAATAATCCAACTAGTTGCATCATACAACTAATAAACGTGGTGAATCCAATTGTCGAGATTTATTTTTTATAAAATTATCCTAAGTAAACAGAAGGATATGTAGCATTTTTTAACAATTCAACCGTTAGTACAGTCATGAAATAGTTTAGCCTTTTTTAAGCTAAGTAAAGGGCTTTTTCTGCGACTTACGTTAAGAATTTGTAAATTCGCACCGCGTAATAAGTTGACAGTGATCACCCTGTTCGCGGTTATTTGGTCAAGAAGAGTGGCAATATGCGTATAACGATTATTCTGGTCGCACCCGCCAGAGCAGAAAATATTGGGGCAGCGGCGCGGGCAATGAAAACGATGGGTTTTAGCGAACTGCGGATTGTCGATAGTCAAGCGCACCTGGAGCCAGCCACCCGCTGGGTCGCACATGGATCTGGTGATATTATTGATAATATTAAAGTTTTCCCGACGCTGGCTGAATCGTTACACGATGTCGATTTCACTGTCGCCACCACTGCGCGCAGTCGGGCGAAATATCATTACTACGCCACGCCAGTAGAACTGGTGCCGCTGTTAGAGGAAAAATCTTCATGGATGAGCCATGCCGCGCTGGTGTTTGGTCGCGAAGATTCCGGGCTGACTAACGAAGAGTTAGCGTTGGCTGACGTTCTTACTGGTGTGCCGATGGTGGCGGATTATCCTTCGCTCAATCTGGGGCAGGCGGTGATGGTCTATTGCTATCAATTAGCAACATTAATACAACAACCGGCGAAAAGTGACACAACGGCAGACCAACATCAACTGCAAGCTTTACGCGAACGAGTCATGGCATTGCTGACGACTCTGGCAGTGGCAGATGACATAAAACTGGTCGACTGGTTACAACAACGCCTGGGGCTTTTAGAGCAACGAGACACGGCAATGTTGCACCGTTTGCTGCATGATATTGAAAAAAATATCACCAAATAAAAAACGCCTTAGTAAGTATTTTTCAGCTTTTCATTCTGACTGCAACGGGCAATATGTCTCTGTGTGGATTAAAAAAAGAGTGTCTGATAGCAGCTTCTGAACTGGTTACCTGCCGTGAGTAAATTAAAATTTTATTGACTTAGGTCACTAAATACTTTAACCAATATAGGCATAGCGCACAGACAGATAAAAATTACAGAGTACACAACATCCATGAAACGCATTAGCACCACCATTACCACCACCATCACCATTACCACAGGTAACGGTGCGGGCTGACGCGTACAGGAAACACAGAAAAAAGCCCGCACCTGACAGTGCGGGCTTTTTTTTCGACCAAAGGTAACGAGGTAACAACCATGCGAGTGTTGAAGTTCGGCGGTACATCAGTGGCAAATGCAGAACGTTTTCTGCGTGTTGCCGATATTCTGGAAAGCAATGCCAGGCAGGGGCAGGTGGCCACCGTCCTCTCTGCCCCCGCCAAAATCACCAACCACCTGGTGGCGATGATTGAAAAAACCATTAGCGGCCAGGATGCTTTACCCAATATCAGCGATGCCGAACGTATTTTTGCCGAACTTTTGACGGGACTCGCCGCCGCCCAGCCGGGGTTCCCGCTGGCGCAATTGAAAACTTTCGTCGATCAGGAATTTGCCCAAATAAAACATGTCCTGCATGGCATTAGTTTGTTGGGGCAGTGCCCGGATAGCATCAACGCTGCGCTGATTTGCCGTGGCGAGAAAATGTCGATCGCCATTATGGCCGGCGTGTTAGAAGCGCGTGGTCACAACGTTACCGTTATCGATCCGGTCGAAAAACTGCTGGCAGTGGGGCATTACCTCGAATCTACCGTCGATATTGCTGAGTCCACCCGCCGTATTGCGGCAAGCCGCATTCCGGCTGATCACATGGTGTTGATGGCAGGTTTCACCGCCGGTAATGAAAAAGGCGAACTGGTGGTACTTGGACGCAACGGTTCCGACTACTCCGCGGCGGTGCTGGCTGCCTGTTTACGCGCCGATTGTTGCGAGATTTGGACGGACGTTGACGGGGTCTATACCTGCGACCCGCGTCAGGTGCCCGATGCGAGGTTGTTGAAGTCGATGTCCTACCAGGAAGCGATGGAGCTTTCCTACTTCGGCGCTAAAGTTCTTCACCCCCGCACCATTACCCCCATCGCCCAGTTCCAGATCCCTTGCCTGATTAAAAATACCGGAAATCCTCAAGCACCAGGTACGCTCATTGGTGCCAGTCGTGATGAAGACGAATTACCGGTCAAGGGCATTTCCAATCTGAATAACATGGCAATGTTCAGCGTTTCCGGCCCGGGGATGAAAGGAATGGTCGGCATGGCGGCGCGCGTCTTTGCCGCGATGTCACGCGCCCGTATTTCCGTGGTGCTGATTACGCAATCATCTTCCGAATACAGTATCAGTTTCTGCGTTCCGCAAAGCGACTGTGTGCGGGCTGAACGGGCAATGCAGGAAGAGTTCTACCTGGAACTGAAAGAAGGCTTACTGGAGCCGCTGGCGGTGACGGAACGGCTGGCCATTATCTCGGTGGTAGGTGATGGTATGCGCACCTTGCGTGGGATCTCGGCGAAATTCTTTGCCGCGCTGGCCCGCGCCAATATCAACATTGTCGCCATTGCTCAGGGATCTTCTGAACGCTCAATCTCTGTCGTGGTAAATAACGATGATGCGACCACTGGCGTGCGCGTTACTCATCAGATGCTGTTCAATACCGATCAGGTTATCGAAGTGTTTGTGATTGGCGTCGGTGGCGTTGGCGGTGCGCTGCTGGAGCAACTGAAGCGTCAACAAAGCTGGCTGAAGAATAAACATATCGACTTACGTGTCTGCGGTGTTGCCAACTCGAAGGCACTGCTCACCAATGTGCATGGCCTAAATCTGGAAAACTGGCAGGAAGAACTGGCGCAAGCCAAAGAGCCGTTTAATCTCGGGCGCTTAATTCGCCTCGTGAAAGAATATCATCTGCTGAACCCGGTCATTGTTGACTGCACCTCCAGCCAGGCAGTGGCGGATCAATATGCCGACTTCTTGCGCGAAGGTTTCCACGTTGTCACGCCGAACAAAAAGGCCAACACCTCGTCGATGGATTACTACCATCTGTTGCGTCATGCGGCGGAAAAATCGCGGCGTAAATTCCTCTATGACACCAACGTTGGGGCTGGATTACCGGTTATTGAGAACCTGCAAAATCTGCTCAATGCTGGTGATGAATTGATGAAGTTCTCCGGCATTCTTTCAGGTTCGCTTTCTTATATCTTCGGCAAGTTAGACGAAGGCATGAGTTTCTCCGAGGCGACTACTCTGGCGCGGGAAATGGGTTATACCGAACCGGATCCGCGAGATGATCTTTCTGGTATGGATGTAGCGCGTAAGCTATTGATTCTCGCTCGTGAAACGGGACGTGAACTGGAGCTGGCGGATATTGAAATTGAACCTGTGCTGCCCGCAGAGTTTAACGCTGAGGGTGATGTTGCCGCTTTTATGGCGAATCTGTCACAGCTCGACGATCTCTTTGCCGCGCGCGTGGCGAAGGCCCGTGATGAAGGAAAAGTTTTGCGCTATGTTGGCAATATTGATGAAGATGGTGCCTGCCGCGTGAAGATTGCCGAAGTGGATGGTAATGATCCGCTGTTCAAAGTGAAAAATGGCGAAAACGCCCTGGCCTTTTATAGCCACTATTATCAGCCGCTGCCGTTGGTGCTGCGCGGATATGGTGCGGGCAATGACGTTACAGCTGCCGGTGTCTTTGCCGATCTGCTACGTACCCTCTCATGGAAGTTAGGAGTCTGACATGGTTAAAGTTTATGCCCCGGCTTCCAGTGCCAATATGAGCGTCGGGTTTGATGTGCTCGGGGCGGCGGTGACACCTGTTGATGGTGCATTGCTCGGAGATGTAGTCACGGTTGAGGCGGCAGAGACATTCAGTCTCAACAACCTCGGACGCTTTGCCGATAAGCTGCCGTCAGAACCACGGGAAAATATCGTTTATCAGTGCTGGGAGCGTTTTTGCCAGGAGCTTGGCAAGCAAATTCCAGTGGCGATGACTCTGGAAAAGAATATGCCAATCGGTTCGGGCTTAGGCTCCAGCGCCTGTTCGGTGGTCGCGGCGCTGATGGCGATGAATGAACACTGTGGCAAGCCGCTTAATGACACTCGTTTGCTGGCTTTGATGGGCGAGCTGGAAGGACGAATCTCCGGCAGCATTCATTACGACAACGTGGCACCGTGTTTTCTTGGTGGTATGCAGTTGATGATCGAAGAAAACGACATCATCAGCCAGCAAGTGCCAGGGTTTGATGAGTGGCTGTGGGTGCTGGCGTATCCGGGGATTAAAGTCTCGACGGCAGAAGCCAGGGCTATTTTACCGGCGCAGTATCGCCGCCAGGATTGCATTGCGCACGGGCGACATCTGGCTGGCTTCATTCACGCCTGCTATTCCCGTCAGCCTGAGCTTGCCGCGAAGCTGATGAAAGATGTTATCGCTGAACCCTACCGTGAACGGTTACTGCCTGGCTTCCGGCAGGCGCGGCAGGCGGTCGCGGAAATCGGCGCGGTAGCGAGCGGTATCTCCGGCTCCGGCCCGACCTTGTTCGCTCTATGTGACAAGCCGGATACCGCCCAGCACGTTGCCGACTGGTTGGGTAAGAACTACCTGCAAAATCAGGAAGGTTTTGTTCATATTTGCCGGCTGGATACGGCGGGCGCACGAGTACTGGAAAACTAAATGAAACTCTACAATCTGAAAGATCACAACGAGCAGGTCAGCTTTGCGCAAGCCGTAACCCAGGGGTTGGGCAAAAATCAGGGGCTGTTTTTTCCGCATGACCTGCCGGAATTCAGCCTGACTGAAATTGATGAGATGCTGAAGCTGGATTTTGTCACCCGCAGTGCGAAGATCCTCTCGGCGTTTATTGGTGATGAAATCCCGCAGGAAATCCTGGAAGAGCGCGTGCGCGCGGCGTTTGCCTTCCCGGCTCCGGTCGCCAATGTTGAAAGCGATGTCGGTTGTCTGGAATTGTTCCACGGGCCAACGCTGGCATTTAAAGATTTCGGCGGTCGCTTTATGGCACAAATGCTGACCCATATTGCGGGCGATAAGCCAGTGACCATTCTGACCGCGACCTCCGGTGATACCGGAGCGGCAGTGGCTCATGCTTTCTACGGTTTACCGAATGTGAAAGTGGTTATCCTCTATCCACGAGGCAAAATCAGTCCACTGCAAGAAAAACTGTTCTGTACGTTGGGCGGCAATATCGAAACTGTTGCCATCGACGGCGATTTCGATGCCTGTCAGGCGCTGGTGAAGCAGGCGTTTGATGATGAAGAACTGAAAGTGGCGCTGGGGTTAAACTCAGCTAACTCGATTAACATCAGCCGTTTGCTGGCGCAGATTTGCTACTACTTTGAAGCTGTTGCGCAGCTGCCACAGGAAGCGCGCAACCAGCTGGTTGTCTCGGTGCCAAGCGGAAACTTCGGCGATTTGACGGCGGGTCTGCTGGCGAAGTCACTCGGTCTGCCGGTGAAACGTTTTATTGCTGCGACCAACGTGAACGATACCGTGCCACGTTTCCTGCACGACGGTCAGTGGTCACCCAAAGCGACTCAGGCGACGTTATCCAACGCGATGGACGTGAGTCAGCCGAACAACTGGCCGCGTGTGGAAGAGTTGTTCCGCCGCAAAATCTGGCAACTGAAAGAGCTGGGTTATGCAGCCGTGGATGATGAAACCACGCAACAGACAATGCGTGAGTTAAAAGAACTGGGCTACACCTCGGAGCCGCACGCTGCCGTAGCGTATCGTGCGCTGCGTGACCAGTTGAATCCAGGCGAATATGGCTTGTTCCTCGGCACCGCGCATCCGGCGAAATTTAAAGAGAGCGTGGAATCGATTCTCGGTGAAACGTTGGATCTGCCAAAAGAGCTGGCAGAACGTGCTGATTTACCCTTGCTTTCACATAATCTGCCCGCCGATTTTGCTGCGTTGCGTAAATTGATGATGAATCATCAGTAAAATCTATTCATTATCTCAATCAGGCCGGGTTTGCTTTTATGCAGCCCGGCTTTTTTATGAAGAAATTATGGAGAAAAACGACAGGGAAAAAGGAGAAATTCTCAATAAATGCGGTAACTTAGAGATTAGGATTGCGGAGAATAACAACCGCCGTTCTCATCGCGTAATCTCCGGATATCGACCCATAACGGGCAATGATAAAAGGAGTAACCTGTGAAAAAGATGCAATCTATCGTACTCGCACTTTCCCTGGTTCTGGTCGCTCCCATGGCAGCGCAGGCTGCGGAAATTACGTTAGTCCCGTCAGTAAAATTACAGATAGGCGATCGTGATAATCGCGGTTATTACTGGGATGGCGGTCACTGGCGCGACCACGGCTGGTGGAAACAACATTATGAATGGCGAGGCAATCGCTGGCACCCACACGGACCGCCGCCACCGCCGCGCCACCATAAGAAAGCTCATCATGATCATCACGGCGGTCATGGTCCAGGCAAACATCACCGCTAAATGACAAATGCCGGGTAACAATCCGGCATTCAGCGCCTGATGTGACGCTGGCGCGTCTTATCAGGCCTTGTATTATCCCTCCAGTGCAGAGAAAATCGGCCAGT
>ERZ791830.63-NODE-63-length-147757-cov-3.907327_pt1 | contig 147757 bp, 113 predicted proteins | sample MGYA00509945_ERZ791830 | MGnify/ENA primary metagenome ERZ791830 (study PRJEB30046, sample SAMN00792021) | human gut metagenome | study: EMG produced TPA metagenomics assembly of the A metagenome-wide association study of gut microbiota in type 2...
GATAGCCGCCGTTTTAGATAAAAGGAGTTCATTCGATAGAGTGGACTCCTTTTTGCGTTTATAGCTTCTTTTCGTTTTTATTCTTCCTGATTTAACATCTCTCTTATAATAATGTATCTTATTTCCCGTTCTAATATACATTGAGTATGAATTTTAGATTATGAGCAGTATATATGATTCCCGGCAACGGCTGAAATATCTTTTCATTTTAATAGCCACATTGATCGCGATCGTTTCAGTGTTTGTCTCTGATAAGCTTGTAAAGAGTTTAGCGCAGGAAGAACGCCAGAAGGTCGAGATTTGGGCGGAAGCGCAACGTATGATTGCTACCGAAACCAATGGTTCAAATATGGCTCTTATTCTGAAGATTCTGGAGAGTAACACCACGATACCTGTTTTATGGTGTAATGAGAAGGACAGTGTAATTGCAGAGAAGAATATCGACCTTCCGGAAAAGGACTCAGACTTGTTTCTGAAAAATAAAGTACGGGAATTAAAAAGCAAGAATCCTCCTATCCTGATCGACATGCAGGATGGAACCTTCCAGTATTTATACTACGACGATTCTATTATCCTGAAAAGGTTGCTTATCTATCCTTATGCCCAGTTGACAGTCGTTTTCATATTTATCCTGATCGCCTTCCTGGCTCTTGCCAGTACGAAGAAGGCAGAACAGAATAAAGTGTGGGTCGGATTATCGAAGGAGACAGCCCATCAGCTAGGAACTCCTATCTCTTCTTTGATCGCCTGGGTGGAATATCTTCGTACAAAAGAAATCGATCCGTCCCTCCTGAGTGAAATGGAAAAAGATGTGAAGCGTTTGGAGATGATTGCAGAACGTTTCTCGAAGATTGGATCAAATCCCGATCCGACACCGGTAAATATCAGCAATTCGATTCGTACGGCTTTAAATTATATGGAAACACGCATTTCTGCCAAGGTGAAGATATATACTCATCTTCCGGATAATCCCGTATTGGTTTTAATGAATGATTCACTGTTTGCCTGGGTTATTGAAAACCTGACAAAAAATGCTGTGGATGCTATGGAAGGCCAGGGTGAAATAACGTTCCAGGTAGAAGAACGTGACAAGACTGTGCGGATAGATATTACGGATTCAGGAAAGGGAATTCCCAAATCAAAATATAAGACCGTTTTCAATCCCGGCTATACGACTAAGAAGCGCGGATGGGGACTCGGGCTATCTCTGGTCAAACGTATCATAGAGTCCTACCATGGCGGCAAGATATTCGTAAAGAACTCGGAGGTCGGAAAAGGCACGACATTTCGTATAGAGCTTCGTAAATATAGAGGCTAAATAATTCAATAATAAAAAATAACTGCATAGGTATTGCATTTGTGTTTAGTTTTTTCGTACCTTTGCAAGGTTTTTACACTAAAAGGCTTTGGGAAAATTTAAATTATATAACGTAGATTTGAAAAATCTCGCTCCAGGAGTGCACGAATTCGAGTATTTACTGGAGAACAAGTTTTTTGTGGACATTGACGGAGACGAAGTCCAGAAGGGTAAAGTCAAGGTTCACCTGACAGTGAAGCGTACGTCAGTGGCTTTTGAAATGAACTTTCAGATTGAAGGTGTAGCGATCGTTCCGTGCGACAGATGTCTGGACGATATGGAGATTCCGGTTGATACACATAATCGCTTGGTAGTGAAATTCGGTAAAGAATATGCCGAAGAGAGCGACGAGGTGGTAGTAATACCAGAAGAGGAAGGTGCGATTAATTTGGCATGGTTCCTTTATGAGTTTATTGCATTGGCAGTACCGATGAAGCATGTACATGCTCCGGGAAAATGTAATAAAGCGATGTCGACGAAGCTGAAGAAGCACACTGCTAAAAGTACAGATGACGGAGATGATGATTACGAAGAAGACGAAGTGGAAGATATATCCATGGATGATGACGTAAGCGGTAATTCTGATCCTCGCTGGGATGCCCTGAAAGGTTTAATAGAGAATGATAACAATTAAATAAATTAAAACATGGCACATCCTAAAAGAAGACAAGGTAAGACAAGAACAGCCAAGAGAAGAACTCATGACAAGGCTGTCGCTCCAACAATGGCTATTTGCCCGAACTGCGGCGCATGGCATATTTATCACACTGTATGCGGCGAATGCGGCTACTACAGAGGTAAATTAGCTATCGTAAAAGAAGCAGCTGTGTAAGTTTGTCACGATCATATTGAGTCTGATAAACGAAAGAAATAGCCCTAAAAATATTTTTAGGGCTAATTTTTTAATTGGGATATAGAGTCTCTTTATTTTTTTAATTATGGATAAATTAAATGCGGTTATAACAGGTGTAGGCGGATACGTTCCGGAAGACGTGTTGACAAATGAGGATATCTCCAAATTGGTCGATACGACTGACGAATGGATCATGACACGTGTTGGCATCAAAGAACGCAGAATTTTGAAAGGTGAAGGGGTAGGTACCTCTTACATGGGTATACGTGCTGTGAAGCAGTTGCTCGAAAAAACACAAGTAAATCCGGAAGAGATCGAAGTGATTCTGTCGGCTACTACAACGGCAGACCATCACTTTCCAACCATGTCTTCAATCATCGCCTATCATACCGGCTGTAAGAATGCAATGACTTTCGATTTGCAGGGAGCTTGTGCCGGATTCTTATATGGGTTGGAAACAGGTGCGAATTATATTCGTTCGGGACGCTATAAGAAAGTGATTGTTGTTGCCGGTGATAAGATGACCTCGATTACCGATTATCAGGATCGTTCTACCTGTCCTTTGTTCGGGGATGCCTGCGGTGCGGTTTTACTGGAACCGACTACGGAAGAAGTCGGCGTTCTCGACACGATTCTACGTACTGACGGTGTAGGCTATTCTCATCTGATTATGAAGTCAGGTGGTTCGGCTTATCCTTCCAGTCATGAGACCGTGGATAAACGGGAACATTTTGTTTTGCAGGATGGCAAATATGTCTTTAAGTATGCTGTTTCGTATATGGCCGATGTGGCTGCCGAAATAGCGGAACGAAATAAACTGACCCACGACGATATTACATGGATCGTGCCTCACCAGGCTAATCTGCGTATTATCGATGCGACGGCTAAACGTCTGGGTGTGGATATGGAGAAGGTAATGATCAATATCCAGAAATATGGTAATACCAGTGCCGGTACTATTCCTATCTGCCTTTGGGAGTGGGAAGACAAGCTGAAGAAAGGGGATAACCTGATTCTGGCAGCATTCGGTGCAGGCTTTACCTGGGGTGCAATTTATCTTAAATGGGGTTATAATGGAAAACAAGCATAAGTCCGGCTTTGTTAATATTGTCGGTAATCCTAATGTGGGGAAGTCCACGCTGATGAACCGTCTGGTGGGGGAACGTATCTCCATCATCACGTCGAAAGCGCAGACTACCCGTCATCGTATCATGGGGATTGTGAATACCGACGATATGCAGATCGTGTATTCAGACACGCCGGGAGTCCTGCATCCGAATTACAAGTTGCAGGAGTCTATGCTGAATTTTTCGGAGTCGGCTTTAGGTGATGCCGACGTGTTACTCTATGTGACCGATGTCGTTGAGACAATCGATAAAAATGAAGAATTCCTCCAACGGGTCCAATCGGTGGAATGCCCGGTCCTGCTGCTGATCAACAAGATCGATACCAGTAATCAGGCCGAACTGGAAAAGATGGTAGCCCATTGGAAAGAGGTTCTTCCGAAGGCCGAGATCATTCCGATTTCCGCGCTTTCGAACTTTAATATTGATTATGTGAAGCATAGGGTGGAGGATTTGATGCCCGAGTCTCCCCCTTATTTTGAAAAAGACGCGCTTACCGATAAGCCGGCCCGCTTCTTCGTTACGGAGATTATTCGTGAGAAGATACTCCTGTATTATCAGAAGGAGATACCGTATGCGGTGGAAGTCGTTGTTGAGCTGTTTAAGGAAGAAGAAGAAATGATTCACATCAAGGCGCTCATTATTGTGGAACGGGATTCCCAGAAAGGGATTATCATCGGGCATAGGGGACAGGCACTGAAGAAAGTCGGTGCGATGGCCCGTAAGGATATTGAACGCTTCTTTGAGAAGAAGGTATTCCTGGAAATGTTCGTCAAGGTTGAAAAAGACTGGCGTAACCGGGATAACCTGTTGAAGAATTTTGGTTATCAGCTGGATTAAAAACAGCGCACAGAAAAGAAATTTATGGGAAATATTGTAGCAATTGTTGGTAGGCCCAACGTAGGAAAGTCCACCCTGTTCAACCGTCTGACCCAATCGCGTCAGGCCATCGTGAACGAGGAAGCAGGGACTACCCGCGACCGTCAGTACGGTAAAGTGGACTGGACCGGTAAAGAGTTTTCGCTGGTCGACACCGGCGGATGGGTAATTAATTCGGATGATGTTTTCGAAGAAGAGATAAATAAGCAGGTACAGGTCGCTTTGGATGAAGCAGACGTGATCTTGTTTGTGGTGGATGTATTGAACGGTATCACGGACCTGGACATCGAAGTGGCCAAGATACTGCGCCGTAATAAAAAGCCGGTTATCGTGGTGGCAAACAAAGCGGATAACTTTGAGATGCATGCCGAGGCTGCCGAATTCTATTCGTTCGGTTTGGGCGATCCTTTCTGTGTGTCGGCTATCAACGGTTCCAATTCCGGTGATTTGCTGGATAAGATCATCGAGATCCTTCCGGAAGAAAAAAATGAAGAATTGGAAGAAGAGTTGCCCCGTATTGCCGTTATCGGTCGTCCGAATGCCGGAAAATCGTCTTTGATCAATGCGTTTATCGGTGAAGACCGTCATATCGTAACGGATATTGCCGGAACTACCCGCGATTCTATCTATACCAAATACAATAAATTCGGCCTGAATTTCTATCTGGTGGATACAGCCGGTATCCGTAAGAAGGGAAAGGTGAACGAAGACCTGGAATATTATTCGGTGATCCGTTCGATTCGTGCAATTGAGAATTCCGATGTCTGTGTACTGATGGTAGATGCTACCCGCGGTATCGAAAGCCAGGATTTGAATATTTTCTCTTTGGTGCAGAAGAATAAGAAGGGGCTGGTCGTTTGTGTGAACAAATGGGATTTGGTAGAAGATAAAGGCCAGAAAGTGATCGACAGCTATACGAATGCGATCCGCGAACGTCTGGCGCCGTTTACAGATTTCCCTATCCTGTTCATTTCGGCATTGACCAAGCAGCGTATCCTGAAAGTGCTCGAAACAGCCAAAGAAGTATACGACAACCGTAAGAAACGCATCCCGACAGCCAAGCTGAACGAGATCATGTTGCCGATCATCGAGAACTATCCGCCTCCCGCATGGAAAGGAAAGTATATCAAGATCAAATACATCACCCAGCTGCCCGCAGGCTCTGTTCCTTCCTTCGTTTTCTTTGCCAACCTGCCGCAGTGGATCAAAGATCCTTACAAACGTTTCCTGGAAAATAAGATCCGAGAAAACTGGGATTTCACAGGGACACCGATTAATGTATTTATTCGCGAGAAATAAGATAAAAAAAGAGATGCTGTAACGGTATCTCTTTTTTTATGTCTACCTTTGCCAACAACAAAAAACAGTAACTATGAATAACAACACAAACGTTTCAGAAACACAGGAATATTCCCGTTTCCTCAGTGAGATTAAATCCCGTATCCGTTCAGCCCAATATGAGGCAATGAAAGCTGTCAATAAGGAGATGATTGCTCTTTATTGGGAATTAGGTAAGCGTATTTATGAACAACAAAACCTGTTGGGGTGGGGGAGATCGGTAGTTGAGAATCTTTCCAAGGATATCCAGAAGGAGTTTCCGGGAGTTAAAGGTTTCGGGACTTCCAATCTTTGGGATATGGCAAGGTTTTATAAAGAATATCAGTCAGATGCAATTCTCCAACCATTAGTTGGAGAAATTAGTTGGTCGAAGCATATCGCTATCATGACCAAATGTAAGAATACGCAGGAACGGCAATTTTACATTTTGTAAAGGCTCCAGGCCGTTGCCTACCGCGACTTTTGGAGATACGCATGAAAGTGAAGATTGCTTTCGAACAGTTTCGGCCCATTTCCTGACATGTTACAAAGAGCGGTATCTCGGGATCAAATGAAAAAAGGGAAGTAATCACCTCCCTTTTTCGTTTTTTCTCCGATCAACCTATTCGATTTCCGGGCGGTCGCTACTTCCGCCTTCACCTGCCGGGCCGGAACCTTTCTTTCGTTGGTTGAAAGCGGTGACGGTTTCTGAGATCAGCTGGTTCAGGTTGCTGACAAATGTCGTTGCTGCGGCCGACGGTTGGGCTACGCTGAACGACTGTGCCAGCATCACCAGGTCGTCGTATTGGCTGTCGAGACGCTGACGTATTGTTGCGCTGTTGTCCTTTTTATTGGCGGCGCGGCTTTGTGTCCTCGCCGAGGTGAGTGCGCTGTAAGCGTTGTTTTCCTTTTCGAGTTCGGCCAGGTAGGCATCCAGTCCGAGAGTGGTGGCGTAGGTCGCGTTTTCGTCCTTTCTCAGGTCGATCAGCAAGCCTTGTATTTTGGCTGTTTCCTGTGCTACCGGCAGGCGGGCGATGCCGATGTACGGTTTGATAACCTTATAGAGAAACTTTCCGGCATCACGTTCGGCTTCGAGTGGCAGGGTGCCGGCGCGCGAAATGCGGGTGGTGATGTAGATGACCAGGTTGTCGCGGTTGGCTTCGTGAACGGCGGCTTGTTCCGTTTCCTGTGCGATGCGGCTTTCGTCGACCGTGTCGGCCAGGAGCATGACGTCGTTTTCCATTTTTTGCACAAACTGTGCCGACAGTCCGATATCGGGTGAGCCGTTTGTCCGTACGTTGGCATCGAGCGACTCAATTTCGGGACGGTCGCCGCCGCCGGTCGGAGCGGGGACGAGGTTCAGCACGGAGTTGAGGAAGGCCAGGTATTCGGCGTTGTTGAGATCATAAAGCGTTATGTGCTTAATTTTTGTGTAACTGCCCATGATATTTAAGATTTATAGTGAATTAAACATTCGGCAATGTAGACAAATAATTCCGGTAAAAAGAGGTTTTCTGTGATTATATTAAAAAAAAGTTCCCGGAAGTCCGGAAATCTCGTTTAAATGTTGAAAAATGCCTTCCGGATTTCCGGAAACGATTTTCGACTGTTGAAAGTGACTTTCCGGGTTTCCGGAAATGCCTTTTGAATGGTGAAAGTTCATTCCCGGGTTTCCGGAAACCGTTTTGCACCGCTTAAAAATGCTTCCCGGATTTCCGGAAGGTCACTTTCACTTGTCGGAGCCTTCTTTTGTCTTTATCTTGACGAAACAACCCTCTTTCTTGTGATTTTGAGATTTATAGCTACCTTTGTGAAAATAGAAATTAAAGAAGAAAGGAGTATCTTATGAGACGTCCTGAAATAGTAAACCGTATACGGGAAGTTATCCGTCGTGTTGCTCCCGGTGCACAGGCGATTCTGTACGGAAGCGAAGCCCGTGGCGATGCCCGTCCTGACAGCGATATTGATCTGCTTATCTTGCTTGACAAAGAAGATATCTCTCTGAAAGAGGAACAGGAGATCGCTTATCCGCTTTATGACATAGAGTTCGAGACGGGAGTGATCATCAGTCCCCGTGTATTCAGTAAAAAGATATGGGAAAAGTTGACGACGCCTTTTTCTGAAAATGTAATGAGAGAAGGAGTTGCGTTATGACGGATGAAGAGCGAAAATCACTTGTTTCCATCAGATTCATGTTGATAAAATAAAGCAGAAGCGCTTTTTATTCATAAATATAGAAGAGTGATAATAGAAAAGATAGGAGAAAGTGTCATGAGATTTGAAGAGGTTATAGACAATTTGTATAGTAATGATGATAAATTAATTTGTGAAACATTAAATTCAGGATTGCATGTAAGTGATTGTATGATAGCTGATAATGTGGTTAGTACAGGCTTTTGTTGTAGAATTCATACGGATACTGTTTTTGAAGTTTTGTATTTAATTTCTCAACAAACTGTTTGTTATATGCAAGGTTTTTTATCTTATAGATTTCCAATGGGGCTATCTTTTAAATATAATCCGGATTTAAGATTAGAGAATAATTATTCCTATTATAATAGCGGCTTTTTTAGACCGGAAGAAGATTATGAAAAGTGGTATAATTCTTATGATATAGAATCTGGTAAATTTAATATAGTTATAACTAAAGATTTACTGAATAACAGTAGAAGTTTTGTTCTTGATAACAATATGGAAGTTTCTTCTTTTTCTGTATTTAAAGGACAGATAGAAGTGAAGTCTTATCCTCTCATTCTGGAAAATGTTCCTAAATTATTTAAATCTAGAATTTTTAGAACATTGATTAAATAATAAGAACGCAGAGGATTATCCGTTGATAAGTCCTTTGCGCTCTTATAATCCGTTGTCTTATCAATACGAATTCAGCACCTTATTCAATTCATTCACCATCTCCGTAGCCGACTTCTGTGTCTCAGCCAGTCCTTCCGGAGTAAACATGGCGACAGTCTTATTCAGCTTATCCAGTTTGCTGCCCTTCAGTTCTTCGCGGAGGATGCGGATTTTTTCAGCGTCCTGGAGGCCTTCTACCAGGCGTTCGAAACGGATACTGCTGCGGGGACCCGGGTAGATACTGTATGTATCGCCCGCTGCCCAGGTGCGGAAACGGGAGTCGCGCAACGGATCTTTGGTCCAACTGTTGACTGCCCAACGCAGGTAACCGTCGTAACCACCGGCAACGGCATGGAGGATCGTCCAGGGAGCTTCTGCCGGGTTGGAGAAGGTGAAGGTGTTCGGGAATGCTTCCGAACAACAGGTATAAACCGTGCTGATCTGACCTTTGCGGTCGCGTTCGGCTTTCACATCTTCCGGGAATTTGTGGCCGTACGGAATACTCAGGTAATACAGGTCGCCTTGTATCTCTTTATGATAGTTACCGGCCAGCGTGATCTTAAATTCCGGGTCAGCCTGCTTGATTACCTTGATGGCCTCTTGCATAGCTTCTAACGGACGTTCGTCCATAGAGATCGCTGTCTTTTCAAACCAGCCTTTTGCACGCAGGTGGCGGGAGAAGTCTTTCAGGAAACTGCCCCAGTAGTCTGCATAAGCTGCATCGCCCGGTTTGGCTTCGATGAACTGGATGCGGTTGGTTGCCTGGTCGTAATAGTCGAAACTCAATGCCCACGGGATCATGGTGTAGCAGCTGATCAGGTCGTTGATGCCAATATCGTTCATCATGAAATCTACCCATTTGTCGAAAACAGTGTAGTCATATTCCCAACTGCCGTCGAGTTTCTTCATGCGGAAAACCATGCTGTCGAAATGATCTTCGGTCTGTCCCGCCCAGGGTTTGTGCATGATGCTGGTGGTGATGGCACGCTGTCCGGCGTTGGCCAGCATCTTCATGATCGGGCGCATGGCATCGAAATGCTCTTTGCTCCAGAGAGGCACGTCGTAGTAACGGGCCACGGAATACGGGTTCTGCCACAAATCCAGATGGAATTTCCAGTCTTTCGGTTCCGGCAAGGTACGGTTCAGTACGTCTATCTCCACCTGTAACTTCATCGGTTGGAAGTTTTCGCCTGAAACGGTCAGTGTTCCTTTATATTTTCCGGGACGTGCGTCGGACGGTACCCATACATTCATCCAGATAGGTTGTGTCGTACGAGCGGCGACGTCGCGCATCTTTACGATATCCAACACGTCGGCAACAACGGAAGAATCCCATTCCGCCTTATTTTCACGTACACCGCAACCGCCTGTACGTTCTTTGTTCAATTCGTCGGTCATTACGTAACGCACGAAATTGGTGGTGACGTTGGATGCCGGGATAACGGATGAACCGTTTTTCAATTCGCTGACGGTAATGGTTGCGTCCGATAGGTCGTTGGTTGTCCACAGTACGGCCTGGGCGTTTACGCGTTCTCCTTTCCAGGCTTTCGTCTGCCAGCGGGAGGTTTTTTTAACGGTTGGGATACTGAGTTTCGGATAACGAACGTCCGTGCTCGCCCAGCTGAGTTGGGTAGGCGTTGTTATTTTATTCCATACAGCCTCACTATCGTGTGGCTTGGTGTCGGTCAGTTCGGTGTAATCGGTGATGTTCGATTGCTGTGCGTAACAAACCGGGCCTAGCGTTAGCAGGGCACAGAGAATAAGAGAGTTTTTCATGTATAAATTCTTTTAGAAGTTTATTCGGGGGATAAAGATAGGAAAAAGATGGGATATTGTACGCAATTACTTTATCCGATTATAATGACAGAACAACAGATTGCCGTTATCGTCGTACAGATGCATGCCGTTGCCTTCGCAATAGCGGAACATTTTACAGTCGGCACATTGCCCTTTGCGTGTCCATTCACGGTTGCGGTACGGTTTGAATTCGTTGTTCCAGATGTCGATGAATTTATCTTTGTAGATATTCCCCTGATGGAAATTGGCACGAATGCTCGGACAACCGGAAATGGAACCGTCTGCCAGCACCGAAGCCGTACTGATTCCGGCATTGCACTGGAAAATGGAGTCGCGCACTTCGGCTTCGTAGTTCCCGAGGAACCCTTCGCAACCGTAGCTGGTGTGTATCTTTCCTTCCTGCCGGCAGTAGCGGATGAAGTTGAGCATCCAGGTGAACTGTTCGTTGGTCAGTTGCAGGTCGGCTTCTTCGGCGGCCCGTCCGACGGGGAAGATGGTGAACAGACGCCACCGTTTTACGCCCATCTCCGTCAGGAATTCCTTGAAGAGTTTCAGGTCTTTGAAGTTCTTCTGGTTTACGCAAGTCACCACATCCCAGACAATCTCTTTCTCTTCCGCCAGCATACAGATGGCGTTGACCGCATTCTCGAAACTTTTCGGATGACGGCGCAACCAGTTATGTGCTTCTTCGAAGCCGTCGAGACTGATGGTTGCCGAATGCATGCCGGAGGCCAGCAGCGCGTCCAGCCGTTCGCGTGTCATCAGCAATCCGTTGGAAACGATTCCCCAGGGATATCCCCGGCGGTAAAGTTCCATTCCGCAGGTTTCGATGTCTTTGCGCACCAAAGCCTCTCCTCCGGTAAAAATTACCAATACTTTATTAGGATTGACATGGGGAGTAATATCGTCTATAACTTTCAGAAAATCTTCCACCGGCATATCCTTCATGCCAGCCGATACATGGCAGTCGCTGCCGCAATGACGGCAGGATGCATTGCAACGAAGCGTACATTCCCAAAAGAGTGTGCGTAGTTCGTGTAGCTTGGCCCTGTTTCTTCGGATACTGCGGAAGAGTTCCAGGGCGATGCGTTTACGAAATCCGGGGCGTTTATCCATTATTCTTCCGTGTTAATCTGTTCGTTCATAGTGATTGTAACCTCTTGTTTGGCTTTTCCCTCGTACCAACCGCTGCCATTTTCATAGACGGCGTTTTTAAAGGAAACAAAAGAGGTATCGGCTGCAAACTGACCGCCGTTTTTATCTTTGTCAATATCTGTCGTGATAAGTTTGAATGTTGCCCCGGGGAATTCTCCGGTTTCCCAAAGGAATTCTCCCTTTGCGTCGGTGTAGATGGTATCGCTGGGCATTTGACGGTCGGGAACCGAATCGCTGATGGCGATTTGTATATTGGGGATCGGGTTGTTCTGTCTGTTTACCACTTTCCCTTTGATCTCGTAATTAGCATGTGGGCAGCCGTATTCTTCTACCTGACCTCCCCCATCATCATCCGAATCGGAACAAGAGAAACCTAGTAAGGTGAGTAAACCGGCTAATACCCAGTTCATACTGTTCAAAAAATGAGGATAGAACCTTTTCATATAACTTGCGTTGTTTCGTTATTAACTGATAGATTACATATGATTAAATACAAAAGTACGAAAAATACTGCATCGGCGGTTGTATAAGTCTGGATAATTGTTTTTACTTATTCTTTGTTTTCTACAGCCTGCTTCATTTTGATAGTTACGTTCTTTTGTGCATTACCATAATTCCATTCGCCGTTTCCTCCTTTCAGGTCTTCTTTTTTGAAAGCTACTTCTGTGATTGTTTCTTCAAATGCTCCTCCGTTATCGGTGCCATCGATATCTTTTGTGGTGATTTTGAAAGTGATATCCGTGCCAAAAGTGGTGACAACCGGTCGTGCGACGAACTCTCCGGCACTGTTCGTGATCAGTGTATCCCGATGCGTATATTCTTCATTACCAAAAGGGTCGGGAATAATAACTTGTATGCCGTTGATGGCTTTCCCGTTGTCATCGACTACTTTCCCTTTGATTTCATAATCGGCGTAGGGACATCCGTATTCGTCTGCACCTATTTTGTCGCATGCAGCCAGCGAAAAGCCTAACAGGCTTAATAATCCTGCCAATATTTTATTTGTAAAGGTCAGGAAGAAATGGTTTGTTCTGTTCATATCCGTATGGTTTTAATTGTATTTACATCCATATCTAATTGATGCAAACATAAGTCGAAACGTTGCACCGCCTGTTTTTTATGAGTAACTTGCGCGCCAAATCCAATCGAACTAAATAAACATGAAAGATTTCATACGCATATTACGGCGTTTTGTGCCTCCTTATAAGAAGTATATGGTGTCGAACATTGTGTTCAATATTTTATCCGCCATACTGAATCTGTTCTCTTTTGCCCTGATTATTCCGATATTGAATATATTGTTCAAACTGAATGATGATGTTTATTCTTATAAAGCCTGGGTGTTTGATCCCTGGACCTGGGAAAGCTGGAAAGGTACTCCCGAACTGATAAAGAACAATTTCTTCTGGTTTGTCAGCGACCTGATTGAAAAAGAAGGAGGCTCATTCACACTGATCGTTTTAGGTGCTTTCCTTATTATCTCTACGTTCCTGAAAGTGGGTACGATGTATCTGGCTTTTTTTACGATGATCCCTATCCGTACAGGGGTTGTACGTGATATCCGTAACCAGATCAATAAGAAAATTACTGAACTCCCCCTGGGATTTTTCTCGGAAGAGCGCAAGGGGGACATCATTGCCCGTGTCTCCGGCGATGTGAATGAAGTGGAGACCTCCATCATGAGTTCCCTGGATATGTTGTTCAAGAATCCGATCCTGATCATTATCTATCTGATCGGTATGATCGTTATCAGTTGGCAGCTGACTGTTTTCGTCCTTGTACTGTTGCCTTTGGCGGGTTATGTGATGGGACAGGTAGGGAAGAAACTGAAACGTAAATCGCTGGAAGGTCAGCAACAATGGGGCGGCTTGATGAGCCAGATCGAAGAGACTTTAGGCGGCTTGCGCATTATCAAAGCATTCAATGCCGAGAAGAAAATACAGGCTCGTTTCGAGAGCAGTAATGACCGGTTCCGTCGGACCACCATCCGTATCTATCGCCGACAGCAGATGGCGCATCCGATGAGTGAGTTTTTGGGAACGGCTACTATCGCCATCGTTCTTTGGTATGGAGGTACGCTTATCCTGAGTAACCATAGCACGATCGATGCCTCCACATTTATTTATTACCTGGTTATCTTTTACAGTATTATTAATCCGGCGAAAGATTTAAGTAAGTCTGTTTATGCCATCCAGAAAGGGCTGGCTTCTATGGATCGTATCGATAAGATCTTGAAAGCTGAAAGTAATATCAATGATCCGGCTGATCCTAAGAAGATAGAATTGAATAAGGAAATACGATATAACAATATTTGGTTTAAATACCAGCATGACTGGGTGTTGAAAGGTGTAGACCTGGTAATCCCTAAGGGAAAGACCGTCGCATTGGTTGGCCAGTCCGGTTCCGGTAAAAGTACGCTGGTGGATCTGCTGCCCCGTTTTTATGATGTGGATAAGGGGAGCATTACTATTGACGGAACGGATATCCGCGATGCCTCCCTCTACGATTTGCGCGGCCTGATGGGGAATGTGAATCAGGAAGCGATCCTTTTCAATGATACCTTCTTCAATAATATCTCTTTCGGAGTGGAAGGAGCGACATTGGAACAGGTGAAGGAAGCCGCGCGTATCGCAAATGCGCATGAGTTTATCATGGCGAGCGAAGACGGTTATAATACCAATATCGGTGACCGGGGCGGCAAACTTTCCGGCGGACAGCGTCAGCGTATCAGTATCGCCCGCGCTATCCTGAAAAACCCGCCGATCCTGATCCTCGACGAGGCAACCTCCGCATTGGATACGGAATCGGAACGCCTGGTGCAGGAAGCATTGGAAAACCTGATGCGTAACCGTACTACGATCGTTATTGCCCACCGTCTTTCCACGATTCGTAATGCAGACGAGATCTGTGTGATGCATGAAGGCGAGATCGTTGAACGTGGCCGTCATAAAGAACTGCTGGATTTGAAAGGCTATTATAAGAGGCTGTGTGACATGCAAAGTTTCTGATACCGCTTGAATTATAATTTTATTAATAATACTATGAACTCGATTCGATTAAAGGAAATAGGACGGAAAATAATTCGTCCTTCTATTGTTGCTTTATTGGTATTGCTGGCTTCCTGTGATATGGCAGAAGTAAAAACAGCCAATAAGATCGCTTATCACTTTGATGAACCTGCCCGCATCTGGGAGGAAACTCTGCCATTGGGAAATGGCCGGCTGGGAATGATGCCCGACGGTGGAATCAATAAGGAAAACATCCTGTTGAATGAAATTTCCATGTGGTCCGGAAGCAAACAGGATACGGATAACCCGCAGGCCGTCTGGTCGTTGGCAAATATACGCCGTCTGCTTTTTGAAGGGAAAAACGACGAAGCACAGGACCTGATGTATCGCACCTTTGTTTGTAAAGGGGCTGGTAGCGGTCAAGGACAGGGTGCCAATGTTCCCTATGGTAGTTACCAGTTGCTGGGAAATCTGGTGCTGGATTATGTATATGTAGACGGTTCCGATTCCGTAGCCGCTTACCGTCGTGAGTTGAATCTGAACGATGCGATAGCCTCTACTTCTTTCCGCAAGGGAAAAGTGAATTACAGCCGTGAGTCGTTTACCTCTTTCTCCGGTGATCTGGGTGTGGTTCATTTGATGGCAGATGCCGATAAGGCGCTTAACTTTACGGTGGGGATGAACCGTCCCGAACATTATGCCTTGTCGGTCGACGGAAAGGACTTGCTGATGAAAGGACAATTGCCGGACGGCGTGGATACGCTGGAAATGAAAGGTGTTAAATATGGTGCCCGTGTACGGGTTCTCCTGCCTAAAGGCGGTTCTCTGATCCCTGGGGACAGTTCATTAACCGTTCAGAATGCCTCCGAAGCCATCCTGCTGGTGAGCATGGCGACTAATTATAAGAACGAAGGATTTGAAGACCAACTGTTCTCTTTGCTGGCCGAGTCTGAAAGAAAAGATTATTCCACCTTGAGAAAGGAGCATGTCAATGCCTATCGTTCCCTGTTCGATCGGGTCGATCTGGACCTGGGTCGTTCCGCAAGGGATGAGATGTCGATCAATGAACGTTTGCATGCTTTCCAGGAGGATCAGAACGATCCGTCGCTGGGGGCCCTTTATTTCCAGTTCGGACGTTATCTGCTGATCTCGTCAACCCGTACCGGTTCATTGCCTCCTAATCTTCAGGGATTATGGTGTAATACGATCAATACTCCCTGGAACGGCGACTATCATTTGAATATCAATTTCCAGATGAATCACTGGCCCGCAGAAGTAACGAACCTTTCCGAATTGCATCTCCCGATGATCGAGTGGACGAAACAGCAGGTAGAAAGTGGAGAACGTACAGCCAAAGTCTTTTATAATGCACGTGGCTGGGTGACACATATTCTGGGGAATGTATGGGAATTTACTGCTCCGGGCGAACATCCTTCCTGGGGAGCGACCAATACGTCTGCCGCCTGGTTATGCGAACATCTGTTTACCCACTATCAATATACACTGGATAAAGAATATCTGAAAGAGGTCTATCCGGTGATGAAAGGTGCTGCTTTATTTTTTACGGATATGTTGGTTCGTGACCCGCGAAATAATTATTTGGTAACGGCTCCTACCACTTCTCCAGAAAATGCTTACCGTATGCCGAACGGCAAAGTCGTACATATCTGTGCAGGTTCGACTATGGATAATCAGATTGTCCGTGAGTTGTTCACCAATACGATTGCGGCTGCCAATATCCTCGGAATTGATTCTGCTTTTTGTCAGGAACTGGCGGATAAGCGTTCCCGTCTGATGCCGACTACGATCGGTAAGGATGGCCGTATCCTGGAATGGCTTGAACCCTATGAAGAAGTCGAACCGCATCATCGTCATGTTTCCCACCTGTATGGACTTTATCCGGGAAATGAAATCTCTATGGAGCATACCCCCGAACTGGCGGAAGCTGCCCGTAAGACACTCGAAGCACGAGGTGATAAGAGTACTGGTTGGTCGATGGCCTGGAAGATCAATTTCTGGGCACGTTTGCATGATGGCGACCATGCTTATAAACTGTTGGTCGACCTGCTGCGTCCCTGTGTGGAAAAAACGACGAATATGGTGAATGGAGGCGGTTCTTATCCGAATCTGTTCTGTGCGCATCCGCCGTTCCAGATCGATGGCAATTATGGAGGTTGTGCCGGTATTGCCGAAATGCTTGTACAGAGCCAGACCGGAAATATCGAGTTGCTTCCGGCTTTGCCTACAGCCTGGAAGACCGGTAGTTTCAAAGGACTCAAAGTTCAGGGTGGTGGCGAAGTGTCAGCTAAATGGGCAGAAGGAAAAATGACGGAAGCCGGACTTAAAGCCGTTGTTCCGGGAACATTCCGCATCAAACTGCCTGCCGAATCTTCTAATATGAGTATTAAAATGAATCAGAAACCAGCCTCCTTACCGGTTATTGACGGTATGCTGACAGTAGAGATGGAGGCAGGAGATTCGTTGTTGCTACAGTTTTAGAATAAAGGAATCTTATAAACAAACCCTATGGAAAGGCGTCCGGTGTTCTCTGCAAAGACATCGAACGCCTTTGCTTTTTCTGTCAGGCTGTAAGTCCGTCCGGTACCTGTCATGAAAAGATGCAGGTTGTCGTCTCCCATCGGGTAGAACTCGACCCCTCCCTGATATCCCCAGGCGGTACGGTATTTACCCGACTCGTAAGGACCGTTAGCCTTGTATACGGATGCAGTTTCGTACATCCCTTTTACAAACAGGTTCCACTTCGGATGGATCTGATAATTCAAACGGGCGACCAGCGATAGATAACTCGTATTTCCTATTGAAGCCTCGTTTTCTTCGTCTTCGGGTTCGAACTGCTCGGCCAGCAATCCCATCGGGTCCATCTTGCCCCGGGTGTACATCACATCAAAATATCCCAGGAATTTTCCGGCTTCCACCTGCTGTCCGCCCCATACCATCCACATCCAGTTCCCTTTGGCCTGTTGTCCGGCTGTAACGGAATAACGAAGAGATAACATCTCATCCAGATAGCTGCTGTTCCATCCCAGGTTATAGAAAGAAGGAGATTTGCTGCGGTTATCGTTGCCGTTCGTCACTTGTACACAGATCTCCTGTGTTCCGGTAGGTTCATAGCTGACGGCGACTCCTGTAAAATAGCATTCCATCCAGTCATTCATATCACTGTAATCGTAAATCCGGTAAGGATATTCGTCGTATTCGAAACCACCCCAGGCAGCATCCTGCTTTCCGGCAGTGACGGAGAATTTTTCGGAGAGTTGGAAGTTCACCCACGCATTCTCGATATAAGAACCGAATCCGTTGGCACGCACCCATTCATTCCGGTAACAGAGCACCTGGCGGTAGGCATAGGAAAGCCAGGGGAGGACGGTGCCGGTCGCTTCCAGCTTGAAATCATTCAACAGAAAACGGTCGCGTTCGGTTTCCCCGGAAAGCGCTTCGTTATAAGAACCATGAGTTTCGAGCGACAGTTTGAATACTTCCGTATTGTTAGGAATTAACGTCTTCTGCGAAGTAGCGGTAAAAGTAGTTCCCGTCAGCAAGGCCGACAGGCAAAATACAGTCAGTCGTTTCATGAATCTTTTTCTGTTTGTTGATTTGGGGTGCAAAGATATATATAAACGGGTAATATGGCAATAAGAGAGTTTTTGCTCATTTGTCTTCAAATTTAGTGCAAATCGTTTTTTTCTGCTTTTTCCTGTGTAAAAGGCAAATAGAGACAAAAGGATGCTTATTCGGACAAAAGACCTTTTCCTTATCCCTGTACTTTTGGACTAGAAATCACCTAAATCGCAAATCATGAAATTGAAATTTGTTTTTGTCAGTGTATTAACAATCCAGCTTTGTTCCTGCTCTTTTTCTGGAGAAAAGAAATCGGCTGAAGAAGATATTTATTCAAAAGCATTTATTAAAGAGAAAATGCTCGATGTTTTCCGATGGCAGGTTAACCATCCGGTAGATATAAATGCGGAACAGGAACAGTGGGCCCGTTCTGTCTTTTATTCCGGTATAATGTATGCGTATCAGACAACTGCTGATCCGGCCTATCTGGAACAGACAAAGAAATGGGCGGATGGATGGAACTGGAAAAGAGGACGCCGGTACCGCCATGCAGACGATCTGGCCTGTGGGCAGGCTTATCTGGATGCCTATAAAGCAGAGAAGGAACCGAAGATGCTTCACGGGATACAGGAAGCAATAGATAGTCTGATCGCTGACCCTCAACCCGGTCGTGTCGATTGGTGGTGGTGCGATGCCTTATATATGGAACCGCCGGTGCTGGCCCGTTTGGCTACTATAACAGGTGATGGTAAATATTACGACTATCTGCAAGAAATGTATTGGGATTCAACTGATTTTCTGTATAGTAAAGACGATAGTCTTTTCTTTAGGGACAAGCGTTATTTCAATGCATTGACAACCAATGGAAAGAAAGTATTCTGGGGACGGGGAAATGCCTGGGTGGTAGGCGGGTTGGCCCAACTCTTATCGCTGATTCCGGAAAAGAGTCCGATTTATAAGGATTATGAGGAACTGTATATGCAAATGATAACAAAAATAGCATCTGTTCAGCAACCGGACGGACTCTGGCGTGCGAGTCTTCTGGATCCGGGAGAAGTGCCCGTAAAAGAAACCAGCAGCAGCACATTTTTCACTTATGCCATGATCTGGGGAATTAATAACGGATTATTGTCTCGGGATATTTATATGCCTAAAGTACGCCGGGCATGGACTGCCTTGCTGGAGTGTATAGATGAAAACGGGAAATTGGGATATGTACAGGCTATCGGCGCTAGTCCTGAAAATGTAAAGGCAGCGGATAACCAGGAATATGGCAGCGGTGCTTTTCTGATGGTCGCATCCGAGATGTATAAATTCGCAGAGAGAGAAAAATAAAATAATAGATGTTTAACCTTTTTAGTTGTATTCGACACATGAAAAAACTAAGTATTTATTTAAGCACGTTTCTGTGCCTTATCTTTATCGGTTTTGGTTGTGGCAGTGAAGATCTTAGTGATTATCCGCCATCCAACATGCGTAGTATTGTTCGCTTTACATTGAACCCTGCCCAGAACGGAGGCAATGTCTTTGTACAGCACATTGCTACTATCGACCAGAGTAAAAAAACAATTACGTTGAAGCTGCCTTCACATCTGGACCTGAAGGAGATTCGTCCGGAGATTGTGGCGGCTCCCTGGACGAGTGTCACTCCCAAAAGCCTGGAGGCTGTCGATTTTTCCGCTGGTCTCATTGAATATACGGTTGTAGCGGAAAGCGGGAAAAAAGCCGTTTATGAAGTGGTACTGGATATGACGTACAAGTATGCGGCCTGTCAATTGTATTCTGTTGCTATCCCTGCTGTTACAGACCCGGAAACGGGAGAACCGGTGAAAGCGGTTTGTAATGAGAATAACAAAACTGCGACTCTTGTGGTGCCCGCAAACACTGATTTGACAAAGCTGGTTCCGAAATTTGAACTTTCTCCGGAGTCTTTTAATGCCTCGTTTGACAAACCGGATGGGAAAGCCTATGATTTTACGGAACCTGTTCAATTCACAGTCACTTCGGAAGATGGCAAGAAGACTGCCACTTATACGGTCTCTGTAACAACGAAACAAGAATAATCACTTTAAATTCAGTATACAATGAACCACATTAATAAATACAGACAGTTTTTGCTCCTGTTGCTCTTTGTTAGCATTGGGACTGTCCTTTCTGCTCAGAATATACAAGTCACCGGTACAGTCACCGACAAACTGGGTCCGATGGCCGGCGTCAATATCGTATTGAAGGGAACACAAACCGGTACTATGACCGATATGGACGGTAAGTATTCGATCCAGGTGCCGGCAACCGGTGTTTTGGAGTTTACGTTCCTGGGATATAATACACAAACGGTCAATGTCAATAGCCGGAAAATTATCCATGTAAGTATGGAAGAATCTTCCCAGGCTTTGGATGAAGTTGTCGTTGTCGGTTACGGTTCGATGAAGAAAAGGGATATTACCGGTTCTATCGTTTCTGTAAGTGATAAGGATATACAGTCCAATGAGCCTGTAAACATTGCGTCTGCCCTACAGGGGAAAGTCTCAGGTCTGGATATTATGAGTACTTCCGAACCGGGTACTGCTGCTACATTCCGTATTCGCGGTACCTCCACTTTGAGTGACGGTGGTTCCAATCCGTTGTTTATTGTCGACGGAATGGAAGTTTCGAATATCGATAATATCAATCCGCGTGACATAGCATCTGTCGAGGTCTTGAAGGATGCCGCTTCTGCTGCCATCTACGGTTCCCGCTCTGCCAATGGTGTTGTCATTATTTCTACCAAACAGGGACAGGAAGGAAAAGCAAAAGTTTCTGCCAATTATTCACTGAAACAGTCACGGATTGGTAAAAAACTGGCCCAGATGAGCCGCTTGCAAGGTATCCAATATGAAACTTTACGTAATTTCCTGAACGGCAATTATACGACGATCGCCAACCGCGACTCTTTGAACCCGTCTATGACTGCTGACAATTTCTATCAGGATCTGTTGTTCAGACATGCGTGGACAAACCAGGTGGATGTCAGCGTTTCCGGCGCGGAAAAGAAATTGAAATATTTTGTCAGTGCAGGTTATCTGGGAGAGCAGGGTATTCAGATCAACACCTTTAATAAGCGTTTGACAACCCGTATCAATGCCGATTACAACGCGACTCCGCGTCTGACTATCGGTAATCGTCTGGCACTGACTATTTCCAACCAGCGCAGGTCGACCAGTGAATCCCGGTCGCGTCTCCTTCAGCGTCCTGCCAACTATAATGTGATAGAACCCGACGGCAGTTATACCCCGATTCTGGCAAGCCGTAGTAATCCTTTGGCTGAAAGTATGGTCGGAAAGAATAATTATAAGATATACAATCTGGACCTGTACGAGTTTCTGGAATATAAGATTTTGGACGAACTGAAGTTTAAAGCCAGTATTGCCGGTAGTATCAATTTACAGAAATACCAGAGCTTCCGGCCGGCTATCCTGGATGTGAACGGACGTCGTAAATCGACCAACCAAGACGATACGAAAACCAGCTGGACACATGAAGATGTACTGACTTATAATAAAACGTTCAATAAAGACCATGCGTTAACCGTGTTGGGAGGTTTCAGTCTTCAGGAATTTAAAACGGAAATGACGAAACTGGCCGTTGTCGATAATATCAGTGATGCCATTGAAATTTCAAATGCCTATGGTGGTGTGGATATGACCAATACGAAAGCGACCTGGACTGCGAACCGGCTGGCTTCTTTCTTCGGACGTATCTCTTACAGTTATAAAGGTAAGTACCTGTTTAATTCTAACTTGCGTTACGACGGTTCTTCCCGTTTCGGTACGGATAAACGCTGGGGCTTTTTCCCGTCAGCCTCATTGGGATGGAGATTTTCGGATGAAGTTTTTATGAAATGGATGAAACCGGTAGTCAGCGATTCCAAATTACGACTGAGTTATGGTGTAACGGGTAACCAGGTTGCCGGAAACTTCTCTTCTTTGGGATTGTACACAACAAATTTCTATGCGGATATGCCGGGTATTTACCCGAACCAGTTAGAGAACAGGAATCTGGGATGGGAACAGACGCAGCAGTACAATATCGGTCTTGATGTTTCTGTCCTGGACGGAAGAATCGGATTGATAGCAGATTATTATAACAAAAAGACTTCAGATGTTCTTTATCAGGTTAAATTGCCGCAAACATCCGGTTTCAGCAGTTCTTATCAGAATATTGGCGATGTAAAAAATACAGGATGGGAAATAACGGTGAATTCAACTAATATTAAAACGAAAGATTTCCAGTGGAATACCTCATTGAACCTTTCGTTCAATAAGAATACGATCGTTTCCATTCCGGAGGGCGGACAACAGTTTATCAATACGGTATATATCCTGGATAAGGGATATGCAGTAGGAACTATGTATGGATGGAAAGCTAATGCTATTTTTCCGTACGATGAATCGAATGCCTTTACCCCCGACTGGAAACAGCTTACTCCGATATTTGATGAAAAAGACCGCTTTACCGGGTATGAACTGGATGGCAAGGCTTATGACGGCGAGATCAAACAGTATCGTTATAATACAGCAACCGGTGATGTTTTCAAAGGCGGTGATGTTATGTGGGACGATGTCAATAAGGACGGTATTATCGATGCCAAAGACCGTCAGGTACTGGGTTGCGGACAGCCGGACGTGATCGGAGGTTTCAATAACGACTTTACATATAAAGGATTCACACTTTCTTTGTTCTTCTCCTTTGCCATAGGCGGAGATGTATTCAATGCTTACGAGCAGAGCCGTTCGGAACATAAATGGTCGGCTATCACCCGCGGTAACCCGGCTAATATCGCTAATTCATGGAAAGCTCCCGGCGATATTGCCAAGTTCCCGAAACCGAATGGTGCGGCAGTCATGGATAATACCCGCTTTGCCAGCAGTCTCTGGATCGAGGATGGTTCGTATATCCGTTTGAAGAATATCCGTCTGGCTTATGAATTGCCTAAAAATATCGTGAAAAAGATCGGTGTTGAATCATTGAGTGTATCAGCTATGATGCAAAACTTCTTTACCTGGTCGAACTATTCCGGTTTCGACCCTGAATTACCAAGCAGCGGATTTGCCGTAGGTTATGATAATAACTCCTATCCGAAGGCAAAAGATATTCTGTTCGGAGTAAATGTTAACTTTTAAATGTATATGAAGATGAAAAAGATATATGCAGTTTTCTTGTCGACTCTTTTGTTCACCTCTTGCCTGAATGATTTTCTGGATGTGGACCCCGTGAGTGATATTGCAACTTCCACTTTCTGGCAGACTGATAATGATGTCCGTGCCGCATTGAATTCTGTTTATGCGGATTTCCAGACAAACTATAATAAGAACAGTGCCGGTAATTATATGACCTGGTTTGAGATGCGCTCCGATAACTTTGTGGGAACAACGGTTTCCAGCAGTATGCCTACCTATGCCGCCAATACCAATAAACTGAATTCATCGCATGTCTCTGCTGATTGGAATGTGTGGTATAAATCTATCTCTACTGTTAATTATGCCTTGCATTATATACCTGATGTGCAGGGACTGACTGCGATTAAGAAGGATAATTATCTGGCTGAGGCTTATTTCTTACGTGCTTTCTGTTATTTCAATCTGGCGAGAATATGGGGAAATGTCCCGTTGGTAGAAAAGCCGACTTTATCTTTGGCTGATGTTGAAAAACCGACTCAGTCTCCTCAGTCGCAGGTGTTGGACCTGGTGGGGAAAGACCTGGAAGAAGCTGTGAAATTAGTGGACGAAGGCCAGAATGATGTGTTCCGTTTCAATCCCGGTGCCTTGTATGCCCTTTATACCGATTATGCCATGTGGATGCGTGACTATGACAAAGCGATTCTTTACTCCGGAAAACTGATGGATCTGAAACGCTATTCGCTTCTCAAAGGGACTGAATTTGCCCAGGTTTGTGCAGACGGTACTACCAGCGAAAACATCTGGACAATGAAATGGTCTTACCAGAATAATAAACAGAACTGGATTATCTATATGATGTGCCGGACAGCAGCTCCGCAGATGATACCCTCAGAAGGAGTGAAGAACTTGTGGAATACGGAGGAATATCGTGTGGACCTTCGCCGTTATCAGACGATCGATACTACGATTGTCTATGCATCCAACCATATATCCAGTCCGAATGGCGATGCTTCCATCTGGAAATGGCAACCGGGTGAACGTGTGATTGAAGCAAATGAAAAGTATGTTCCTTTTTACCGTTATGCTGATATTTTATTGTTGAGGGCGGAAGCGCTGAATAAGCAGCAGAGACAGGAAGAGGCGTTGGAATTACTGAATATGATCCGCGAGCGGGCGGGACTGTCACTGAAGACGATGGACGATTTTACAAATGCTTCGGACCGGACTCTGGCTATGGAGGATGCTATCCTTCAGGAAAGGCAATTGGAACTGTTGGGTGAGGGACGCCGTTGGTTTGACCTGATCCGTACAGGCCGGGCGATGAAAGTGATGAACGATTATTTTGAAAATTACATTGAAGCGCAAACAGGTGACGTATGCCCCCGCTTTACAGATGAATGGCAGCTTTACTGGCCGGTATATTATAATAATATTCTGGAAAACGCGAATTTGGTTCAAAATGGTAATTATTAAAAAGATACAGATATGAAAAAAATACTATTCCAACTAATTGCAGGTTGTTTCATGGCTTCAATATTCAGTTCATGCAACCTGTTCGGACTTGATCTGCAAAAGGATTTTGAATATGAATACAGTCCGGTTGAACTGACAATGGATATGTCGGCCTATGCTTTTATTGAAAGCCGTAAAAATATGGATATGTCTTTGCTGTATGACGCAATTACACTGGCCGGCTACCAGCAGGAATATGAAACCAGTGACCGTACTTTCATTCTGTTGAACGATGTGGCGTTTACCAGTTATTTAAAAGATCAACGTTATTCCGGTTTGCAGGCAATGAAAGTGGGGGATATTAAGACATTACTGAATTCATATATTGTAAAGGGACGTTATCATTCTTTGGATCTGACGACTACACCGGTAAAAGTTGAAACTATGAATCCGGATGCAATCATGTATCTGAGCCTAAGACCTCAGAATAATGATGCACAAAATAAGTTTGAAGTCCGGATCAATGACGTGGTAAATTCGGGAAAAGTCGTTTCGGTAGTGACTTCCAATTTGCAGCCGACCAATGGCATTATGCATGTGGTCGACGCTTATCCGGAGTATAAGTTGAAATAATAAATTATGGAAAGTGTTTCGGATGTCCTACGAGACCGGTACACTTTCTTTTTATTCAGTTAACCAAATAGAGAAAAAATGAAACAGTATATCTTATTGATCGCCTTGCTTTTGTCGGTAGTCTTGCATGCACAGTCATTATCCGGGATCTCTTCGCATGAGGTTGTTCCGGAGCACCCCCGTCTTCTTTTAACCAAGGGAGAAGAAACACTGTTGAAGGATAAGATATCTTCCGAGCCTCTGTTGCAAACCTTGCACAACGAGATTATACAGGAATGCGACCGGATGCTTCCGCTACCGGTCCTTACCCGTAACCAGAAAGGGCGCAGAATCTTACATACTTCGCGTGAAGCTATCCGGAGGATTCTTTATCTGTCGTATGCTTTTCGTCTGACGCAGGAGGATACCTATTTTCTGCGGGCGGAAAAAGAGTTGCTGGCAATGGCCGGTCTGTCAGACTGGAATCCCAGTCATTTTTTGGATGTGGCGGAGATGACTTCTGCCGTGTCGATCGGATATGACTGGCTATATCCCCGATTGTCTGAAAAATCGAGGAAACAGATTGCCGCAGCAATCAGGGAGAAGGGGTTGATGCCATCGCTGGAAAAACAATATAATGGCTGGCTGGGTGGCAATAACAATTGGAACCAGGTTTGTAACGGAGGTATTACTTTTGGGGCACTCGCTTTGTATGAACTACAACCGGAGGAATCTGCCGCTCTGATAAACCGTGCCCTGGAGTCGATACGTAAACCGATGACCGTCTATGTGAATAACGGAGCTTATCCCGAAGGATATGGTTACTGGATTTATGGGACGACCTATAATGTGTTGTTCATTGATCTGCTGGAAACGATCTGGAAAAAGGATTTTGGCCTTTGCGAGGCCCCCGGATTTTTAAATACAGCCTCTTTTATGCAACATATGGAAGGTACTGCCAAAGCTGTAAATAAACTGGCTGTCACAAAATCGCTGGAACGTGTTGCAGAATCAAAACATGCCAGTCTACAATGTTTTAACTTTGCCGATAACGGGAGTTCCACAGTCGTGAATCCGGTTATGTATTGGTTTGCCGGAAAGACGAATACCCCTTCGCTTATCTGGAGAGAACTGGGTAAGTTGAAAATGCTTGAAGTCAGAAAAGATCCCAGTCTGACTAAAGACCGTTATCTCCCCATGTTGCTTATATGGAGTAAGGATCTTTCGTTTAAAGACGTTACGACTCCTGTCGAACGGATGTATACGGGACAAGGTAAAAGTGCTCTTGCCATTATGCGGACTTCCTGGGAATCGGATAAGGCTATTTACTTGGGTGTGAAGGGGGGAACCCCGAAGGAAAGTCACGGACATATGGATATAGGCTCTTTTGTGATGGAGTCGGATGGCATCCGGTGGGCAATGGATTTCGGGGCACAGGATTATCATTCGCTGGAATCGAAAGATATAGACCTGTGGAATATGACGCAGGAATCTCCCCGCTGGGATGTGTTCCGCTATAACAATATGGCTCATAACACATTGACTGTAAATGGAAAGAAACAGATCATAGCAGGACATGCCCCGGTGGAAAATATTACAGAGAAGGACGGACTGATGTCTGTTTCAATGGATCTTACGTCTTTATACCAAACGGAAGTCAGTAGCCTGAAAAGAGGTGCCGGGATTATCAATAACGAATATGTCCTGATCCGTGATGAAATCCGGACGAATGACAAGGCGGCTTCGATCCGGTGGAATCTGCTGACAGCCGCTACCCCGCAGATCATTGACGACCATACCATTGTGCTTGTCATGGACGGAAAGAAACTGACAATACAAGCTGAAGGGACGGTTGCGATAAAGAGCAGGACCTGGAGTACGGAATCTCCCCATGAGTATGATGCTTCCAATAAAGGAACTATCTTTGTTGGATTCGAATTTGAAGTTCCGGCAAATACCCGGCAGTGTGTAGATGTTTGCCTGATACCCGGAGAAAAGAAGCCTTTTGCTTTGGCTGCGCAAGTACCGAAAAGTATCCCTTTTGAAGAGAATAACCGGCAGCGGATCAATGAAATTGCCGGTTACCTGGAGGAAGAACCGGCTGGTTTTGGCGTATCCTATCACAACCGTGCGGAGTGGGAAAAGATTAAAGATAAAATTGACTATCCTTCTGTATTGAAAAAGGCTGAGGAGGTCTTGAATACGGAAATGCCGGCGTGGGATGATGAACTCTACCTGGAATTTTCGAAGAATGGGGTCAGGCCTCCTGGCGAGAAAATGCTGAATGCCCGGAAATCACGTCTGGCACCGTTGGTCTGGGCTGAATGTATGGAGAATAAAGGGCGTTTTGTCCCTAAAATAGAATCGACCCTAAAAGACCTGATCTCTCATCGTTCCTGGATACTTCCGGCCCACGATACGTATCTGAACGTGTTTTACGGGAAAAAACATGAAGTGGACCTGGCTGCGGCAGCTTTTGTCCATGAGTTGGCAGAGACTCTTTATTTCTTGGATGATAAGATCAGTGAACCGGTCAGGCAGGCAGTGATAGACTCCATGTATGTCCGTGCTTTCAATCCGGTTAAAGATGCTTTACAAACGGGGAAAGGATATACTTTTAACTGGTTCAATAATACGAATAACTGGAATGCCGTTTGTCTGGCAGGGGTTACCAGTGCTGCTGTCGGGGTTATAAAAGATAGGAAGGAACGTGCCCTGTTTGTTGCCGCAGCCGAATATTATTCACAGAACAGTGTGCTGGGATATACGGACGACGGATATTGTACGGAAGGGTTGGGATATTTTAATTACGGGTTCCAGCATTACATCATTTTACGGGAACAGTTGTATCAGCGCACCAAAGGCTCTATAGACTTGTTCAAGAGTGAAAAGATGAAAAAGATAGCGATGTATGGCATCAATTTCGAAATTATCAACGGTGCTTATCCGGCTTTTGCCGATTGCCGGATCGGAACGACTGTCTCTCCGCTGATTTTATGGTATTGTAACCATAATCTGGGATTAGGGTTGTCTGCTTACGATCAGATCGATACCCGGGAGCTCCGGCCTTCGGTCTTTACTGCGATGTTACTTTCCCAGAATACGGCCTTACAGACATCCAGCCATGCTGAAAGTACAGCAAAGACAGCCGGAAACCAACCGGTCAGAATGTTCTTTGACAAAGCCGGTGTGTTGATTTGTCGTCCGGAAAATCCAACAGCACATTCGATGGGAGTTGCCCTGAAGGGCGGAAATAATGCCGAACATCACAATCATAATGATGTGGGAAGTTATTCTCTTATCATAGGAGATGAGACACTGGCGGGTGATCCGGGAGGTCCTTATCATTATGCCGGTGCGATGTGGACGGATAAACGGTATACATTCAAGTCGATTTCCTCTTTCGGCCATCCTGTCGCAGTGATAGACCAGGCGTTACAGGGAGCCGGAAAAGAATACCGGGCAGAAATCATCGGAACGGATTTTACGGCTGCCCGTGATGAATATGTCCTGGACTTAACGAGTGCTTACGATTGTCCGAATCTGAAATCATATACCCGTAAATTTGTGTTTGACCGTAGCGGAAAAGGTAGTTTGCTGATAGAAGATCGTTTCGAATTGGATCAGGCCGGCTCTTTTGAATCTGCTGTTACGACACTGGTCGACTGGCAGGAAAAGGAAGACAATACAATAAAACTGTCAGGCAAGCAACATACAGCCAATGTAAAAATAGAAGTATCATCTCCGAAAGGATATACCATTATCCCGGAAAAAATACAGGAAAACGGTCCTGAGTTTTTCCGTATTGGAATCCGTCTGAATGAAAAGTCAAAAAAAGGCTACATCCGTATATTTTTCGAAGCTGAATAAAGAACTCTCCCCTGAATATCCTATATTTGGGGGAGTTTTATTTCTATACAAAATGAGGGATTACGATGTTTAGATTCAGAAAAAATCATACTTTATACAAGCTGATACTATTTATTTGCCTGTCTTTCAGTTTGCCGGCTCTGGCGGGGAATATAAAAAACTACAAATTCCACACCTTGTCGCCTGAGGGTGGCTTTTATTATGATGGGGTAAAGTCTATTCAGCAGGATAGTGACGGCTTTATCTGGATCGTCATGGAGAACGATCTTTTCCGTTTTGACGGTTACCAGTTTAAAAGATATTATTCTTATTTCAGAATGCTGGATACCTCGGATAAATGGTACTTTCGGGATGTGGAACTGGATGCCCGCGGACATTTGTTCGTTTCAACCAATAAAGGGCTTTTCGTTTACGATAAGATTACCGATTCTTTTAAAAGAATGTTCAAGCCGAATACGATGAACATTAAAACGGATTCCCGGGGGAACCTCTGGCTGATAAGTGCCAGCCTGGGCATTTTCGATGTGGAGAAAAAGACCTTTTTCGGAATGGAGTCGGAAAAAGGTTTATTGTATAATGCCGTAATCCTGTGTGCTGATGAGGATGAACTTATTACCGGAACGTCCAATGGTGAGATATACCGGTTTGACTATGACAAAATGCTTTTTGAGCAAATTTGTGAGCTTCCGGATAATCAGGCAATTATCGAAATAAAAAAACATGGAAATGAGTTGTGGGTGCTGACCGAAAGCTATGGACTGTATAAACTGGATTATCAGACTTTGTCCATTATTAACCACTACAGCTTTTTTTGTACGCTGAATAACGAATATGTTCCGTCGAAAACCTTATATGTCGATAAAAACGGTTATGTCTGGGTTGGTACTCAGAGAGGATTATATATCATGAATCCGGAAACGGAGGAATATTCCCATTTCACAAATTCAAAATCGGATATTTTTACTTTGCCCAGCAACTCGGTATGGACGATAGAAGAAGATGCCCAGAAAAATGTTTGGATAGGTACTTACTCGGGTGGTTTGTGTTATCTCAATTTTCAGGAAACGTCCCGTTTCCGTACATTCAGTCCCCGTGAAAACGGTTTGAACCATAAAGTGGTAAGTGGTTTTGCTGAGGATGATGAATCCCTGTGGATCGCTACGGAAGGAGGCGGTGTCAACCGGATGAATAAGAAAACGGGGGAGTTCAGGTATTATACCCATAATCCGTCGCGAAACAGTTTAACCTACGATAATGTCAAATCGCTGGTCATCGACCCGTCGCAGAACCTGTGGGTTGCCATGTACCGGGGAGGACTGGATTGCTTTTCTCACAAAACTTCGGCTTTTAAACGATTCAATAAAGATTATCGCTCAGACAACGGAATGTTGACCAACGATTTGAGAAAGATAATACTGGAAGCTGATTCCGGCCTATGGATCAGCTATCAGTCGACCGGTATTTCTTTCTATTCGTTTGCTACGGACCGTTTTACTCATTATATGTCGAAAAGGGACAACAACAATAGTTCCATCTCGGATCTTTGCCGGGGGAAAGGCGATGATTTATGGGTAGTCAATAACGAGGAACTCTACTATATGAACGTCAGGACTAAAGAGTACAGGAAAATTGCTCCGGATTCGACCTACAGCCTCAGGGCACAGGCGTTATGTCTGGATGAAACAGGGAATGTCTGGATTGGAACGGTTGGGAGCGGGTTGGTTAGATATGATGTGAAGAATAACCGGTTTTATTCCGTCAACGATATTTTACGCTATGACGTATCCACTATTTACAGTCTTTGTACGGATGATGATAACGATCTCTGGATGGGTACGGATAACGGCCTGTTTAAATATAATATAGAGAAAAATATTTTTTTCCGTTTTGATAAGAAAGACGGGATACAGGGGATCGTATTTTATCCGAAAGCCTGTATGAAAGGGAAAAACGGTGAATTGTATTTTGGCGGGACCAACGGCTTTACAATTATCAATCCGAAAGAAGTGTTGCTCAGTGAATTTAAACCGACTGCTATTATTACCGATTTCTATATAGACAATGCGATTGTAAAACCTGATTCAACCGGTTCGCCGTTGCACCAGTCGATTTCTACCACCAGAGAGATCGTTTTGGATTATAACCAGATAAATTTTGGTTTTAAGTTGTCTTCCGATAATTACCTGATACCGGAGAAGAATCGGTTTAAATACAGGTTGGTGGGATACGATCAGCGTTGGATAGAGATTGATGCCACAAGCCGGATCGTGTCTTATGCCAAAGTGCCTTCGGGTAGTTATACTTTTGAAGTGATGGCATCCAATAATGATGGGGTATGGAATGATGTTCCGACAACGATCCGGATCAGAAGGTTGCCGGCTCCCTGGTTTAGCTGGTGGGCGTATACGATTTACGGTTTCCTGTTTTTTACTTTGGGAGGAACTGTTTTATATTACTACAATCATCAGAAAAAACTGAAACTGGAACTTTATATGGATTCTCTGGAAATGAAGAAGAAGGAAGAGAACCATCAGGCTCAACTGCGCTTCTTTACAAATATTTCCCATGATTTCCGAACTCCGTTGTCTCTTATCATGGCTTCTGTCGAGCATATGCAACAGCAGTACGGGAACAATCATTATATCCGGTTGTTGAACAGTAATGCCCGCCGCCTGCTGAATCTGGTTAATGAACTGATGGATTTCAGGACGGTGGAGAACGGAAAAATGAAGCTGAAGGTACATTCGTCTAACATCAACCGTTTTGTTCAGGAGGTTGCTTCTGATTTTCAGGAGTATGCTTTGCAAAAGGAGATCGACTACACGATTCAGTGCGATCCGGCTTTATCTGCGTCTGTTTACTTCGATGAACAGATCATGGAGAAAGTAATCATGAACTTATTGAACAATGCTTTCAAGTACACAGGCAACGGAGGGCATATTGTCGTCGAGACCCGGTTGGATAAGGAACCTTTCCGGTCCGGTTTTAAAAACAGCTATAGAATACAATCTAATCCGGAGTTGGTCCGGACTTTCAGTATTCTGGTCAAGGATACAGGCGTCGGTATCTCTGCCGAATCTATAGCCCAGGTGTTTGAACGTTTCTATAAAGTCGATTCGGATGATACGGAGGCTCATATCGGTTCCGGAATCGGGCTTGCATTGGTAAAAAGCCTGGTATTGCTTCATAAAGGAGCCATTTCTATTTATAGTGAACGGAACAAAGGAACGGAAATGCTTGTGCAGTTTCCTCTGGATAAAGAAATGTATGATGCTGCGGAACTGTTGGAAAATGAAGCATCAGCGAAAAATATGATAATGTCATATTTTATCGAACCGGAACTCCGGTTCGATAATCAGGAATCAGATAAACAGGAATCTTTCTTGTTGAGAGACAGGAAACGAATCCTTTTGGTGGAAGATAATGAGGATTTGCGCGGTTTGATGGCAGGGCATCTTCGTGCTTCTTTTGAGATTGTCGAGGCTGGGAATGGAGCGGAAGCATCCGGTATAGTGGAAGAAATGGAGATCGACCTTATCGTCAGTGATATTATGATGCCGGTAAAAAACGGAATTACTTTATGCAGGGAGATAAAGGAAAACATGAACTATTCCCATATACCGTTCATCATGCTGACAGCTAGAGGAGGATTAGAGAATCAGATGGAAGGGTTGGATTCCGGTGCGGATGCTTATTTTGAAAAGCCGGTCGATTTCGGACTTCTGAAATTGACTGTGCAGAATATATTCAGGCAACAGCAAAACCTGAAGGAACATTATGCCCGGAATTATTTCGTTGACAGCCGGGAACTGGCGGCTAACCAGCAGGATAATAAATTTATCAGCCGTCTGATCTCGATTATCGAGAGCCGTATCGACCAGCCGGACATGGATGTCAGCTACATTGCCTCCGAGTTATCGATGAGCCGGAGTAAACTCTATGCGAAAGTCAAATCGCTGACGGATAAATCGATCGTCGAGTTCATCAGAAATTACCGTCTGCGAAAAGCAGCAACATTACTGATAGAGGAAAACTTGTCTATCCGTGAAACGATGGAGCGGATTGGTATCGAGAGCCAGTCATACTTCACCCGTGTCTTCAAGAATGAGTTCGGAATGATCCCTACTGCATTTATTCAAAAGAACAAGGCCGGAAAGTAAAATTACCCTTGGGGTCTAGCCGGCTGCCTGGGACATACAATGACTTTGTTCCGGGGTAGAGTGATTTTCCCTTGATCTTCTATTCATATCACAGCTGTGATACAAAAGAAATCCATCTGTGAAACAAACGGAATCCAACTGTGATATGAAAAGAAGACAGTAGTGATATGCAATACTTGCAGTTTGCCTTTTATTTAAAGTAGAATGATGTCACTACACTTCCATGGTCTGACGGCCAGCCTACGGGATGATGGGAGAGGGCTTCCGAACGATACGGGATAAGTTTGTCTCCTTTATAATAGATATAGTCGATACGTTGGGGCAGACAGCTTAGTTTTTTGGATCCCAGGTTGATGAGGGGAGACCAGGTCGCCCCTTGATTCAGCAGAACGTCCGGATAGAGGTGGCGGAAACTATCCGTAAAACCTTCGTTGAGGACTTGTCTGGATACTTCCAGTTTGGCAAAAGCGCCCAGGTGGGCGGGACGTGCCTGTTCGTTCCAGTCCAGATGCGAATCGCAGTTGAAGTCTCCGACCAATATGACCGGGGTTTCTGCCGATTGGGCAGTGTGGGGAGTTATTTGTTTCAGAATCTCCCTGATCTCCGGGATGCGGGTTTGTGCTTCATCTTCTTCATATTTCTTTACGGCTGCTTTTCCTTTGTTCAGGTCCGAAACATCGGGCAGATAATGGAGCCAGATATCGTAGAAAGCAATCTGTTGTTCTTCACTTATGCGGATGAGTGCCCCTCCTGAATTGAATGAGCGGAACAGTTGGATCGTTTCATCTATCGGATAACGGCTCATGATGCTGAGATTGGAACTGATCAGATAGAAATAATACCCCAGGGAATCAGCAATGATTGCTCCGGAACCGTATGTCTCGATCAGACCGATCACATCTGCATTTTCCTTTTTTAATACTTCGATGACGCGGTTTACACCGACCTGTTTACCAAAGCGGCGTCCTCCGTGCCATATATTCCAGACCTGTACTTTTAACCGGTCGGGTTTGTATGACGGATAAAGAGGAGATAAAGGAAAGAACTGCTCGTAACTCTCCCGTACTTCGGCGCTGCTGACCGGGCGGTCCCACATTTTCACTTCATCGATTTTTCCGTTGAAAGCCATCCATTCGCCCCGGCATTCCCAGTCTTGCTCTTCGTCGCTTCCTCCTATAATCGTCCGGAATTTACTTTCAAGTGATTTCAATCCTTCGATCTGATAGATGGCGACATTGCGTCCGTCCAGGTACATCCATACTTCTCCCTTTGTCTTGTCTACAGAGACTGTCAGTTGGTGCCACTTTCCGTCATTGATCGCCTGGCGCTGTGCTGTCGGTTGGTAGGTGTAACTGTTTTTCCCGTCATTCAGGCTCAGGTACCAGGCACCGTTTTCCTGTGTGCCGATACACCAGCCGGTAGGTTCTTGGGTGGTGGCATTTGTCATGATCGGTGTGCCTAAAGGAGCGCCCGGCTTGGTTTTAACCCAAACCTGCAAGGAAAAAGAACGGCCGTCGTCGAAAGATGGGCAATCTTTTGCCGTCAGGGAAAGGGGAATACGGTAAGCGACTTCATCTGTCAGGTCGAGGGCTTTCCCTTTCAGTCCTTCACTGTAAGACGATGTATGTACCAGAAAAAGGGAAGATGAATCCCGCGTCGCAATTTCTGCCATCCGGATCGCTTCCGGTTGCTGGTCATCGAATGACTGATAGTAGGCCAGCCCCTGTCCGGGGCTTTGCGCTACAATGTTAGAACAGAGGGTTATCAGAGATATACCCGAAATTAGTTTGTAAAGCATAAATAAGAATGGTGTTTAATAACCTTCATTCTGGGGAAGAAGGTTACTGTTTAATGTTATCTCACTTGTCGGTACTCCGAACAGGCGATGCCAGCTATGCACGTTGCGGGCTGCTTCTTTGGGATAATACGCCTCGGAGAATAGAAATTCGATATCATCCAGATGGGTGACACCTTTGATCGCCGCCTCAAGTGTTCCAGTACGGGAAAGATCGAATTTACGGTGTCCCTCAAAGCAAAGCTCTAATGCACGTTCTTTCAGGATTGCCGTTCTCAGTTCGCTTTGTGAAAGTCCTTTGAGCTCCCAACCCAGATTGAGGGTATTGTCTTTGTTTGTATAGGCGCGTTTTCTGACTTCATTGATATAAGTGAATGCTTCGCCTGTATTTCCCTGTTCATTCAGCGCTTCGGCATACATCAGCAGTACATCCGACCAGCGCAGGATCGGGAAGTTTAGAGATGTGCCCGAACGGTCCGGACGGCGGTTGTTTACATCGCAGAATTTGACGATATATGGCATACGGACAATCTCCCCCTTATATTTGATACCAGCACCGAGGTGTTTGGCTGATGTGCCTGTACCGTCTATCAACTCCTTATATTTGGATTCGGAAGCCAGGCGGAAATTGAAACCCCACCGGTTGTCATTCTCCGTATCATACCATTGGTCTTCTTTCGGTACGTAGTAGGAGGCAAAAGGCAGTAAAGGAGCAATGGCACTGCCATTGTTATACGGACTGTCGTCATCTTCTGTGAAATCACCGTAACAAGTGGTCTGTGCCGGCGATTCTTTTTTCTCTATCAGTGACTGGATAGCCAAAAGGCTTTCTTTACTGTTGTTGTATTTTGAATCGAAAACATCAGCATATTGGTTCAGTAAACCTCGCTTACCTTCCGAATAAAGAGTTTTACAGAGTTCGGCACATTTGGCGTAGTCCTTTTCAAACAGGTAGACCTTTGCCATCATACCGATTGCTGTACTGCGGCTGATACGTCCGGCATCATTGCTGCTGTACTCGTCGAATTCAGGTAAATGGTCGGCGGCATATTGCATATCTGCCAGTACGATCTCTTTTCTGATCTGGCTGGCGGGTGTGCGTGAAAGATGCAACAGTGAATTCAAATCCTCGGCAGGTTCGGTGATGACCGGCAGATCACCGAAAAAGTTTGTCAGGTGGAAATAAAGGAATCCCCTGATGAAACGTGCTTCAGCCAGCAGTCGTTCTTTTCTGGCATGTTTGAATAGGGAAGCATCCATGTTTTCTATACTGGCGATCGAGAGGTTGGTATTCCGGATATACTTGTAACTATCCCGCCATACCCACCAGATACGTTGGGCGGAAGCATCGTGCGTATAGGTCGCTATCGGGTCGAGTGTCGGCCAGTTATCGCTAGGGGAACGTGTTCCCAGGTCTGTGCCGAATTCCATGACCATCATTGCCTGGCGACTATATACGTTCGCATCCCCGAAGGCATTGTAGAGATCATTTATGTTTGATAAAGCATTCTCTTCATCCGTAAAAAAGTTACTGCTTGCAACGTCTCCTCTCGGATCTTCATCCAGTAATCCGGAGCAGGAGGCTGTAGTGAACAGGATAAATAAAATCAGAAGGATATTATACTTTTTCATCTTTCAATCATTTTATAGGTTTACAAAGTGAATTTAAGTCCGATGGAGAATGAACGGTTCATCGGATATTGTCCCCAGTCGTATCCTTTCAGGATCGGGCTGGTGGAGTAGAGGCTGACTTCCGGGTCGTATCCGCGGTAGTTGCAGATATTGAACAGGTTGTTGCCGGTTGCATATACTCTGGCTGAGACTAGGCCGATATATTGCAGCAGGTTGCGGGGTAAATCATACGCCAGGGTCAGCGAAGAGAGACGAAGGAAACTACCGTTCTCTACGAAACGTGAATCGACGGAGTAGATGTAACTGTTTCCAGGACGTGCAACGTCTGTATCCGGATTTTCAGGAGTCCACATCTTCTCTGCCAGTTCGCGATAGCAGTTTACGTTGGCATTACCCGGCAGGAAATAGGCACTGTTCAGGTTCATCACATCGTTGCCTACCGAATACTGGAAGAAGGCGTTCAGGGATATTCCTTTATAGGTTACTGTTGTGCCTAATCCTCCGAAGAAATCCGGATTGGCATTACCGATAACGGTAGAGTTGTTCGGATCATCGGGAATATTTTTAAATTTCGGATCTCCCGGACGGGCGGATAGATTTCCAGCGTCGATATCCTGCTGGGTCAGTACACCTTCGTATACCTGACCGTAAAACAGTCCGACGGGTGATCCTACTTTCAGGATACTGCTGTAATAACCGCCCCAATGTTCTCCTACCGGTTTTTCCTGGTCCGGGCCAAGGCTCAGTACCTTGCTGCGGTTGGTCGAGATATTGAAGTTCATATCCCACTGAAAATCCTTCTTGTTTATAAAGGAAGCATTCAATGATAATTCAACTCCCTGGTTGGAGAGCGATCCCAGATTCTGCAACTGGGTGGATTGTCCAATGTAGGAAGGAACGGATATCTCCCATAACAGGTCGCTGGTCTTTTTATGATAATAGTCGAGCGAACCGGTCAGGACGGAGTTGAAAAAAGAAAAATCGATTCCGGCATCGAACTGGTCTGTTTTTTCCCAGGTAAGATCTTTGCTGGGGACTTTGCTCGGAGTGTAAGTTACGACTTCCTGGCCTCCGAGGATCGTGCTGCCGGATGAGAAGAGCGACTGGGTTGAATAGATATCGATAGCCTGGTTTCCGACACGGCCATAGCTGAGGCGGAGTTTCAGATCGTTCACAACCTGTTGGCTTTTCATGAAATCTTCTTCCGTAATTCTCCAGCCGACGGAAACGGAAGGGAAAAATGCCCATTTGTTTCCCGGAGAAAAACGGGATGATCCGTCGTAACGGGCTACGGCTGTCAGCAGATAACGATTGTCATAAGAATAGTTGATACGTCCAAGCCAGGACATATATCCCCAGTTGTGGTAACCTGATTTGACCGAGTTTTTCAGTTGGGCGGAGTTCAGGTCATAGAATCCGGTGATATCATTGGCAAAGTTCGAGACTTCGGTAGATAACCCTTTATCGTAGCCTTTTTGCGCGGTGAAACCTCCCAGGGCAGAAAATGAGTGTACTTCTTTTTTCAGAGTGTAGGTCAATGTATGCTCTGTCAGCAAGTCCTGTGTTTGCAGGGTAGTGGCCTTGGCACTGTTGTTTTTTTCCTGATAAGAGCCTTTACGCGGAGAGAAATAATCTTCACGCCAGTAGTTCCATTTGATACCTAATGTAGAACGCCAGGCGAAATGTTCTCCTATCTTGAATTGCAGGTAAGAGTTGTTCAGTACGTAATAGGTATTCTTTTCATCCGTAGGCAGCAAGGCTTCTGCGAGGGGATTACGGCCGAGCGGGCGGCTGGATTCGGTATAATTATACGAACCGTCCGGATTGAATGCCGTTCCGATAGGCGACATGCCTATTCCGTAAACGGCTAGTGAATAATCGCTCGGGAGTGTGGATATATCGCTGAATTCGCGTGACAGGCTGACTGTTGTGCCAAGACTGAACCAGGGATTGACTTCCGCATCTACATTCGTACGTAAAGTCGTACGGTTAAAACCGGAACCGACCATGATGCCATCCTGATCGAAATGGTTTAGGGAGATCAGGTATTTGATCTTTTCCGTACCACCGCTGCTTGACAGGTTTACATTATATACAGGAGCTGTGCGGAATAGTTCGTCCTGCCAGTCTACGCCTGTAACTTTGGACGGGTCGTCATAAGGAATCGTGGTTCCGTTCATTCGGGCAATTTTATTGAGATAAGAAGCGTATTCTCCGGTAGAGAGCAAGTCTATCTTTTTAGGTAACTTTTGCCAGCCGTAGGATGCTTCCACGTCAAACTGCGCTTTACCTTCTTTTCCCCTTTTGGTCGTGATCAGGATAACACCGTTTGAACCGCGAGCTCCGTAAATGGCAGTGGATGTAGCATCTTTCAGTACTTCGATGGATTCGATATCATTCGGATTCAGGGAATTCAGGTCTCCGGCATCGATAAAACCGTCGATTACATAAAGCGGTTCGTTGCTAGCGGAAAGTGAGTTGCCGCCACGGATACGGATACTCGATGAGGCTCCCGGCGTTCCGTTTGACTGAACGACCTGCATCCCGGCTACACGGCCGCGTAATAGCTGGTCGACGCGGGGAACCGGTTGTTCGGCCAGCTCTTTTCCGCGTACTGAAGTGATTGCACTGATCAGATCTGACTTCTTTTGTGTACCATACCCAACGACAACTATTTCCTCCAGGTTCTGTGTGTCTTCCGTCATTTTGATGGAGAGGGAAGTTTGTGTGCCGGCTTTTATCTGCAAAGGGTTGTAGCCTATATAGCTGATCTCCAGGATATCGCCGGGAGATGCCTGAATGACAAACTTACCGTCCAGGTCTGTGACTGTACCGTTCGTAGTCCCTTTGACCATGATGTTGGCTCCGATGATCGGTTCCCCTTTTTCATCGGTAACAACGCCGTTGATCATTCCCGACTGTCGGGAGGATTGAGCCGGTTGCGGTGTCTTGTCCGGTTTGATGATAATGTGTTTGTTTTTGATTTCATATTTCAGGCCTTTTCCTTTCAGTACCTGATTCAGAATATCGTTAATGGATTCGCTGCTTATTTGCAGACTGATTTTCTGCCGGGTATCCACGTCGCCGGTTTCAAAGAAGAAAATGTAATCGCTCTGTTTTCTGATTGTTTCAAAAGCCTCTTTTATCGTGGCATTTTGAAGATTCAATGTGATCTTTTGATTTTGTGGTAATGCTGCGAACGCTTGTTGCATACTTGTTGCGAAAAGTATCATACATAACCAGGCTACATAGAACCGATTGCGAACAATTAGCGTGATTTTTCTTTCTTTATAAAGAATGTTTTCCATACTTTTGTAATGTGATTAGAATTTAATTATTAAGTTTTAATGAACTCGTGAGTCGGGAAATGGTGCGAACATTTTCCGGCTCTTTTTTGTGCTTTCTTTTTTTTCTTTTCGTGATTCTCCTTTCTTTTTTAATTATCAACTATTTTAATATATCTCAATGATATTGTTATTTCGTCTGTAAGTAAATTTCTCACTGGAAGACATAATCGTCAGAATGTCGTTAAGCGTATCCGTGCTGCGGAACTCTCCGTAGAAACGAAGTTTCCGACGTTCCGGATTCCGGAAAATGAAGGTTACGTCGAAGGTTTTTTCCAACTGTCCGGCGATTTCTTCAAAACTGACTTCATTAAAGAAGTGGGCCCCTGTTGTCCATTGGCAGATTGCGTCCGTCGAAACTTTTCTAACTTCTGTCTTTCCGGTCAGTTTGTTATAAACGGCTTGCTGTTGAGGTACCATAATAACAGAATTGGCTGGGGCTGCTTTGTCTACCATGTTCACAGAACCTTCAGCCAGGGTAACGGCTATTTCCTGATCGTCGGAATAGGCTTTGACATTGAATTTTGTACCCAGTACCTTCACATCGATTTCTTTTGCATTGACGATGAACGGCAGCTTTTCATTACGGGCCACTTCAAAATAACCTTCTCCTTCCAGTGTGACCTGTCGGTTCTTCTGTGAGAATCCGGGTTGACAGCTGAATTTACTACCGGCATTCAGCCATACTATGGTTCCGTCTTCCAGTTGGAGGCGGCTTCGTGAACCGAGCGGCACTTCAATGGTTCGTATCATTGCCTGCTCGTCCTGTCTGTTAGACTGATTGAACAGATATAATCCGGTAGTACCCAGGAAAACTCCGACCAGCAGAGCCGCTGCGATCCGGGTATATTCCCGTAGGAACAGATATTTTTGTTTTCTGAATCCGGCCTGTTCGGCAAAACGGCGGTATACGGCTTCGTTCTTTCTTCTGTTTTTATGTTGTTTATCATAGGAAGATAGCCACAGCTCGGTCATTTCATAATAATGTTTTTTATGAGACTCGTTTGCTGCGACCCAACGGCTGAGTTCTTTCTCCTGCTCAGGAGTAAGCGACCGGTTCAGATAACCGGTGATCAGCTCGTCGTAGTATTCTTGTTGTTTATTTTGATCCATTTTTATGCTTCTTACCCTAAAGACAACAAACGGGTAGAGCGAGGGTAGTGAAAAATGAAATATTTTTCAAAAAAATGATTTTGGATTGAAATGTATCAGAACAAAATGGAAGATAAATAACCTTTCATACGAGTACGGAGGGTCGACAGGGCTTGTTTAATATGGTATTTGACTGTGTTAACCGAGATGCCTACTTTATCTGCGATCTCGTCGTAAGCCAACTCTTCGATCCGGCTAAAGATGAAAACTTGCCGGGTTTCGCGGGGAAGTTTATTGATTTCGAGGAGTATTTGCTCGTTGAGTTCTTTTTCTAGCAATTGTCCCAACGGATATTCGTCGGAGAGGAACAGTCCCTGAAGAATTGCTTCCGGGTATTCTTCGTAATCGTCGATACTGATTTCCCGGTCTGCAAATAATTTCTTTTGATAATTGATTGCATAATTACGTATGCAACAGACCAAATAGGCTTGCAGTGAAGAGGTGATGTGGAGTGATTCGCGTGTTTCCCATATATGGGATAATACATCACCGACGATGGTATCGGCTACTGTATCATCCCTTACATATTGACAGGCAATACGGAATAGAAGATGATAATAGTTGTCAAATAAAGTGCGGTAGGCTTTGCTTTCCCCACTTTTCAAACCGGCTATTAATTCTGTTTCATGAATCTCCACGATAGTATTGTAGATATTGCTCCCTTTAACGGATACAATATTACAAGATAGAAACGTAAAACACAAATCTTATTTATGCCTATTTTAATTTTCTGTCTTTCCGATATGCTTCATTACCTTGGCATCCAGATAGAATATCAGTTCTTCGGCGATATTGGTACAGTGGTCGCCGAAGCGTTCCATTTTGCGGATGACTCCGGCCATGTAAAGGCCGACCAGGGCACTTCCCGGATGCTTTTCTATGTAATCGGCAATGATCCTGGTCGAGTTATGGTTGATCTCGTCGATCAGGTTATCTTTCAGGAAGATACGTGATGCAATTTCAGAACTTTCCTTTTCGAATGCTTCCTGGCTGAGCATAAGCATACTTAGTAACTCCTGCAACATTTCTTCCACGCGGGTATCCTTTATCAGTTGCGGGTCGACGGGAACACCTTCCGGCAGGTTTCCGGCAAAGCGGGCGATGCTTTCGGCAAAGTCTCCCAAGCGTTCCAGGTTCGTGTTGATTTTGTACATGGCAAGAACGAAGCGCAGGTCGACGGCAACGGGAGCATATAAAGCGATGATATCTTCGCAGTCGCTGTCTATCTTTAGTTCGAACGCATTTACCCGGCGTTCACGGCTGATTACTTTGTAGGCCAGTTCCTTGTCTCCGGTTAGCATGGCTTCGCCGGCATTATATAATTGTTGGTGGACCAATGCCCACATCTCGCTGATGCTGTTTTTTAAGGAGGCAATCTCCTGATCTATGACTTTCATATATAATCGTTCAATTTTTAATTCTTAATTTTCAATTACCCGAACCGTCCCGTAATATAATTCTGAGTCGATTCCTTCTCCGGATTAGTAAATATCTTACGTGTATTATCGAACTCTATCAGTTCCCCCAGATAAAAGTACCCGGTCTTGTCGCTGACACGGGCAGCCTGTTGCATATTATGGGTAACGATTACGATAGTATATTCGCTTTTTAGTTCATGTATCAGGTCTTCTATCTTACCGGTAGAGATCGGGTCCAATGCCGAAGTCGGTTCGTCCATTAAAAGAATGGAAGGCGATATGGCCAATGCACGGGCGATACACAGACGTTGTTGCTGGCCGCCGGACAGGGCGAAAGCCGATTCTTTCAGTTTATCCTTTACTTCATCCCAAAGAACAACCTGTTTGAGGGTTTTGACAACAGTCTCTTCGATATAAGCATTGTCCTTTATCCCGTTTACCCGGAGCCCGTAGGCTACGTTTTCAAAGATTGTTTTCGGGAAAGGATTCGGTTTCTGGAATACCATGCCTACATTTTTCCGGAGCAGGTCGACCTTTTCTCCTTTACCGTAAATATCTCTTCCGTCAATCAGGATTTTTCCGTCCATGTGCGTGTCGGGTATCAGGTCGTTCATCCGGTTGAATAAGCGCAGGAAGGTGGATTTACCACAACCGGACGGTCCGATAAAGGCGACCGACGTGTTTGCTTCAATTTGCATAGATATATTCTTTAAGGCATGAAAATCGCCATAATAGAAATCTACATTCTGAGCATCAATCTTTATCATAATATAAATAATTTATCAATATGCTAATATGCCAATGTGCCAATTGGGAAATATACAAACGTGCCAATATGCCGATGAAAAATGTATCCATAGGGGGCGAAATGTTAGCTTTTCTTTTATTGGCATATTGGCACATTTCCCTATTGGCCTATTATTTAGTTCATTTTTACTTTCCTGGCGAAATAGCCTCTCAGCGCATTGGCCAGTAAGTTTACGATTAATACGATTGCAATCAGTACCAGAGCCGTTCCGTAGGCCATTCCACGTGAGGCTTCGATGTCTGTTCCGCTGGTGGAAATGACATACAGATGATAGGGCAGGGCCATACACTGGTCGAAGATGCTTCCCGGCAGTTGGGGCAGGAAGTAAGCGGCAACGGTAAACAGGATAGGAGCCGTCTCGCCGGATACACGTCCGATAGACAGGATCAATCCGGTAATGATATTTGGAAAAGCCATCGGTAATACAACCCTGCGAATGGTCTGTAACTTGGTAGCTCCCAGTGCCAGACTGCCGTGTCGGAAAGAATCGTCGATGCTTTTGAGGGCTTCTTCCGTTGTACGGATAATCAGAGGTAAAGACATCAGTGCCAGGGTAAACGAACCGGCGATGATGGAGTCTCCCCACCCCAGGGTAACGACGAACAGGGACATTCCGAATAGTCCGAATACAACCGACGGTACACCGCTCAGGTTATTGGTCATAATCCGGATAAAACGGATGACTTTTCCGTTTGTCGCATATTCATTCATATAGATGCCGCTCATGATTCCGATTGGGAAACTAATCAGGCTACTGCCCAATACCAGATAAAGTGTTCCGACAATCGCCGGGAAAATACCTCCGGCAGTCATCCCGTCGGCCGGCGCTTCCGTCAGGAAATCCCAGCTGATTACTTTTCCTCCCTGGATAATGATAAAACCGAGAATAAGGAAAAGAATGACAACAACCAGATAACTGAGAAGTGTGAATATACCGAACGCAACTTTCTGTGAAGTCCGTTTCTTTGTGTCAACATTGCCTAACTTTTGAACAGGTGCCATAGCTTAATCACATTTTTCTTTTGGATGAAATGTATTCTACTGTAATGCTTAACAGTAGCGTAATGATAAATAATACTGCCCCTAACAGGAACAATGCCTGGTAATGAGCTCCTCCGGCAGGTGCTTCTCCCAGTTCTGCCGCGATGGTTGCCGGAATGGTCCGTACGGGTTCAAAGAAGGAGGTCGGGATAACGGCCGCGTTTCCTGTTACCATCAGGACGGCCATTGTTTCTCCGATTGCCCGCCCGATACCCAGGACGATTGCCGATGTGATACCGGATATGGAATAGGGGATGATTACCTTATAGATTGTTTGCCATTGGGTTGCTCCCAGGGCCAGACTCGCTTCTTTCATGGCACGCGGCGTGGTGCGCATGGCTTCTTCGGCAACCGTGATAATGGTCGGCAACGCCATGATGGCCAGAACGACACTGCCGGCAAAGGCTGTTTCTCCAACCGGAAGGTTCAGCCCTTTCTGTATGAGCGGAACGATTACAACCAATCCGAAGAAACCATATACGACCGAAGGAATCCCTGCCAGCAATTCAATAACCGGCTTCAGTATCTCCCGGGTCCGTTTATTCGCGATTTCTGCCAGGTAGATAGCAACGGCAATACCGAAAGGGAGTGAAAGAACAATGGCGCCGATACTGACCAGCAATGTTCCGAGCAACAGGGGGATCAATCCGAAGATTGGAGCAGGTGCAGAGGTCGGGTACCATTTGGTGCCGGCGAAGAAGTCGGAAAGCGATATTTTCTCTTCGGGAAGAACGGTTCCCCTGAAGTCTTTCGCCAGATATTGCTGAGGAAAGAATGCGATGATTCCCGGCTCTTTGCTGACGAGTTCGCTAATTTTGTCGGGAACGTACTGAAATTCATCTCCCAACTCTTCTTCACTGTAATATTGCGTCAGGTCGGAAAAACGAAAGACCAGGATTTCTTCATCTTTGCCGTTAACCTCTTTCCAGTTGGTTATTTTGGCATCGAAAATATCCATGATTGTTTCCGGTGACAGATGACTCACATCGTTGCTCTTATTCACGGCAAGCACGTATCCCTCTTCGACTATCGGACTGTTGAAAAGGCCGGATGCTTCTTTAAAAAGAAAAAAGACAATCAGCAGAATCGTGAAACTGGTTACACCTCCGCTGATTAATAATCCTCCTTCTACAATTTTTTCAAAAAACTTTCTCACGTCATTAACCTCTTTGTTCTGAGTGCAAAGTAAGGTAACATGTATTAAGAACGGGTTAAGACGCTTTGAAGTAAATATTACATTGATGTTTCGAAAGTATTACAAGACCTGCTTAATAAGTAGACATTCGGCTACTTACTAAGCAGTGGGGTACTCTACTTATCGAGTAGACGAAGGCTTACTTAGTAAGTAAAGATGGCATCCGGTTAGTAAGTAGAGAGGGAACAGTTCGGTAAGTAGATGCTTTTTCGATGGATGTTGTCGTTTTTTAGAATATAAACATGTATATTTGCCACAAACTTAAAAACTTAATAACCTATTTTTATCATGAACAAATTTCTTTCGTATGGTGTGTTTGCGTTCACAGTGCTATTGTCTTCGTGTGATTCGCAACCCAAACAAGAACCCCTTGCTGATGTGATTGACCGTGGTTTGAAAGCATCGACCGAACAGGCCCTTTTGATGGCTAAAGACCTGGAAAGCCAGGAAGGCCGTCTTCCCAAAGCAATCGGAAAGGACGGAAAACTGGAAACAAGCGACTATAGTTGGTGGTGCAGCGGTTTCTTCCCCGGCGAATTATGGTATCTGTACGAAAACAATCCGACTCCGGAATTAAAGAAATATGCCGAAATGTTTACAGACCGTGTGGAAGAAGTGAAGAATATCACTTACAGCCACGATGTCGGTTTCATGCTATATTGCAGTTATGGAAACGGTTATCGCCTGACTGGCAAACCGGAATATAAAGAGGTGATGCTGACCGGTGCCAATTCGCTGGCGACTCGTTTTGACGAGCGGGTGGGAGCTATCCGTTCCTGGGACTTCAATAAAAAAATCTGGCAGTTCCCGGTTATTATTGATAATATGATGAATCTGGAGTTTTTCAGTTGGGCTTCCAAAGCATCCGGTGACGACCGTTTTTATAAAATGGCTGTTTCTCATGCCGACAAGACAATGAATAATCATTTCCGTGACGATTATAGCTGTTATCATGTGGTTTCGTACGATACGATAACCGGTGTTCCTCATAAGAAACAAACTCACCAGGGAGCTGCCGACGAATCAGCATGGGCACGTGGACAGGCCTGGGCGTTGTATGGTTTCACCATGATGTATCGCGAAACCGGCAAACCTGAATATCTGAATCAGGCTAAACATATTGCGGCATTTATCATGAACAATCCGAATATGCCGGCTGATAAGGTTCCGTATTGGGATTTTGATGCTCCGGGTATCCCGAATGTGCCGAGAGATGCTTCTGCCGCGGCTATTATGGCTTCTGCACTGATTGAACTGAGCCAACTGGATAAGAGCGAAGAAGCAAAAAGCTACCTCGATTTTGCAGAACAGCAGGTTCGTTCTCTGACAACTCCCGAATATCTGGTAGCGAAAGGAACGAACTGTAATTTTGCTTTGATGCATTCCACCGGTCATTTCCCCGGAAACAGCGAAGTGGATGTTCCGTTGAGTTATGCTGACTATTATTATGTGGAAGCATTGATGCGTTTAAAGAAACTGACTGAAAAATAATGCTATTATGACAAATCTTCTGAAAACAACCGCTATTTTGGTTTGCTGCCTCTGCATTCCTTTCGCAGGAAAAGCGCAGCAAAACGGTACCCAGGACCGTGCTTTCTGGGTAGAAACATTGACCCGTATCGCTGACCCGGTATTGACAAACCTGAGCAACAATACGTTGAAAAAGAATATGCCTTACGAGTCTTTATCGAAAGACAGAAGTGACTTCTCGCATCTGGAAGCGGTAGGTCGTCTGGTATGCGGTATTGCCCCTTGGCTGGAACTGGGGCCGGACAATACGCCCGAAGGACAACTGCGTGATAAATATATCAAACTGACAGTGAAAGGCCTGAAGAATGCCGTAAACCCGGATTCTCCCGATTATCTGGTCTTTGGGAAACCGTATCAGCCATTGGTGGATGCCGCTTTCCTGGCTCAGGGATTGTTGCGTGCCAGAACCCAGCTGTGGGATAACCTGGACCCGCAGGCTAAGGAATGGATGATTACGGAATTTAAACGTAGCCGTGCCATCAAGCCTTGGGAAAACAACTGGCTGTTGTTTGCTTCTATGGTCGAGGCGGCTTTGCTGGAATTTACCGGCGAATGCGATATGGACCGCCTGACGTATGGTGTCAAAAAGTTCCGTGACGAATGGTATAAAGGAGATGCGCTGTATGGTGACGGTCCTGCTTTCCACATGGATTATTATAACAGTTTTGTTATCCATCCGATGCTGACAGATGTTTTGCTGACGATGAAAAAGCATAAGCTGGAAGGGGCGGACTTTCTCGATGTGCAGTTGCCGCGTTTAACCCGTTATGCCGAACAGTTGGAACGTTTTATCTCGCCGGAAGGAACCTTCCCTGTAGTAGGCCGTTCTATTGTGTATCGTTTTGGCGCGTTTCATGCATTGGCACAAGCCAGTTTGATGCACGTGCTTCCGGAAAGAGTGAAACCGGCCCAGGTACGCTGTGCTATGACGGCTGTTATCCGTAACCAGATGAAATCACCGAAGAATTTTGATGCAAACGGTTGGTTGCGTGTTGGTTTCACCGGTGAACAAATCGATATGTCAGAGTCTTATATTAACACAGGGAGTGTTTATTTGTGTGCCGTAGGTTTGTTGTCTTTAGGATTGCCGGCTACCGACGAATATTGGTCGGCCCCTTACACCGAATGGACGAATTTGCGTGCCTGGAAGGGTGAAAGCGATGTAAAGGCAGATCATGCGCTTAAGTAATTGAAAATGAAGAATTGAAAATTAAATACAGATAAGAATATGAAAACAAATTATGAATTGCGCTATGCTGCGCATCCGGAAGATGCCAAGCAATATGATACGAAACGTATTCGTCGGGATTTCCTGATCGAAACAGTTTTCGCGCCGAATGAAGTGAACATGGTTTATTCCATGTACGACCGTATGATTGTTGGCGGCGCCATGCCTGCCGGCGAAGTGTTGCAACTGGAAGCGATTGATCCGTTGAAAGCTCCTTATTTCCTGACACGTCGTGAAATGGGTATTTTCAATGTGGGCGGTCCCGGTATTGTAAAAGCCGGCGATGCCACTTTCGAGCTCGATTTTAAGGAAGCTCTTTACCTGGGTTCGGGAGATCGTGAAGTGACTTTTGAAAGCAAGGATGCAAAGAACCCGGCTAAGTTCTATTTCAACTCGACTACGGCTCATCGTAATTATCCGGATAAGAAAGTGACGAAAGCGGATGCCGTTGTTGCAGCTATGGGTTCGCTGGAAATGTCGAACGACCGTAACATCAATAAGATGATCGTGAATCAGGTATTGCCTACCTGTCAGTTGCAGATGGGTATGACCGAATTGAAACCGGGTAGCGTATGGAATACAATGCCGGCGCATGTTCACAGCCGTCGTATGGAAGCCTATTTCTATTTCGATATTCCGGAAGACCAGGCCATCTGTCATTTTATGGGTGAGGTGGATGAAACCCGCCATATCTGGATGAAGGGCGACCAGGCTGTTTTGTCTCCCGAATGGTCTATCCACAGTGCAGCTGCTACGCACAACTATACCTTTATCTGGGGTATGGGCGGCGAAAACCTGGACTATGGCGATCAGGATTTCTCTAAAATTACGGACTTAAAATAATATGCCAATGGGGAAAATGTGCCTATGTGCCAATTCCCCGTTGCTATAAATAAAAAAATCAGTGTTAATTGCTTGTGCATTTATTGGCACATTGGCATATTGGCACATTAACACATTATTTATTATGGTAAATTTTTCATTAGAAGGTAAAGTAGCCCTTGTAACAGGTGCTTCTTACGGAATTGGTTTTGCGTTGGCTAGTGCTTTTGCTCAGGCTGGTGCAAAGATCGTTTTCAACGATATCAAACAGGAATTAGTGGATAAGGGTCTGGCAGCTTATAAGGCGGAAGGAATCGAAGCAAAAGGGTATGTTTGCGACGTGACTAGCGAAGAGCAGGTAAATGCAATGGTTGCCCAGATCGAGAAAGAAGTAGGCGTTATCGACATCCTGGTAAACAATGCCGGTATCATCAAACGTATTCCGATGCACGAAATGAGTGCTGCCGAATTCCGTCAGGTAATCGATGTGGACCTGAACGCTCCGTTTATCGTTTCTAAAGCCGTTATCCCTTCTATGATAAAGAAAGGTCACGGAAAAATCATCAACATCTGTTCGATGATGAGCGAACTGGGACGTGAAACAGTTTCTGCTTATGCGGCTGCAAAAGGCGGCTTGAAGATGCTGACACGTAATATCGCATCCGAATATGGTCAATATAACATCCAGTGTAACGGTATCGGCCCGGGGTATATCGCAACTCCGCAAACAGCCCCGCTTCGTGAAACTCAGCCGGACGGCTCACGTCATCCGTTCGATTCTTTCATTATCGCGAAGACTCCGGCAGCCCGTTGGGGAACTCCGGAAGATTTAATGGGACCGGCTGTGTTCCTGGCTTCCGATGCTTCTGATTTCGTAAACGGACATGTATTATATGTAGACGGCGGTATCCTGGCTTATATCGGAAAACAACCCTGATAAATACCGGATAAAGACTCGTTTGTCTTACTGATATAAAAGATTCCTTCCGAGAGAAATTCAGTTTTCTTTCGGAAGGATTTTTATTTTCTCTCGGATGGAGTAAAAAGAATTACTGATTACGTAAGTATGATTATTATAAGATAATAATTATCTTTGCGTAAAAAGATAATTGTATGCTTCTGATGAATAATCCATTTGTAACAAGCGGCTATATTGCTCCCGAATATTTCTGTGACCGTGAAAAGGAAACAGAAGAGTTGCTTCGCTGGCTGTTGAACGAGAATAATGTGGCTATCATTTCTACCCGCCGTATGGGAAAGACCGGATTGATTCAGCATTGTTTTCAATTGGCAGAGGTGAAAGATCATTATTATACTTTTCTTATCGACATCTATGCAACGAAGACGCTTCGCGAGTTTGTTTTTCAATTGGGAAAAGCTATTCTTACTGCATTAAAGCCTAAGGGACGGAAGACGTGGGAATTGTTCATCAATAGTCTGACATCGTTGAAAGCTGGATTCACCTTTGATATGTCTGGTATGCCTCAATGGAATATAGAGTTGGGAGATGTCAAATCACCGGAGACGACGCTGGATGAGATATTTCATTATCTTTCCTTATCAGACAAACCTTGTATTGTTGCAATTGATGAGTTTCAGCAAGTTGCTCAATATCCGGAAAAGAATACGGAAGCATTGCTCCGTACCTATATTCAGCATTGTCCTAATGCCCGCTTTGCGTTTGCCGGTTCTCAGCGTCATTTGATGGGAGAAATGTTTATCAGTCCGGCCCGTCCTTTTTATCAGAGTGTGTCGATTCTTCATTTGGCAGCTATTGATAGGCAAAAATATATCGAATTTGCCCGGCATCATTTCAGAATGGCTCAAAAGGATATAGATGAGGAGGTTGTAGCTTCTTTGTATGATCGTTTTGAAGGAATTACCTGGTATCTTCAGAAAATATTGAATATCCTTTTTGCTGTAACTCCCCCCGGTGAGGTTTGTAATAAAGAGATGATTGAGCAAGCCATACATTTTATCCTGGATTCTTATTCGTTTACCTATTCGGAATTGCTCTATCAGTTACCGGAAAAGCAAAAAGAGTTACTGATTGCAATCTGTAAGGAGGGAAAAGCGACCGCATTGACTTCCGGGAAATTTATCCATAAATACAGTTTACCATCGAGCAGTTCGGTTCAATCTGCTTTAAAAGGCCTGTTGGAAAAGGATTTTGTAACCAAAGAAGGGGCTTTTTATATGGTTTATGACCGTTTCTTCTCTTTGTGGCTGAGACGTATGTAATATATTGCAGTTACAATCCTTAAAAACTCGTTTAAAACGAGATTTGAGTCTCTCATCGATTTGAACAAAAAAGTCCCGAAGTGCCAAAACACTTCGGGACTTCATATGATATAAAAAGTCGCAATTACTTATTATACTTGCTCCAGTCTACATTGTGCATATCGCCGCTAGCAGCCAGTTCTTCGTGGAATGCGAAGCAACATTTCAGGTTTTGCGGGGTATGGCCCTTTACGCCCATTGCCAGATATTCTCTTAACAGAGGTTTGTAATCCGGGTGAACGCAATTGTCGATGATACAGTTGGCACGTTCGATCGGAGATTTACCGCGCAGGTCGGCTACACCGTATTCGGTGATGATAATCTTCACAGAGTGTTCGCTGTGATCCAGGTGAGATACCATCGGAACGAAAGCGCTGATCTTTCCCTCTTTTGCAGTAGAAGGAGTAGTGAAGATAGACAACATCGCTGAACGGGTAAAGTCACCCGAACCACCGATACCGTTCATCATTCTTGTTCCTGATACATGAGTAGAGTTGATATTTCCGAAGATGTCAGCTTCCAATGCTGTGTTTATAGCGATCAGGCCTAAGCGGCGGGCTACTTCCGGATTGTTGGAAATTTCCTGCGGACGAAGAAGGATCTTATCCTTGAAGAAATCAAGATTTGCATAGATTTCGCGAATTACTTCATTACTTACAGATAATGAGCAACCACTGGCAAATTTAACGCGGCCTTCTTTCATCAGGCTGATTACCGCATCCTGGATAACTTCAGTATATACATTGAACGCAGGAATATTCTTGTTGGCTCCCATACAGCCCAAAACAGCGTTGGCAACATTACCTACACCACTCTGTAACGGAACGAATTCTTTCGGCAGACGGCCGGCTTCGATTTCACTTACCAGGAAGTCGGCAACATTTTTACCGATTGCCATTGTGACATCGTCCAGCGGAGAGAATTTACCACCTTCGTTCGGCTCTTCTGTTTTAACGATACCGACGATCTTAGCCGGATCAACCTTCACATAAGGAGTACCGATACGGTCGGAAGGAGTATAAACTGGGATTTCACGACGGTAAGGAGGATCAGCCGGTTCATAAATATCATGCATACCGCGTATTTCTTTCGGGTGGCGGCTGTTCAATTCAATGATGATGCGGTCAGCCATCCGGCAGATAGTCGGAAGGATACCGACACCGCTCGTCGGAACGATTTCACCGTCTTCGGTTACATCAGCAGCTTCAACGATGGCAACGTCGATTTTTCCCAGGAAGCCGTAACGCAGGTCTTGTGCAAGTTCAGACAGGTGCATATCGAAATATTGTGCCCCGTGAGAATTCAGTAAAGCGCGCAGATCCTTATTTGACTGGTATGGAGTACGGAATTTGATAGCATTGGCACGAGCCAGTTCACCGTCCAGCTTGTCTCCGGTAGAAGCACCGGTAAACATACCGATCTGGAAAGGATTGCCTTTTTCATGTTCCTCCATTGCTTTTTTAGCAATGGCTCCCGGAACAACTTTCGGACATCCGGCAGGGGTAAAACCACTGAATCCTACGTTATCGTCGTGATGTACGAACGAAGCAGCTTCTTCAGCTGTAATGAATTTTAAAGCCATGATATTATACTGTTTTTATATTAGATAAATACTTGTTAGTCAGCTAAACGGCTGCAAAGGTATTAAAAAAGAATGTAGATTAATACTTGCGGTTGAGTATTTCTGAATAAATAACTGCTTTTCTTAACTCTTCGGCATTATTAAACTCAATATCTTCCAGCATGGAGTGTTCCTCTTCGGCAGGGAAGTTCATAGGTTGGGATGAACTGACTTTTGACTTTTGGATTTCCTGCTCGGTGGATAAAAATGGTTTTGAGGCAGGTGTCTTTTTTTTCTTTTTATGGATCGGTGCAGTTGGTGCTTCCGGCTTTTGAGGGGTAGTTGCCTCCTCCAGAATTTCCCAAAAACCTTTTCCCGAAGAGGTATTTTCCTCCGGGTATGAGTCGTGACCGGGCTGTCCGAGGACTTGTGTCGGGCGCTTTTTTTTGTTTTTTGAACTGAATAAACCGCTTATTGCTGCAACTATCAGAAAAACAATATAGATCCAATCGCCTACGTTATCCATAACTTTGATTATTTTTGCACTCCAAATGTACGAAGAATTATTGAATAGTGAAAGAGGTAAGAATTATAAAGGGTATAAAAGTAAATAAGGGTAACTTCACAGCCACCCTTATTCGATTTAACCAAAACCTTAACTATGAAAAAATTTACGTTTTTCGTATGCAAATATAGTGCTCGGAATTGAACTGTGCAAACCTTTGGAGGTTTATTTTTATAGAATACAAGATTTTAAATTTTATTAACGAGAACGAAATGACGAATCAGGAAAATGGCGTAGACTTAAAATCTACAGCCGCAAATGAGGAAAAAAAATTGTTCATCGAGACCTACGGGTGCCAGATGAATGTAGCGGACAGTGAGGTGGTCGCCTCCATTATGAAAATGGACGGATACACTCTGACTGACAAGATTGAAGACGCTGATGCTGTCTTCGTAAATACCTGTTCTGTGCGTGATAATGCGGAACAGAAGGTTTACGGGCGACTACAGTATTTCCAGTCGCTGAAACGCAAAAAGAAATCGCTGATCGTCGGCGTACTGGGATGTATGGCCGAACGGGTGAAAGAAGAGTTGATCAATGTGCATCATGCAGACCTCGTGGTCGGGCCGGATTCTTATATGGATCTGCCGAATCTGGTCGGGGCTGTCGAGCATGGGGAAAAGGCGATCAATGTGGAACTTTCTACACAGGAGACCTATAAAGATGTAATGCCGCTGAAGCTGGGTGGCGTGCATATCTCCGGTTTTGTGTCGATCATGCGCGGATGTAATAATTTCTGTACCTATTGCATCGTGCCCTATACCCGTGGCCGGGAACGTAGCCGGGATGTGGAAAGTATCCTGAATGAGATCCGGGATATGCGCGATAAAGGTTTTAAAGAAGCCACCCTGCTGGGGCAGAATGTCAACTCATATGCTTTTGAAAAAGATGGTGAAACTGTAACATTCCCGATGTTACTGGAGCGGGTAGCGCTGGAAGCTCCGAATATGCGTATCCGTTTTGTGACCTCCCATCCGAAAGATATGAGCGACGATACGCTTCGTGTGATTGCCGCCCATAATAATATATGTAAGTATATCCATCTTCCTGCCCAATCCGGCAGTTCGAAGATTTTGAAAGTGATGAACCGTAAATATACCCGTGAATGGTATCTGGACCGTATCGCTGCTATCCGTCGCATCGTGCCGGAAGCATCTATTGCTACCGACCTGTTCTGCGGTTTCCATTCGGAGACGGAAGAAGACTATCAGGAAACACTTTCGCTGATGCGTGAAGTGAGGTATGATGCCGCTTTCCTGTTCAAATATTCGGAACGTCCCGGTACCTATGCCGCCAAACATCTCCCGGACACCGTTTCGGAAGAAGAGAAAGTACGCCGTTTACAGGGTATGATTGATTTGCAAAATCAGTTATCCGAGGAAAGCAACCTGCGTGATATCGGTAAAGAGTTTGAAGTGCTGATCGAAGGATTTTCCAAGCGTTCACGTGAACAGTTATTTGGCCGTACCAGCCAGAACAAGGTGGTTATTTTCGATAAGAAGAATTATAAAGTCGGTCAGTTTGTGAAAGTACGGATTAACCGTGCGTCTTCAGCAACGTTATTTGGTGAAACGGTAGACTGATTGAATTGTCTATCAAGTAGATAATAGGACACGGCTTTATGTCAGATTCTGATAAAAGCTGTGTCTTTTTTTATTCATAAGTAATTAGTTCTGATAGAACTAACCCATTTATGACACGCAAATATAGTTTATTTTAAACAAGTTAGCTCTATTATTAGAGAAAAACGATATTTTACTCTGTTTTATAACTCCTTATTAATCAGCCTCTAAAAAGATATAAATACCTCAGTTCTATCAGAACTAATGCATTCTGTATTGTCTGTATATACATGAAATATATAGTTTCTGATGGAATGAAGAGTGAAATGAGGTATGTAGAATTGTCTGATGCTCAATTGTGGAAATTGATAATTGAAAAGGATAAAGTTGCGTTTGAACAACTTTACCGGCGTTATTATTCTCCATTATTGGCATATGCTCTTTCTTTCTGTAATGATGAAGAAATGGCAAAAGATTGCATTCAGGATTTATTTGTAAAGTTGTTTGTTTCAGAAACATTATCTTCGATTGAATATATTAGGGCCTATTTGTATAAATCACTTAGAAATCTTTTACTCGACAAATCGAGTAGGGCAGTCGGAAGTGTTAGTTTAGAAGAAAATATGGTTGCAGATTTTCTGGTGGAAGATGTAGAATTAGTACGATTGTTTGAAAAGGAAGATGACTATCTAGAGAAAAGTAGATTGTTGATGAATGCCTATAACCAGTTATCGGCGAACCAAAGGAATGCAATATATCTTTATTTTATCAAAGAGTTTTCGTGGGATGAAATGGCTGTGTCTTTAGATATTAATCCACATTCATGTATGAATTTGGTAGCCCGTGCTGTTGCCAAATTGCAAAGGATGGTGGTAGGAGAGAAAAAAAAATAAATTTTTTTCTGAAAAAGTGAGGAGTAAAAATCTCTTTTCCAGTTATACTATTGTCAAGATAATAACATGGAAGAGAATTATAAACAATTTCAAAGAGTTACAGACCGATTAATTACTTATCTCCGCTTTCGTGATAATGAACGTAAGCAGGGTGAAGATGAAGTATGGGAAAAAATAGAGAAGGGACTTGTTTCAAAGAAAGTCTTTTCTTTGAAACGGCGTATTTATATGGGGATAACAGCTGTAGCTGCTGTGGTTATATTTTTATTTTTCCTTATTGAATATAAGCAACCCGGCAATTCTGATTCTTTGGACAAATATGTTGCATTACTGGAGGAGCCTGTTTTGGATAGCTCCCAGATTCAAGTCTATTTATCTTCTCAGGATAAAATAACTGTTGAAGAAAAAACTGCTTCGGTTACATATTCTTCTAAAGGAAGTGTATTAATTAATGAAGAAAAACAAGAAGCTGACTCTTTAGATGTAGTAGAACAAGAGTATAACCAGATTGTGGTACCGAAGGGAAAATATACCCACCTGACTCTATCCGATGGTTCAACCGTGCATATTAATTCCGGGACGCGTGTGGTCTATCCTCGTGTGTTTTCGGGTAATCACCGCGAGATATATGTGGAGGGAGAAGTTTGTCTGAATGTGACAAAAAATGAGAAACTCCCGTTTGTTGTTAAAACGACTTCCTTTGATGTAGAGGTATTGGGTACAACATTTAATGTGAGTGCATATAAGAATGACCGGAATAATGAAGTCGTGCTGGTTAATGGTTCTGTCCGTTTATCCGACCGGAATAAAAATAAGATTGAATTGAAGCCGGATCAGTTAGCTGCTATTAATAATGGAAAAATAGGAGCGGTAAAAAAAGTCGAAGCGGTAGATTATATCGCCTGGACAGATGGGTTGCTGATCCTCCAATCCGAACCTTTATCCAATGTATTTAAGAAGTTAGAACGTTTCTATGGAGTAACGATCGATGTATCTCCTGAGGCTAGCCAATTGAAAATGCGCGGTAAAGTCGATTTGAAACAGTCGTTGGACGATTTGATCATCCTGATTTCTTCTACAGCCCCGATTGTGTGGGCGAAGACAGATACGGGGTATTCCATTCATAAAAAAGAGCGATAGATGATATATTGTTTAACCTTAAATAAAATGATAAGCCTATGATATAAGAACACAGAAAATAAAAAATCCGGATAGTATTAGCGGTACTATCCGGAATCTCAGATTGAACCAATAGCATAAAGGTTAAATCCTTAAATCACAAAGATATGAATTATAATACATTTAAAATGAAGTGGATGATAAAAAAAATCAAAATCCTCTTCTTTGTTAATCTTTTTTTGACAATTTCGTTAAATCTTGATGCTGCTTCGATATCGAATTATGCTCAAGTAAAACAATTTACATTCCATTTTGAGAAAAGTAGAATACAAGACGTTTTTAATTATATAGAGCAAAATAGTGAGTTTGTATTCCTTTTTTACGAAAAAGTGTTGGACACGAATCGTAAAGTGAATGTTTCCGTAAAAGATGAATCCATAGAATCGGTGTTGAATAAGTTATTGAAGGATACTCCGGTGACGTATGAGATTAAAGATCGTCAGGTTGTATTAAAAAAGAAAGAAGAGAGGCCTTTGCCTGTTTCTACATCGACTTCGCAGCAACAAAAAAATGTGACGGGAAAAGTTATGGATGAAACAGGGGAACCGTTACCGGGGGTCGCTATTGTAGTTGAAGGTTCTCCACGTGGGGTAACAACGGATATCGACGGAACATTTAGTATAGAAGTGAAGAATACCGATAAGCTGACATTCTCTTATTTGGGAATGGAACCTCAGACAATTCCGGTAGCAAGCAAGAAAGAGTTGATCGTAACTCTGAAAGCAAAGGTGGATGAATTGGAAGAGGTAACGGTTGTTGCTTTTGCCAAACAGAAAAAAGAAAGTGTGATAGCCTCCGTTTCAACGATTAAACCTTCTGACCTGAAGGTCCCTTCCAGTAACTTGACGAATGCTTTTTCCGGGCGTATTGCAGGTATGATCTCTTATCAGCGTACGGGGGAACCTGGAGAAGATAATTCGGATTTCTTTATTCGTGGTGTGACGACTTTTGGTACCGGAAAGTCCAATCCATTGATCTTAATTGATGGAGTAGAGATGACAACAGAGGATCTGGCCCGTTTGACGACAGATGATATAGCCAGTTTTTCTATTATGAAAGATGCAAATGCAACCGCTCTTTACGGGGCTCGTGGTGCGAATGGTGTTATTCTTGTCAGTACCAAAGAAGGTAAAGAGGGAAAGGTCAGCATTTCCGTTCGTGCTGAAGGTTCGTTCTCTTCTCCGACTGAACAAGTGGGGATTGCCGATCCGGTCACTTACATGCGTATGCACAATGAAGCTGTGCGTACACGTGACCCGTTGGCTGCCTTACCTTATTCTACATCCAAAATAGTAAATACGGAAAAAGGATTAAATCCTCTCCAATATCCGGCTATCGATTGGCGTGATATGTTATTCAACAATCACACGTTCAATCAACGTTACAACATGAGTATTAGCGGTGGTGGTAAAATAGCCCGTTATTATGTAGCAGCAGCTTATAATAAGGACAATGGTATTATTAAGATGGATAAACGTAATAATTTTAATAATAATATCAGTATTAATAAGTATATATTACGTTCGAATATTAATATAGACCTGACAAAATCGACTGAAATCATTGTCCGTCTGCATGGGGCCTTTGATGATTATTCCGGTCCGTTAGATGGTGGATCGTCTTTATATAGTAAGGCCGTTAATGCCAGTCCTGTATTGTTCCAACCTTATTATCCGGCTGACGAATCAAATAAATATACTTCCCATATTCTTTTCGGTAATTATGGGGAAGGCAATTATTCGAATCCTTATGCCGATATGGTTAAAGGTTATCAGGAATATAGCCGTTCGACCATGTTAGCTCAATTTGAGGCAAAACAGAAACTGGATTTTATTACAGAAGGATTATCTGCAAGAGCATTGTTTAATGTGAACCGATATTCTAAACTGGGTAATTCAAATTCATATAAACCGTTTTATTATTCATATTCTGCCAATCCGGATAGTCCGGACTTATATAAATTGACAGCGTTGAATCCGGATGGCGGTACGGAATATCTGGAGTTTGCAACCGGGGCCCGGGAGGTAACCAGTACCTTGTATTTTGAAGGTGCGCTTGCTTATCAGAGAGAATTTAATGATAAGCATAATGTGTCCGGTATGTTAGTTTATACAATGCGCGATTATGTAGATAGTAATGCGGAGACATTGCAGTTGGCTCTTCCGCATCGTAATATAGGATTAGCCGGACGTTTTACCTATGGATACGATAGCCGTTATTTTGTGGAGGGTAACTTTGGCTATAATGGTTCTGAACGATTTGCTAAAAATGAACGCTTCGGATTTTTCCCTTCTATCGGTTTAGGTTGGATAGTATCCAATGAGTCTTTTATGAAACCTTATTCCGGGTGGTTGAGCAAATTGAAATTGAAGGCTACATACGGATTAGTCGGTAACGACCAGATCGGTGAGGATAAAGACCGTTTCTTTTATCTTTCCCAAGTAAATGCAAATGATTCGGGGAAAGGATTTACTTTCGGTGAATATTTTAATTATACCAGAAATGGTGTTTCTATATCCCGTTATGAAGACCCTTTTATTACCTGGGAAATAGGAAAGAAAATGAATTTGGGACTTGAGTTGAATTTGTGGAATAGTTTGGAGTTGCAGGTAGACTACTTTACAGAACATCGTTCGAATATTCTACAGGAACGTGCATATATTCCGACTACAATGGGATTGCAGGCTACTCCTCAGGCTAATGTCGGTAAAGCAAAAGGAGGAGGTATAGATATTTCTCTTGATTATAATCATTCTTTCTCAAAAGATTTATGGGCATCTATGCGTGGTAATTTCACTTATGCAAGTAGTGAATATGTGGAATATGAAGAACCCGATTATAGTGATACCCCCTGGTTGTCACGTAAAGGAAAGAAAATATCCCAGACATGGGGATTGGTTGCTGAACGTTTATTTCTGGATGAAGAAGAGGTCAAAAATTCACCAAGACAAACTTTTGGTGATTATGGTGCCGGTGATATCAAGTATAAGGATATTAATGGTGACCAGATTATCGATGACCGTGATATGGTACCTATCGGCTTCCCGAAAACTCCGGAGATAAATTATGGTTTCGGTCTTTCTGCGGGTTATAAAAGTTTTGATTTCTCTTGTTTCTTCCAGGGGTCGGCTCGTTCTTCTTTCTGGATTGATCCAGCAAAAACAGCTCCGTTTGTAGGAAATACAGCTCCGAGAGCCCTGTTGCAATATTATGCAGATGACCATTGGTCTGAAGATAATAAAAATATTTACGCTTTGTGGCCCAGGCTATCGGCTAGTCAGGTTAAAAATAATGAGCAAACCAGTACCTGGTTTATGCGGGATGGTGCATTCATTCGTTTAAAAACGGTAGAAGTAGGCTATTCTTTGCCTCAGAAATGGGTAAAAGCAATAAATCTGGCAAATGTGAGGCTTTATGTGACCGGCAACAATCTTTGTGTCTGGTCGAAATTTAAAATGTGGGATCCTGAGTTGGCTGGTAATGCTTTTAATTACCCGTTACAGCGTGTATTTAATTTTGGAGTCAATATTAACTTATAAATCAGAATATTATGAAATGCTTTTCGAGATTGATCATAATTGCATTGACTTTTTTCTCTACCTCATGTGCTGATTATCTGGATATTGTGCCGGATGATATTGCAACAATAGAGAAATCGTTTAATAACAGAGCGGCAGCTGAACGTTTCTTTTTCACTTGTTATAGTTATCTGCCGAATCCGACAGATATTTGGAGTAGTACGGAGTTGATGACCGGAGATGAGATATGGTGGGATATTGATCAGCCTAACTGGGTTACTAATCCGGTAACTTATATTGCCAAGGGGAGCCAGAATGCCAATAACCCGTATCTGAATTATTGGGATGGTGAACAAAGTGGAAAGAAATTGTTTGTGGCAATACGCGACTGTAATATTTTTCTGGAAAATATTGACCGGGTACATGATATGGAGGATTATGAAAGAAACCGTTGGATTTCGGAAGTCAAATTTTTGAAAGCCTATTATCATTACTATTTAATGACTTTATACGGACCTGTTCCAATCATTGATGAGAACTTACCGGTTTCGGCTTCTCCGGAAGATGTTCGTGTATATCGGGAGCCGGTGGATGATGTTGTGGAATATATTGTAAATTTGATAAATGAGGCTATCCCCGATCTTCCGCTTGAAATCGCAGATAAGACAAATGAAGCTGGACGTATCACGCAACCTATAGCCGTTGCTATTAAAGCAAAAGCTTTAGTTTGGGCTGCCAGCCCGTTATTTAACGGTAATGCGGATTATATACATTTTGTAGATAATCAGGGACGGAAACTGATAGACACTGATTTTAAAGTGGAGAAATGGCAACGTGCGGCGACAGCACTAAAAAATGCGATAGATACCTGTGAGCTGGCAGGACATCAATTGTATACTTTTAGACCGACCACTTCTATATCTGATACAACTGCATTAAAGTTGACACTTCGTTCTGCATTTTCTGAAAAATGGAATAAAGAGGTTGTTTGGGGATCGACACATGATGTGGGAGCTTTACAAAAATATTGTATGCCTCATCTGGTCGTAAACAATCTGGGGAACGGAACAAATGAAATTTGTGCCACTCTGAAGATTGCAGAACAGTTTTATACTGAAAACGGTATTCCTATCGATGAGGATCCTTCATGGGACTACGAAAACAGATACGATACGCAAAAGGTTACGGATAAGGATAAGTTTTATCTGGAACCGGGTGAGGTGACAGCCAAGCTTCATTTTAACCGAGAACCTCGTTTTTATGCGACCTTGGGATTTGACAGATCTGTTTTTGAAGGTGCCGGTAAAATTGCGGATAATGATAAATGGTATCTGCATGCTCGTAAGAGTGAAATATCCGGGTTCAGAAGTACGGGTGAACATATTCCGACCGGTTATTTTATTAAGAAGTTGATCAATTATGAAACAACTGCAGGGACGGCTTCCAATACTTATAACGGAGTTCGTTATTCATTTCCGCTAGTTCGTATGTCCGATCTCTATCTTTTATATGCCGAGGCTTTGAATGAAGCAAACTCTACTCCTGTGGCGGACGTTTATGGATATATTGATAAAGTTCGGGAGCGTGCCGGATTAAAAGGTGTTGTTGAATCCTGGAAGAAATCCAAACTGGCTAATAAACCGAATACACAGGAGGGAATGAGAGAAATCATTCATCAGGAACGTCTGAATGAACTGGCTTGTGAAGGGGTTCGAGCCGGTGATTTGCGGCGTTGGAAAGAAGCCATGGATTATTTGAATCAACCGGTCAGAGGCTGGAATTATCAAGGGGAAACAGTCGATTCTTATTATACGGTGGTGACTTATGCTAACCGTATATTTAAGACTAAAGATTATCTATGGCCAATTAAAACAAATTCTATAACAATTAATTCGAATCTGGTACAGAATCCTGGCTGGGAGTAATATCTAGAAATAATAAAAGAGAACATTATGAAACAGTTAATATATTCATTTTTCTTGTTGGTATTGATCTCATGTGCAGAAGATCATATCGGACAAACTCCAACGGATGGTACAGCCCCATCAACGATCACGGCAGTGGAGGTAGAAAGTACACCCGGTGGGGCTAAGATATCGTATACAATACCTAAAGAAACCGATATCTCATATGTGAAGGGTGTTTATTATGTTAATAACCGGGAACATGTGGTGAGGTCTTCGATTTATAAAAACAGTTTGGAAATTGAAGGTTTGGGAACAACGGACCCATTAGATGTCACATTATATGTTGTTGATCATAGTGAAAATGTTTCCGAACCGTTCGTGGTGACCATCAATCCGTCAACGCCGATAGTCGATCTTATATTGAGCTCTGTAAAATTGCAGGCAGACTTTGGAGGTGTCAATGCTACCTGGGACAATGAATTAGGCTCTGAGATAGGTTTAACTATAATGGCGACAAACAGTAAAGGTGAATTGGAAGATGGGGAAACATATTATTCGAATATGAAAGAAGGTGATTATTCCTTTAGAGGTTATGATGATGTCAAACGAGTGTTTGCCTTATATCTGACTGATAAGTGGGGAAATGTTTCTGATACCATTAAACAGGAGGTTTCTCCGTATTATGAAATGCAGTTGGATAAGAGTAAGCATAAACGACTTCTTTTACCGAAAGATCGTAACACCAATTATAGTGCAGGTATGACATTCGAAAAAATGTTTGATAATAGTCTTTCGACTATGTGGCATACGACAGAGAAAGATGGAACTATACCAATCTATTTTACAGTGGATTTAGGTGTCGATGCAAAATTGAGTCGTTTTAAGCTGTATCATCGTGACGGCACGTCCTGGTTCTATAAACATTACAACCCTAAAACATTCGAAGTATGGGCTACCGATGCTTATAAAGAAGGAATGGATGATGAGTATTGGACGGAAGAGTGGAAAAAGGACTGGGTACAAGTTGGTGATTATGTTACTTTGAAACCTTCCGGAGACGGAACTGTCACCAATGAAGATGCGGAGTATGCTTCTAAGGGATTCGAGTATTCTGCACCTTTGGACCTGAAAAAAGTACGTTATCTGCGTTTTGTTGTGAAAAGTACATGGTCGGGAGCTGCCTATTTGCATATTGCAGAATTGACTTTTTGGGGTAATGATCAATAAACTATTAAAATGAGAATCAGAATGAAAAGTATAATAAAAAACATTGCAGAGTTTATTTGTATCATCATAGGATTAAGCAGTTGTGAAAATATCAATGATGTACATGAGGAGTATCTGAAATGGGGAGAAGAAATCTATACTGGCGTTGTAGATTCATTGGAGGCCTATCCTGGAAATGAGCGTATTAAATTTACTTGGATGATCAATGCGGATCCTCGTATTACTAAAACAGTAATTTACTGGAATGACGGGGGAGATTCTGCTGTTGTAGAAGTGAATCGTACTCAACCAGGTGTTATGCGGATGGAAACAAATTTGAATCTGCCTGAGAATAGCTATATTTTTAAATTTGTGACAAAAGATGACGAAGGGCATAAATCGTTAAATGTAGAAAAAACAGCAGATATTTACGGTTCCAAATATGTTTCGACTTTGCGAAACAGGGAAATACGAACAGTAGTAGCTCAGGAAGGTAATAGCGTTAAGTTGACCTGGAGTTCAATAGAGAGCGAGACTTTATTGTATACCATGATCATTTATACAGATAATACTGATCCGTCTAATCCTAAAATGGTTGAGGAGAAAGTGGAGAATGATACATCGGAGACTGTTCTCTCAAACTTGAAAGCAGGAGATGAATTTACTGTGGTGTCTGTTTATCAACCATTTGGCTCTCTCGATACCTTTGAAGCGAGTGCAACGGTTTATCATGTCCCGATTGCGGAATAGTAACTGAAAGATGATTATGAACTGATGGTATGCAGATAATACGTTCGAGAGGTGTTATTTTGCATACCATTAGTATGTTCGGAGATCGTTTATTCTAAATAGTAGAATGTATAAATGAGATAACAAACAAGATATTCGAAATGAAACAGAAAATAGCATTCTTTATTCTTACATTACTCTGTATTGGATGTACAAAAGATCCGCAGATTCAGGCCGCTTATGATTTGATCGAGCGTGTTACGCCCGGCTACGGCCAACAGTTTAAACTGGAATTGATAGAACCTGTCAACGGGGAGGACGCTTACGAGATCGCATCCGCTGATGAAAAAATACTTCTTCGGGGTAACAACACCGTTTCCCTGGCAACGGCTTACAATCAATATCTGAAATATACTTGCAATGTACATGTTTCCTGGTTTGGCAGCCAGCTTGATTTACCGGAACAATTGCCGCTTCCGGAAAAGGTGATAAAAAATACGATTAATGGCAAGTATAGAGTGTATATGAATTATTGTACCGTCAGTTATACCGCCTCCTGGTGGGACTGGGAGCGTTGGCAGAAGGAGCTGGATTATATGGCGATGAACTCCATTAATATGCCGCTGTCGGTTGTCGGACTTGAAGCGGTCTGGTATAATACATTGCTGAAATACAATTTTACTGATGAAGAAGCCCGTGCCTTCCTGGCTGGTCCCGGACATTTTGCCTGGCAATGGATGCAAAATCTGCAAAGCTATGGCGGCCCGTTACCTAAATCCTGGATAGACAGCCATGCGGAACTGGGAAAAAAGGTCATCAACCGTCAATTGGAATTGGGAATGCAGCCTATACAGCAAGGATTTTCCGGTTATGTACCGCGTGAACTGAAAAATAAATATCCTGATGCAAAAATACAGTTGCAACCATCCTGGTGTGGTTTTACCGGTGCCGCGCAGCTGGATCCGACCGATTCGTTGTTCAGTGCTTTCGGTCGTGATTTCCTGGAAGAAGAAAAGAAACTGTTCGGTGCGCATGGCGTGTATGCTGCCGATCCGTTTCATGAAAGTCGGCCGCCGATCGATACACCGGAATACCTGAGTGCCGTCGGAAATTCCATCTATAAATTATTTCAGGATTTCGACCCTTCTGCTACCTGGGCGATGCAGGCCTGGAGCCTTCGTGAGCCGATCGTGAAAGCTGTTCCCAAAGAACATCTTCTGATACTCGACCTGAACGGGGGGAGAAGCAGACAGGAAAATACTTGTTGGGGGTACCCCGTAGTTGCAGGTAACCTGCATAACTTCGGAGGCCGTATCAACTTGCATGGCGATTTACGTTTGTTGGCATCTAATCAATATGCTGTTGCCAAACAGAAATCACCTAATGTTTGCGGTTCCGGTTTGTTTATGGAATCGATTGAACAAAATCCGGTTTATTATGACCTGGCTTTTGAAATGCCGCTTCATGCCGATGAAGTGGATATCGAAGAATGGCTGGGTAATTATGCGGAGCGTCGTTATGGTGCAGCTTCTGAAAATGCGCATAAGGCTTGGTTGCATCTGCTTGAAGGTCCGTATCGTCCCGGTACGAATGGTACGGAACGTAGTTCTATTATTGCAGCCCGTCCGGCATTGAATGTAAAAAAATCAGGTCCGAATGCCGGATTAGGCATTCCGTACTCTCCTTTACTGGTAATCCAGGCACAGGGCTTACTTTTGAAAGATGCCGATAAGCTGAATGCTTCTACTCCATATCGTTTCGATGTGGTCGATATTCAGCGGCAATTAATGTCGAACCTGGGACAGGCCATTCACAAAAAAGCGGCAGAAGCATTTGTAAAGAAAGACAAAGCGGCTTTCACTTTACATAGTAACCGTTTTCTAGAAATGCTTCGTGACGTAGATGTTTTGCTGCGTACACGTCCGGAATTCAATTTCGATAAATGGCTGACCGATGCCCGTAGTTGGGGCACTACGAATGAGGAAAAAGACTTGCTCGAAAAAGATGCCACGGCATTAGTGACTGTCTGGGGAGCTGATGGCGATCCGCTGATCTTCGATTACTCCTGGCGTGAGTGGACCGGCCTGATCGATAGCTATTACCTGAAACGTTGGGAAAAGTTTTATGCCATGTTACAGGAACATTTGGATGAAGGAAATGAGTATTCGGAAAAAGGTCTTCCTATGACTCATGGCCGTGAAGCCTTTCGCGCGAATGATTTCTATAGTGAACTTGGCGACTGGGAATTGGAGTTCGTCTCCCGGACCAATAAAGCCCGTACTCCGATCACGCAGGGTGACGAAATAGAGACGGCTCTGAAGATGTATAAAAAATATGCAACCCTGGCCAGGGAATATTATCAGGATGAAATGAAAGCTGATAATATTCAGGAAGGTGACATTTTTGAGAATCTGGGAGAGTAGTTAAATAATTATAATCCGCTGACTGTCTCGCAATTTATTCGTTCTTTTGCAGAAAAATTGGGAGGTATGCACCCTGTGCGTATCTCCTCAATTTATTGAATAATAATAAGGTTACGTCTGATGGCTGAAAATAATAAGGTTAACTCGGTTTCTTTCTTTAATTCTCGTCTTACTTCCATCATAAGTATCGCCCTGGTGCTTTTCCTGCTCGGGTTGATTTTCTTGATGGGGTTGCTTGGAAACCAGTTATCGGTTTATGTCAAGGAAAATATATCATTCTCTATTGTATTGAAGGATAATCAGAAAGAAGCTGATATCAAGAAGATGCAGAAAAGCCTGGACGCGCTTCCTTTTATCAAATCTACCGAATATATATCGAAAGAACAGGCTGCGAAGGAACTGGAAGAAGAATTGGGTGAGAATCCGGAAACCTTTCTCGGCTTTAATCCGTTGCAGGCATCTATCGAAGTGAAGCTGCATTCCGAATATGCAAACCCGGACAGCCTGCAGCATATCGAAAAGAAAATCAAAACATATACCTCTGTATCCGACCTGCTTTACCGGAAGGATATGATGCAGATGGTGAACGATAATATGAAACGCCTGAGCATTATCCTGCTCACATTAGCTGTTATGCTGATGGCTATATCGTTTGTCCTGATCAGCAATACGATCCGTTTGCTGATTTATTCCAAACGTTTTTTGATCCATACAATGAAATTGGTGGGAGCTACTTCCGGGTTTATCCGGCGCCCTTTTGTGCGCTATAATGTGGTAAGCGGTATTTTTGCATCCATCCTGGCAATATTAATGCTGACCGGTTCGTTATATTATTTACAACACGAATTGGACGGTTTTATCCAGCTATTGGATGTGAAGGCTTTACTGGTTGTATATGCGGCGGTGTTCCTGCTGGGAATCCTGTTGTCGGTAACGGCTACCGTATTTGCTGTAAACAAGTACCTCCGTATGGGTGTTGATAAGTTGTATTATATATAATAAACAAAGAGAGATGGCTAAGAGAGATTTTGCTTTCGGAAAAGAAAATTTTATTCTGATCGCGGTTGCAGTGGCGGTGATCATTGTGGGTTTTATGTTGATGAGTGGCGGCGGTTCTGGTGATACGACCAGTTTTAACCCGGAGATATTCAGTACACGTCGTATCGTTGTTGCTCCGGTAGTAACTGTGATCGGGTTCGGCCTGATGATTGTTGGAATCCTGAAAAACAGCAAAGGTAAAGAAATCGCAGAATGAGTTGGTTGGAAGCCTTGGTGCTGGGGATCGTACAGGGACTGACGGAGTATCTTCCCGTAAGCAGCAGCGGACATCTGGCTATCGGATCGGCGCTGTTCGGAATTGAAGGAGAAGAGAATCTGGCATTTACAATCGTAGTCCATGTGGCTACGGTATTTAGTACATTAGTTATACTCTGGAAAGAGATCGAATGGATATTTCGCGGCTTGTTCAAGTTTCAGATGAACAGTGAGACACGTTATGCGATCAATATCCTGATCTCCATGATACCGATCGGTATTGTCGGAGTGTTTTTCAAAGATACGGTCGAATCTATTTTCGGATCGGGTTTGCTGATAGTCGGTTGCATGTTGTTGGTGACTGCGGCGTTGCTGGCCTTTTCTTATTATGCAAAACCCCGGCAGAAAGAAAGTATTTCGATGAAAGATGCTTTTATTATCGGCTTGTCTCAGGCTTGTGCCGTCTTGCCCGGACTTTCACGTTCCGGAACAACGATTGCCACAGGTTTGTTACTGGGTAATAATAAAGCGAAACTGGCTCAGTTCTCCTTCCTGATGGTGATTCCCCCGATTCTGGGAGAAGCCCTGCTGGACATATTGAAGCTGGTAAAAGGTGAAGATATTGCCGGGGATATCCCGACGCTTTCGCTGGTAGTCGGTTTTGTAGCGGCTTTCCTGTCCGGTTGTCTGGCTTGTAAGTGGATGATCAATATCGTGAAGAAAGGAAAGTTGATCTACTTTGCTATTTATTGTGCAATAGCCGGTCTGGTTACTATTGCATGCACATTGATGAAGTAAATTAGAATGGATTTTATTGCAGGAGAGGTATTATATTTTAACAAGCCGCTGACGTGGACTTCGTTCGATCTGGTGAACAAGTTCCGCTATAAATTATCGCGGAAGCTGAAAGTAAAAAAAATAAAAGTCGGACATGCCGGAACGCTCGATCCGCTGGCTACCGGAGTGATGATCGTTTGTACCGGTAGGGCAACCAAAAGGATCGACGAATTCCAGTATCAGACGAAAGAATATGTCGCTACCCTGAAGCTGGGAGAAACAACCCCTTCTTTTGACCTGGAAAAGGAGGTAGACGCCGTATATCCGACGGAACATATAACCAGGGAGAGGGTGGAAGAGGTGCTGAATTCGTTTGTAGGAACGATACAGCAGATTCCGCCGGTCTTTTCGGCCTGCAAGGTGGATGGGAAACGTGCCTATGAACTGGCGCGTAAAGGTGAAGAAGTGGAGTTGAAGTCGAAGACACTGGTGATCGATGAGATGGAGTTGCTGGAATGCAACCTGCCGGTCATTAAGATCCGTGTGGTGTGTAGTAAAGGTACTTATATCCGTGCTTTGGCGCGCGATATCGGTGTAGCTCTGAATTCGGGTGCCCATCTGATCGGATTGGAACGTACCCGGATCGGAGATATAACATTGGATAAATGCATGAATCCGGAAGATATCGATGCTTTTCTGGATGAAGCGGTAGAAGAGGCTTGTCCCCGCACTTGATGCGGGGCCGCAAAGGAACAAGCGATATGGTCTGTTCCAATGCGATCCCGTGTCGGGCACGGGAATTAGTCTGATAAATGATAAGAATAAAAAGAAAATAAATAAAGTAACATTATGAAGCTATCTAAATTCAAATTTAACTTGCCGCAGGAACTGATCGCTCTTCATCCCGCAAAGAACAGGGATGAGTCCCGTTTGATGGTTGTACACCGCAACACCGGGGAGATCGAACACAAAGTATTTAAAGACCTGTTGGAATATTTTGGAGAAAAAGATGTATTCATCTTCAACAACACAAAAGTTTTCCCAGCCCGTTTATATGGTAACAAAGAAAAGACCGGTGCACGTATCGAAGTGTTTTTGTTGCGTGAACTGAACGAAGATCTTCGTCTTTGGGACGTGTTGGTCGATCCGGCCCGTAAGATCCGTATCGGTAATAAACTTTATTTCGGAGAAGACGATTCGATGGTTGCCGAAGTGATCGACAATACGACCTCCCGTGGCCGTACCCTGCGCTTCCTGTATGACGGTAATCATGATGAATTTAAAAAAGCATTGTATGCGTTGGGTGAAACCCCGCTGCCTAAATATATCGACCGTCCGGTGGAAGCCGATGATGAAGACCGCTACCAGAACATTTTCGCTACGGAAGAAGGTGCGGTGGTTGCTCCGGCAGCCGGTCTGCATTTCAGCCGCGAATTGATGAAACGTCTGGAGATTAAGGATTGCCGTTTTGCTTTCCTGACCGTTCATTCCGGATTAGGAAACTTCCGTGAAATCGATGTGGAAGATTTGACAAAGCATAAGATGGATTCCGAGCAGATGATCGTGAACGGAGATGTTGTGAGTATTGTGAACGAGGGTAAGGACGACGGTCGCCAGATCTGTGCTGTCGGAACTTCCGTGATGCGTGCGATTGAAACGGCAGTAAGTACTGACGGACATCTGAAAGAATTCGAAGGATGGACCAATAAGTTCATTTTCCCTCCTTACGATTTCAGTGTGGCTACCAGCATGATCACCAACTTCCATATGCCGCTGTCGACTCTTCTGATGATGACTGCTTCATTCGGTGGATACGATCTGATTATGGATGCCTATGAGGTAGCCCTGAAAGAAGGATATCGTTTCGGTGCCTATGGTGACGCAATGTTGATTATCTAAGACACGGTTTATGGCTATCGCATACCTGGCTTTAGGTACGAACATAGGGAATAAAAGACGGAATATGATAATGGCCGCAGCGCTGTTAGCTGAAAGGGTGGGAGATGTTCTCGCCCTTTCCGGTTTTTATGAAACCGAACCCTGGGGGTTTCAGTCCGAAAATACGTTCCTGAATGCGGCTTTGCAGCTTGAGACGTCTCTGTCTCCGCTTGAACTTTTAAAAACGACCCAGGAGATCGAGATAGAGATGGGGCGTACGCAGAAAAGTAACGGTGCCTATCATGACCGTATCATCGATATCGATATTCTGCTGTATGACGACCTGGTCCTGCAAACTCCGGAGCTGACTTTGCCGCATCCGCTGATGCATGAGCGTCTGTTCGTGATGGAACCTTTGGCCGAAATTGCCCCGAATGTAATTCATCCCGTATTTAAAAAGCCTGTTATATCTCTGTTATAAAAGGCAACATTTTGTAACTTCGCACTGTTTTCACATAAATATAAAAGATAAAGTAATGAACGATATAGAAAAAATCCTGACCGGTGGAGGAATGGTTTTCAAGAAAAAAGCCAGCGACGAAAATACCGGCGACAAGAAAATCAAATATTCTGACTTTCTGAGAGGTACCCATAAATCAGGCTCTGCCAAAATGAAGGCCGAGTATAAATACAAGAAAGCGCTTCGGAATACTAAAAAGAAAAAATAATTTTCAATTTTCAATTTTGAATTGTCAATTATTCTTATCTTTGCATCCGAATTGATGTGGATAGATTTGTATTGCTTGCAACCACAGGAAAAAATGCTAAAAACAAGATACTTTTCTTAGCCGTTCGGCATATATGGTCCTTCCGTTATCAATTCATTATTAATTAATAACCCGTTGTTAATTGAACATCGTTCTTTAGTCCCTACTAATTTTCAATTTTCAATTTTCAATTTTCAATTAAAAAGTAATGAGTTATTTATTCACCTCCGAATCGGTGTCCGAAGGGCACCCCGATAAAGTAGCCGATCAGATATCGGATGCTTTGCTGGATGAGTTTCTTGCGTATGACAAGAGCTCGAAAGTTGCTTGCGAAACCCTTGTTACAACCGGACAGGTTGTCTTGGCTGGAGAAGTTAAATCAAGTGCTTATGTAGATGTGCAGGATGTTGCACGCAGCGTGATCGAAAAAATTGGTTACACCAAGAGTGAATACCAGTTTGAAGCGAAATCATGTGGCGTATTCTCTTCTATCCATGAACAGAGTGGCGATATCAACCGTGGTGTGGAACGCGAAGACCCTTATAACCAGGGTGCCGGCGACCAGGGTATGATGTTCGGCTATGCTACCAATGAAACAGAGAATTATATGCCTCTGGCTCTCGATCTCTCACACAGCCTGTTATGGGAACTGGCTAAGATCCGCAAGAACGAAAACGACCTGATGCCTTATCTCCGTCCGGATGCAAAGAGCCAGGTCACTATTGAATATGATGACAACGGCAAGCCGTTGCGTATCGATACGATCGTTGTATCGACTCAGCATGACGAGTTTATCGGTCCGAAAGGCATTAGCCAGGAAGAAGCCGATATCGCTATGCAGAAGAAGATTGCAGCCGATGTAAAGAGTATCCTGGTACCGCGCGTAAAAGCCCAGTATCCGGCTCATGTACAGGCTTTGTTCAATGATGATATCATTTACCATGTGAATCCGACCGGCAAGTTCGTGATCGGTGGCCCTCATGGTGATACCGGATTGACCGGACGTAAGATCATTGTGGATACATACGGTGGAAAAGGTGCTCACGGTGGTGGAGCATTCTCCGGTAAAGACCCTTCGAAGGTTGACCGTTCTGCCGCTTATGCTGCCCGTCATATCGCCAAAAACCTGGTGGCTGCCGGTGTGGCTGATGAAATGCTGGTACAGGTATCTTATGCAATCGGTGTCGCCAAACCGATGAACATCTTCGTGAATACCTTCGGCCGTGCAAATGTAAAAATGACAGACGGCGAAATCGCTGAAAAGATCTGGGATCTTTTCGATATGCGCCCGAAAGCCATTGAAGAACGCCTGAAACTGCGTAACCCGATCTATCTGGAAACAGCCTCTTACGGTCATATGGGACGTAAGCCGGAAACGGTTACCAAAACGTTTATATCCCGCTATAACCCACAGCCGACAGTCTGCGAAGTAGAGTTGTTTACCTGGGAAAAGTTGGATTATGTAGATAAAGTGAAAGAAGCATTCGGAATCTGATTTCTGAAGATATAAAATGTAAAACCGGTTATGGAACAATGCCATAACCGGTTTTTTTATATAGACCTTAAGTATTTTATCACTTACAGGATTTTTTAGAGTATATTTTCCTATATTTGGTGCCATAGAATTCCTAAATCTAAATCTTATGCGTAAAATTATTTCGTTTCTTTCGCTGGCCGTGATTATATTACTGGCGGCAGCATGTAAGGAGACCTCCCCGTTTAAGTACGAGTCAGTCCCTAACGATCCTATGAAAGCACGTATCTACACGTTGGACAACGGCTTGAAAGTCTATTTGACAGTGAACAAAGAGACACCGCGTATCCAGACTTATATCGCAGTCAAAGTTGGTGGAAAAAACGACCCGGCTGAAACAACCGGGTTAGCGCATTACTTTGAACATCTGATGTTTAAGGGGACACAAAAGTTTGGTACTCAGAATTATGAAATGGAAAAGCCGCTGCTCGATCAAATCGAACAACTGTTTGAAGTTTACCGGAAGACTACCGATGAGGCCGAAAGGAAAGAAATCTATCATCAGATCGACAGTATTTCGTATGAAGCGTCCAAATATGCTATTCCCAATGAGTACGATAAGCTGATGGCTGCTATCGGAGCCAATGGCACCAATGCTTATACGGGATTTGATATGACTGTCTATACGGAAGATATTCCTTCCAATCAGATCGACAACTGGGCTAAAATCCAGGCGGACCGCTTTGAAAACAATGTAATCCGTGGTTTCCATACGGAACTGGAAACCGTTTATGAAGAAAAGAACATGTCTTTAACCAGCGATGGTCGTAAAGTATATGAGGCCGTTTTGAGCGCTCTTTTCCCGGATCATCCTTATGGAACCCAGACAGTACTGGGTACTCAGGAAAACCTCAAGAATCCTTCGATTACCAATATAAAGAACTATCATAATACCTGGTATGTGCCGAATAATATGGCAATTTGTATGTCGGGCGACTTTGACCCGGATAAAACAATTGAGGTTATCAATAAATATTTCGGTCATTTGCAACCGAACCCGAATTTACCGAAGTTGCCGGTAACCCATGAATCACCCGTCAAGGCTCCGGTTGTGAAAGAGGTATTAGGCGTGGATGCGGAAAATGTGACTTTGGGATGGCGTTTCCCGGGCGCATCGTCTCCGGAAGAAGATTTGCTGAACCTCACCGGCGAAATAGTAAATAACGGCAAAGCCGGTTTGCTGGATGTGGATCTGGTTCAACAGCAGAAAGTACTGAGTTGTTATGCAGGTACTTATGGTATGGCCGATTATAATGCATTTGTAATGAGTGGCCGTCCGAAACAAGGGCAAACGCTGGACGATGTGAAAGATCTTTTCCTAGCAGAGATAGAAAAACTGAAAAAGGGAGATTTCGATGAAGGTTTGCTGGAGGCTGCGATCAATAATTATAAACTGATGCAAATGTATCGCCTGGATAATAACAGCAGCCGGGCAGATATGTTTGTTTCTGCTTTTATAAATGGTGTTGACTGGAAAGACGAGGTGGCTCAGTTGGAACGTTTAAGTAAAGTGACCAAACAACAGATCGTCGACTTTGCCAATAAGTATTTCGGAGATAATTATGCTTTGATCTACAAAAGAGAGGGCAAGGATCCGAATGAGAAGAAAATCGACAAACCTAAAATTACTCCTATCGTAATGAACCGCGACAGCTCAAGCGTGTTCCTTAAGGAAATACAGGCAGTAGAGGTCGCTCCGATAGAACCTGTATTTCTCGATTATGACAAGGATTTGCAGAAACTGACAGCAAAGTCGGATATTCCTGTTCTTTACAAACAGAATATGACGAACGATGTTTTCTCTCTGATGTATGTCTTTGAGATGGGAACGAACAATGATAAGGCGATGGGTACGGCTTTCGAATATATGAAATATCTCGGAACTTCAAAGAAAAGCCTGAAAGAGATCAATGAAGAATTTTATCATTTGGCATGCTACTTCAATGTTTTCCCGGGAGCGGACCGCACGTATGTCATGCTGGAAGGCCTGAAGGAAAATATGCCGAAAGCAATGGCTCTCTTTGAGGAGATTCTGGCTGATGCCCAAGTGGACAAGGATACTTACGGTAATCTGGCTGACGATATTCTGAAAAAACGGACGGATGCCAAATTGAACCAGGGACAGAATTTCAATAAACTGATTCAATATGCTATCTGGGGACCGCAATCTCCGGCTACACATGTCCTTTCTACAGCTGAATTACAACAGATGGATCCTCAGGAATTGGTCGACCGTATCCATAAGATAAATACCTATGAACATAAGATACTGTATTACGGGCCTGAAAAACCGCAGGCTTTACTGGATATCGTTAAACAGTATCATAATGTTCCGGAAAAACTTGTTCCTGTTCCGGCCGCTACAGAGTTCAAGCAACAGGAAACACCGAAAAATAAAGTTTTGCTGGCACAATATGATGCCAAACAGATTTATTTCTCAGCCGTATCCAACCGTGGCGAGAAATTCGATCTGTCGATCGAGCCGACATTGAACATGTACAATGAATATTTCGGTGGCGGAATGAATGCGATCGTATTTCAGGAAATGCGTGAAGCCCGCGGACTGGCTTATTCTGCAGGGGCATATCTTATCACTCCTTCGAAATTGAAATATCCGTATGTATACCGTACGTTTATTGCTACACAGAATGATAAAATGATCGACGCAATGAAAGCCTTTGATGATATTATCAACAATATGCCGGAGTCGGAAAAAGCGTTCAATCTGGCAAAAGAAGCTTTGATAACCCGTATGCGTACGGAACGTATCACAAAATCCGGAGTCTTATGGTCGTATCTGAATGCACAGGATTTGGGACTGAATACCGACAGCAGGAAGGAACTGTTTGAAAAAGTACCTTCCATGACCCTTGCCGATATCAAAGCCTTCCAGGAGAAATGGGTGAAAGGACGTACCTATACCTATTGTGTACTGGGAGATGAAAAGGATCTGGATCTGAAGTCTTTGGAACAGTACGGACCGGTAACGAAACTGAGTAAAGAAGATATATTTGGATATTGAGAATTGAAAATTAGAAATTAAAAAGACGGTTGTTAAATACTCATTTGATTTAACAACCGTCTTTCTTTTCCAATCAAGTAATTTTCAATTCTCAAATTCCATCATCCTGATGCATCTCCACCTCCTTGACTTTCCGGAACAGGTCGGATGCGAAGATGAAGTCGTTGAGGGCTTTGTTGTTGGAGGTGATGACCTGGTCTTTTGTTCCCTGCCATTCTTTAACACCTTCTTTGATGAAGATGATGTTTTCCCCGATATTCATTACGGAGTTCATGTCATGGGTGTTGATAACCGTGGTCATCTTATATTCCGTTGTAATATCGTGGATCAGGTCGTCTATCAGCAGGGACGTTTTAGGGTCCAGTCCGGAGTTGGGTTCGTCGCAGAAAAGATATTTAGGGTTCAATGCGATCGCACGGGCAATAGCGGCACGTTTCATCATACCACCGCTGATCTCTGACGGATACAGATGTTCCGCTTCCGAAAGATTCACGCGTTCCAGGCAGAACATGGCTCTTTTTTCTCTTTCTTTATAAGAATCATTAGAGAACATATTGAGCGGGAACATCACATTTTCAAGAACCGTCATGCTGTCGAACAAGGCAGACCCCTGGAACAGCATGCCCATTTCCCTGCGAAGCATGTTCAATTCCAGTTTATCCATGGAGGTAAGGTCGCGCCCGTCATACAGGATCTCACCCGAATCCGGTTTCATCAGGCCGATGATATTTTTGATCAGGACCGTTTTCCCGGAACCGCTTCGTCCGATGATCAGATTGGTCTTCCCTGTTTCAAAAACGGCGCTGATATCATTCAGCACTGTGCGGCCTTCAAATGATTTCGTTATGTTTTTTACTTCTATCATTTCTTACGTAAGCATTAAATGGGTCATTATTACGTCTGCCAGCAGGATCATGATACTGCTCATTACAACAGCATTCGTACTCGCTTTACCGACTTCGAGTGCCCCTCCTTTCACATAATAACCGAAATAAGCGGCTATCGATGAGATTATAAAGGCGTAAACGACAGATTTTATAATAGAATACCAGATATAGAATTCATTGAAATAAAACTGCAACCCGTATTCGAAAGAGGCCGGCGTCATACCTGTTCCTGTTGAATGGCTGGCGGCTATACCTCCCATAATTCCTGTAAACATACTGAAAATAACCAGTACCGGAATAAAGATCATCAGTCCGGCAATTTTCGGCATAATCAGGAAGTTAGCCGAATTGACTCCCATAATTTCCATCGCATCGATCTGCTCCGTTACACGCATGGTTCCTATTTCGGAGGCAATGTTGCTACCTACTTTACCAGCAAGGATCAGTGCCATGATGGAGGATGAAAACTCCAGCAGGATAATTTCGCGGGTCGTATACCCGATCGTAAATTTAGGGATCAGCGGTGAACTGATATTCAATGATATCTGGATGGCGATAACCGTACCGATAAATACCGAAATGATAACCACGATCCAGAGAGAGTCGACACCCAGCTTATATATCTCTTTTATCAATTGTTTGAAGAACATGCTCCATCTGTCAGGTATTGATATGGATTTCCCCATCAATATGACATATTCTCCCATTCTATGTAACGCTTTATTCATTATTTTCTTGATTACTTATCTGTTCCAGTCTGCAAATATAACTGAAATATGTCAACTACTGTTCACTGTTTATGATTTGTTTTCACGTCAGGTACCGTGTCCCTTCGTCCATACTAGCCTGGATCGGGTAGGAGAGGATGAAGCTGTTACTCTGGAAATACTTGTTCAGATAGCCGGGGATACGTGGCATTACGGGGTCGTAGGAATAGCCTTCTTTCCGGCTGAAGATCACCCACATGCTGTCGTCCGCTTTCACATCCCGGAACACGATCAGGAAATCATCCCAGTCGCTGAAGTTTACATATGATATTTCTCCCGCTCTTTTGGCGAAGAGTTTTTTGATGGCTTTCAGCGTATCCTCCGAACCGTAGAACACGACTTTTGCCCCGGTATTCTGCAACACGTTCCATACCCGGTTCATGACCGGTATGAAGCCGATTTCTTTTTCCGCCCGGTCCGGCAGGATAATCAGGTGGCGTTTGATAGTGGCCAGCGGCTGTACCGGTTTGTAGATGAAGGTCGTTACGCTGCTGTGCTGTAATACGTTTTCAACAATATTTCCCAGGAATGCTGCCGGTATGTCCTTTTCCTTATGCAATCCGAGGACCAGGTCGGTTATCTCCCGTTCCTTCACGACGCTGGTAATGGCGTTGGAGATGCTCAGGTCGTAGCGGAGTAAACCTTTCAGCCGGGTGTCGGTGGCCGCGGCGGTATCGACGGCGGTCTGTAATACCCGTTTGGAGGACTTCAGCGTCTTGTCGTCCGAATTCTGGTTGTCTATCACTTTGAGGGCATATAACCCGCTGGTATTCGTTTTTGATTTTATGGCAAGGCTGAGGTTGACCAGTTCTTCAACCGTCTCCTCATTGCTGACGGGGATCAGGATATGTTCGTCCTTCGTATCTTTGTCTTCTGTCTCCTCACCGGATTCCTTCATCGCTATATTATGCGCTCCTTTCTGGGCGGAGAAGGAGGCGATGGCGCAGGTCACCAGGATCATCAGGATCGTACCGTTCAGTACGCTTTCATTCAGGAGCCGTATGGGAGCACCGTTGGCGTCGGTTCCCAGGATCACGTTATACCCGACCATGACGGCTGCCAGTGTAGCTGCCGCCTGGGCGTTGCTCAGTCCGAAAATAACACTCCGCTGGTCGACCGACAGGCGGAAGGTCTTTTGTGTCAGCCAGGCTGCCGCATATTTTGCCGCCGTAGCCACGATGATCATAACCATACCGACCTTGATCGTTTCGAAGCTGGTAAAGAATGCCCGGTAATCGATCAGCATCCCCACACTCAGCAGGAAGAAGGGGATAAAGATCGCGTTCCCGACAAACTCTACACGGTTCATCAGCGGCGAACTCTGCGGGATCAGCCTGTTCAGGGCCAGTCCGGCAAGGAAAGAGCCGATGATCGCTTCCATCCCCGCTAACTGGGCAAGGAATGCACCGAAGAAAACCATCGACAGCACGAATATATATTGCGAAATATTATCGTGTACCCGTTTGAAGAACCATCGTCCGATAAAGGGAAACACCAGTAACACAATCAAGGCAAAAATAACGATGGAAACGCCCAGGCGTATCCAGAAAGCGTTGTCGGCATTTCCTGTCGCCATCCCGACAATAATTGTCAGCACCAGTAAAGCCAGCGTATCCGTGATCATGGTCCCGCCGACGGTAATGCTGACAGCATTGTTTTTGCTGATCCCCAGCTTGCTGATGATCGGATAAGCGATCAGCGTATGGGATGCGAACATACTGGCGAGCAGTACGGACGTCTCCATGCTGAAATCAAGCACCCATAATCCAACGACCGTCCCCAGTATCATAGGGATCAGGAACGTATACATCCCGAATACAAGACTTTTCCCGCTATTCTTCTTAAAATCCCCCATGTCTATTTCCAGCCCGGCCAGGAACATGATATAAAGTAACCCTGCCGTCCCCGAAAGAATGATACTGCTGTCGCGCAGGACAAGGTTAAAACCGTTCGGTCCGATAATGGCTCCGGCAATGATCAGTCCCAGCAGGTGCGGAACCCTGAGTTTATTCAACAGGAGCGGGGCGGCCAGGATGATCAGCAGTATCAGTAAGAACTTCAATACCGGATCAGCCAGCGGGAGGGTGAAATCTATGTTTGAGAGTAATATCATATCTATAAATATTTACATATCTTGCATTGATAATCCTTTTATATCCAGTGTATAATGTGCCAACTGTTTTTTTATTGTTGCAACCTTTTCGTATAGGCGGGCTATATTTACCTTGTGAAAATTTCGTTTGACTTCTGCTATTAACGCCTTGTTCTCGAATCGGTTGAGGGCGATAAGGTCTATTTCATTCTCACCTTTGTTGTCCCAGTAATTTCCGATATCCGTGATGTCTTCACTTTCAGCTATCATATCCCTGAAATAGCGTTCCAGGATGCGCCCGCTGTATTGTTCGTAATTTTTTAAGATGAATTGTTCCAGCATATTGTTTTTTCCCAGTTCAATCATTGATAGATTCGGGAATATGAAACGGAACCAGAACATCAGGTAATTATCATTCAGGCACCAGCGACTGTTGCGGCTTTCCGGTTTTGAAAACATCGGTTTGTTTCTGTTGATCAGGGAATATTCTTTTTCGAGATTAGCCAGATAGGCGCCCGTATTTTTTCCAATGATCGAATCTATTTCACTTTGGCTGGTCTTTCCGGAAGCTATTAATTGTAAAATGGAAAAATAAGTAGCATATTCGCGTCCGAACTCTGATATCAGCAAATCACGTCCTTCCGATAAAAAAGGAGAATCCGGTCGAATGGTATAGCGGATCATTTGATTGAAAGTGACAGCTCCGGCTTCCATTAGTAAAGCTACATATTTAGCAACACCGCCTGTGATAAGATAAAAGGCCAGAAGATCTTCCGGGGTATATTCCGGGTTATAGTCTTTCAAAATTTCTTTGATTGTAGAAATTCTGAAAGGCTTTAAAATGATTTTTGAAGTAAGGCGCCCGAATAGAGGTTCTTTGTTATTTTCAAAAATTTTTTTCATCATTGAATATATCGAACCGCAAGCGATAAAATTTATTTTTGCCTGCTCCTTGTATCTATCCCAGATATTTTGAATATCACTGAAAATGGAACTGTTAATATTGTCAAACTCCTGAAATTCATCGATGATCAGTGTGAAATGTGTTTGAGTGGCGTATATCATCAGTTGTTCGAATAAAATACGAAACTCAGTCACATTTCCGAAAATCTCCAGTTCCAGACTGTCTTTTATTTCCTGCTGGAATTGTTCACACAGAAGGACTTCGCTTTTACGTGAAACAAAGAGATAGAGAAACTTTTCACCTTTCATGCTCTCGAGCAATAAAGAGGTTTTACCGATGCGCCTGCGTCCCACCATCACCGTGAAACAAGCAGTGTTTCGTGATTGTTTATTGATATCCCGGAGTAAATCCAACTCTTGTGTACGATCGTAAAACTTCATGACTTTACTGTTTTAATGGTCATTAATTTAATGGCTGTTACATTAATGACTATTACAAAGGTAACTATTGTTCTTTTATAATGCAAATGAAAACCATTATTAGAGGCTAATAAAATTATTCGATTTGAATAATTCGAATTAAATAATTATATTTGCTGAAAAGATCGAGTATATGGCAAAAGTTGTAAATCCCTTTATCGTAACCGGTAAAATTGAACCGGAATATTTTTGTGATCGTATACAGGAATCGGCTCGCCTGATAAAGTCTGTCACGAACGGAAACAATATGGTTATTATATCTCCCCGCCGTATGGGTAAAACGGGACTGATTCAATTCTGTTATGAGAAGCCGGAGATCAGGGAGGAATATTACACTTTTTTCATTGATATTCTGCATACATCGGGGCTACGTGAATTTACTTATTTGTTAGGGCGTGAGATTTACGAAACCTTGTTGCCCCGCAGCCGGAAAATGACAAACCTTTTCATTCAAACCCTGAAATCCATCAGTGGAAAATTTGGATTTGATCCGCTTTCCGGTACACCGACATTTAATATAGAGTTGGGTGATATAGATCGTCCCGAGTATACGTTGGATGAGATTTTTCGTTATCTGGAAGCGGCTGACAAACCCTGTATCGTGGCGATCGACGAGTTTCAGCAGATCGCCAAATATCCGGAAAAGAATATTGAAGCCTTGTTGCGTACTCACATTCAGAAAATAAGGAATAGCCATTTCATTTTTGCCGGTAGCGAACGGCATATGATGCAAGAGATGTTCCTGTCTGCCGCCCGCCCTTTTTATCATAGTGCGGATATGCTTGAGTTGACCGCAATTGCTCCGGATATATATATCCCGTTCATTGTCGGACATTTCCTGAAGCGGAACCGCCAAATCGAGGTTGCAGATGTAGAACGGGTTTATACCCTGTTTAAAGGGCATACGTTCTACATTCAGAAAACTTTTAACGAAGCTTTTGCCGATACCCCGGAAGGGGAAATATGTACACTGGAAATGATACGGGCAGCTATCAACAACATGATTGCGGCGAATGATACGATTTTCCGTGAAATATTATCAAATATCCCTGAAAAACAGAAAGAATTACTCTATGCTATTGCCAAAGACGGCGAAGCAGAGCGTATTACATCCGGATCGTTTATAAAACGACATAGCCTGACATCTGCAAGTTCAGTACAGTCGGCCGTAAAAAAACTGCTGGAAAAAGACATTATTACTGAAATCAATAAAGTGTTTTCCGTGACCGATAAGCTGTTTTCCATGTGGATAAATCAAATTTACGGTAATAAATCCATTTTTTCTCAATGATAAAATGTCCTATTACCGGAATTAATCTGAAATTTCGCGGCGGTTATTTTCGCCGCCGCGAAATTTCGAACAAAGATAAAAGATAGAACGCAGAATGACAAATTTCGCTGCCGCTAAAATGACCGTATATACATTGTTTGTTTCCCTCTGCCGATCTGAACCAGCTTGTTGCTGTCTATCAGTAACTTCAGGTCGTTCAGGGCCATAAACCGGCTGTAATGATTTATCTGCACGCAGGTACCGGTGTTGATACATCTGTTTTTATTCACCTCTTTCATAATATTCTCCAGCCGTTGCTCCTGTGTGAGTTTTTCTGTTTTCGCCTTTTTCACCTGTTCCAGTCCGGCTTTCCTGATCTGTTCTTTCAGGGAGGTTGCGCAGCGGAAACTGACGGTGTCGGCTTCTGCGATGACTTTGGTTTTACCGTTTTCATCCGTTACTGTCCGGCTTTTCAGTGTGGGTGTGAAATATCCCAGTCCGTCCAGCTCGATGCTATTCCCTTCCGCCAGGTGAAACCCCATCCAGAAGTTAAGTGCTTCCAATACCCCTTTTACGTCTGCCGATGAGATCGTGCTCGACATCGAGATCATCTTGCACATATACTTCGTGTCGAGCGTACCTTGTGAAATGATCCGTGCATGCGGAATCTTTTTGTCTTCCCTGTCTCCCGGGACCGGTGTCTTGTACCATCCGAATTTTAAACTCATTACTATCTTGTTTTAAATTAATACCAGCCAAAACAAATTTTCATCCCGTACACCCATTCATTCAATAATCATTGAATGAAAGGAAATCAATCATCAAACGAAAGAAGCATATATGTGTTTTATTCGTTTGATATATATCAAACGTAAAAACGTACGAATACAAATATAATACGGAATGGAAGGAATTGTACCGGAGATAGCATATATTAATGATATTCTTTCAAATGAATGGATTTTACGGCGTTTAAGAGGGGTAGTATGAAGAATTTATGTAAATTGCCGAAAAAATAAATCTTAATGCTTGTAAGCGATAAAAGTAGCACACTAGTATCTGTATTAATACCTGTTTATAATTCAGAGAAATTTATAGGGAAGACTATTGATAGTGTTCTGGGACAGACTTTTAAGGACTTTGAAGTTTTATTATTGGATGATGGTTCTGCTGATAAAAGCTCTGAGATCATAAAAAGCTATACAGATGATCGTGTGAAATATATACCATGTTCACATGATTTTATTAAGACTCTTAACCATGGGATTGATATTGCCAAAGGAAAGTATATTGCATTGTTAGACCATGACGATCTGATGTTACCCCATAGATTGAAAGTGCAATATGAATATATGGAAGATAATCCCAATGTTGCCGTATGCGGTGGGTATATGCATTCTTTTGGAATGTATTCCCGATTGATGAAAGTACCTTTAACCTATTTGGATATCGTAAAAACAATGATCATTCAGTGTCCTATGATGAACCCGACAGGATTTATCCGGAGAGATGTGCTGTTTGAAAATAATTTGAGGTATTCATATGGTTACTCTTTTGCTGCCGATTATAAATTATGGTCGGATATTGCTCAAATAGGAGAAATGGCAAATATCCCTGAAGTATTTACTTTATATAGAACTTATCCGGAGCAGACAAGCATTAAATATCTGTCAGAATCAAATGAGGCTGCAGGGCGTATAAGATTAGAAATGGTAGAATATTTCTTCTCATTAATAAAAGAGGATAGTAAATATTATTCGGTTTTGATGGATCGCTTTCTACCTGCCTTAGATGAATTAGGTGAAGAAGGCTTTTTTTCATCGGATACATTGTTCCCTTTTATACATGAGTTAATATCGGGTTTACTGGAAAGAGGTGATATTGTATTTAAGTAGTTAATAAATTGTACGATGGACGAGTCTAATAAAAATATGATTAAAGTTGGTTTTTTAGTGTCGTATGACTATCAGTTGTTAGAATACTCATTACCTATTGTCTATCAATACGCAGATGAGATTTATCTGGCAATAGATAAAGAGAGAAAAACCTGGAGCGGCAATAGCTTCCAATTACCAGATACATTTTTTGAATGGATTCATAGAGTAGATACGGAGAATAAAATACATATTTATGAGGATTCGTTTTATCTTTCAGCTTTATCTCAAATGTCGCTTGAAACTCGAATGCGCAATATGCTTGCAAAATATATGGGGTATTCTGGTTGGCATCTTCAAATAGATGTAGATGAGTATTTTTTGAATTTTGAAAAATTTGTCAGCTATTTGAAATCGTTGGATTATGGCTCTCCGGTAAATATTTATTCTAAGTGGATAACAATATTTAAACAAGATGAAGATGGAATTTTTTATATTGATGATAATGAAAAATTTCCGGTAGCAACTAATACTCCATATTACATCCGTGCCAGATATTCAGTATTAAATGGAACTGACTTGATTTTCGATGGCAAGGTTCTACATCAAAGCTGGGGAAGGAGCAAAGATGATTTGATCTTAAAATTGAAAAACTGGGGGCATACTAATGATATGGATTGGGTTTCATATTTAGCCTTTTGGGAATTTGTAGGAAAAGATAACTATAAAGAAGTAAAAAATTTTCATCCGTTGTACCCACCTGCATGGTCCGAATTGAAATACATTAATGCAAACGATATTTATTCTTTAATCAATAAAATGAGGGATCTTTAATATTGAATCTATATGCCTGAAATACTAAAACTAATACTCAATTCTCTACTTTTCTTCTGTCTGGTAGCATGTAACGAAGGAAGTGATATGGTTCTTTTATTGAATAAAGCAGAAATGTATATGAGTGAAAAACCTGATAGTGCCTTATCTCTTTTAGATAGCATAATACAGCCAGAAGATCTGTCAAATGAGCAATATGCTCTTTGGTGTTTGTTGTATACGCAAGCACAAGATAAGAATTGGATAGAACATACCTCAGATTCGATAATCAATGTGGCGGTGGAGTATTTTAAAGAAAAAAATGATCCACATCGTAAGGCGCAGGCTTATTATTGCCAAGGGCGGGTTTTATCGGAAATGGATGCGTCGGCTGAGGCTTTGGAAGCCTATTTGAATGCTCAGACGTTTGTGAAGCAAACGTCTGATTATGATTTAAATGCTCGTATATGTAATCATTTAGGCTCTTTGTATTGGGAAAACAGGAACGATAGTGCAAGTTTGATCTGTTATGAAGATGCTCACAAAATTTATACACAATGCCTGGATACGGTCGGAATGATTAATACATTGCGTAATATGGCTATGAGTAGGCTAAGTTTAGGGCAATTGGACAGTGCTTATATCCAGTTGCAATTGGCGTTGAAACTGGCGGAAGAAGGAAATATCAATTCTCAGAAAGCTTACATCTATTCTTCTTTGGGAAATCTCTATGAAGAACAAGGTGATTATGAGAAAGCCTTGGCCTATAATAAGGAGTCGTTAAAGTATTTAGAGAAAGAAAGTATGTTTTTATCATGGTATTACTCGATCGGAGTGCTTTATAAAAAGATGCAGATGCCAGATTCTGCTTTCTTTTATGCAGAGAAAGCACTGGCTAGTCCCGATTTGTATGTAGAGTGTAGTGCTAATCATTTATTATGCGATTTGTCTGTTGAAAGTCAGAGTTACGAAAAGGCTTGTTTGTATAGCAATCGCTATTTGTTACTTAGGGATTCTATCGAAGATTTGTATCAGCCTCAAAAATTGGCTAAAATAGAGGCTTTGTATAATAAAGAGCGATTAATCAATAAGCAAAATCAGGAAAAGGAGAAAGCTCGTAACATTCGTGATTTTTTATTTGCATGTATTTTGATTATCGGTGTTGTATCTTATCTGGTTTATAATAGAGAGAGGGAAAAAAGAAAGGAACAACAAAAAAAGGCTGAAGAATCTCAGAAAAAATATGATGAAATATCCAAACGATTAGATGATAGTGTTTTGACTATTGAGCAAAAAGATAGTGTATTGAATGAAATTCGTGAGTTGTTGGCTCAAAATGAAAGAGAGATCGCCGATTATAAAGAAAGAATTAATGGTTTGGAAGATAATACTTCTGCTATGCAGGAGAAATATCAAAGTGAATTAAATGAGAAATTAGATGAGAATAAGAAATTGTCAGCAAGTTTGGAAACCACTCTGGAAGAAAAACGAACATTGATAAGTCAAAAAGAATCCTTACTTCATGAAAAAGACGAGTTGTATTCTATTTGGAAGAATGAGAAAAGCAACATGGAAAATGAACTGCTTCGTATTAAGCAAGAGCAAAACGATAACCTGCTTCGGTTGGAATCAGAGAAAAATAACAAGGAAGCGCTTGTCAGGGAGTTGGAAGATCTGCGTGCCCAAAGAGAAGAACAACGGCTGTGTGAAGAAAACGTAATTAAAGATCTTTCATTAAAGTGTAAAATGTATGAAGAATGGGGAAGTTCTTTAATCCGGCAGAATTCTTATCTGTCTAAATTCATTGAGAAAACTCCCATTCAAAAATTGGAAGAAAAAGATTGGGAGATATTTTTTCAAAACTTTGAAACTGTATTTCCCGGATTTATAGACCATCTGAATAATCTGTATTCCATGGATCAGCGTCAACTTCAGATTTGTTGTTTGCTCAAGTTAGGTTTGAAGAACAATAAGATTTCTGAAATTTATGATTTGAGGCCGGATACGGTCACAAGCCTAAAGGCGGAAATTAAAAAGAAATACTTTTCAGAGTTCGGAAAGCAATCTTTGGATAATATATTGAAAAAATGGTATTGAAAATCGGGTTTTTCACTCAAAAAACGAATCTACGATCTTTTTGTCCTTTTTTTATTTGGTGTAATTGTCTTGCATTCAGTCGGATAAATGGAGATTGATGTTTTTTTATCTAATCGGGTTTTTATAGATTTTTCCCCCTTAAATTTGCCTTATAAACCAATAAACGAAATGTACCATGAAGAACCTGAAAAAACTAATGTTGATTTTTGTCTATGTCTTGCTATCAACATGGATAATACCTGATTTTGCATTTGCAAAAGTAACAAATTCTCGTGATATAGAAGTTCGGGCAAAAGAAAAAACAGGTGGAGAACCTCGTAGTTTAGTGCCGGTGCGGGCATGGGTGGATGAAAATACAGTATATATTTCATTAATAGAACACTCCGATGCAGTTACGGTTACAATAGCTTCGGTAGATGGTAGCTTTTTTATAAAAGAAATATATCAGTTTCCTCAAACGATATCCATTCCGATCGAAGAAATCGGAGAGTTTCAAATCGAAATTAGCTATGGCGAAAAAGTTTTTGTCGGTGATTTTGAATTGAAATGAGACATATTTACGCGAAGGATATGTAATCATAGAATGGAATATGAAGGATACTGTAAATATTAAATCTGCATATCTGCAATCTAATATCATTCCAGTTAATGATAGGACCTCTTTTTGTCGTATAGCGATTGTTTATCTGGCGATCGGCAAATATGATATTCTATGGGATGAGTTTTATTCTTCGTGTGAGCAATATCTTTTTCCGGATGCAGAGAAACACTATTTTGTATTTACCGATAGCGAACAATTGTTGAATCTGGAATTAACGAATGTGTCAATGTCCTTTTGGAAGGATCGTGGATGGGCGATGAGTACGTTTGCAAAGTCTGATTGCATATTGAGTGTCAGCAAACAATTGGAGGCTTTCGATTATCTTTTCTATATCAATGCCAATTATAAAATACTGGAGCCTGTGTATTGTGATGAAATACTGGCAACGGAGGTAAATGATTATTTTACTGTATTGAGTTTTGACCATTTAGCCGACAAACATCCGGATAGTTATACGTATGACAGGAACCCTCTATGTCAGGCATATATTCCTTATGGGGAAGGTCAACGTTATTATCAAGCTAGTTTTTATGGTGGAAGGGTACCGGAAATGTTAGAATTGGCTGCTTGGTGTGCCGAATCTACTCGTTTTGATTTGTCAAATGGAATTATGGCTCTTTGGCATGATGAGTCATACTTGAACAAATACTTGCTGGAACGTAATCCGAAAGTAATAGGTACGATCTATGGTAAGCCGGAAGAGTTTGGAGGTTCTACGAGTAAAGCTATCTTGCGGGATAAAAATAAGATATTCGGTAAAGAAAATATAGATCGTTTGAAACAGATATTTATCAATCCCTCTATGTCTTATTTGCGAGATAAGGAGTTGCAAATAAAGCCTCTTCATTTGGTGGAACGTATGGGAGGTCTGGGAAATCAGATGTTTCAATATGCTTTTCTTTTGGGAATGAAATTGTCCTGTTCCGAAAGCGATTTTCGCTTGTTTGCTCCTGTTACTTTGCCGGATGAACCCAATAGCACAAATGGTCTGGAGCAGATGTTTGATATACCGGTTGATCATTTAGTCGATGATGAGTTAACTCAACAGGTATGGAAAACTTCTGCTTCGTGTATTCGTCTGGTAAGAGAACATGCCGATTCTGTTTGGCAAGAAGTGAAAGCCGACTGGCCGTTACTTTCTATCTATCAAGGTTATTGGCAAACCGACCTGTATTTTAAAGATATTGCTCCAATAATCAGAAATATATTTCGATTTGATACAGAGCGTTTGAATCAAAAATCGCGTGATATGGTTGACCGGATTTGTTCATGTATGTCTGTAAGTATCCATATCCGGCGAGGAGATTATCTGTCTGAAATGAATTTGGATATATATGGGAATATTTGTACTCCCGATTATTATAGGGAATCTATGCGTTTGTTGAGGAAACGTTTTCCGAAAGAAAGTTTTCATTTCTTCGTGTTCAGTGATGATCCGGCATGGGTCAAAGATAATATGCCGGTAAAGCATGCGGTTGTAGTAGACTGGAATCAGGGAACAGATAGTTGGCAGGATATGTATCTGATGTCTGTTTGCCGTCATCATATTATAGCGAACAGCAGTTTTAGTTGGTGGGGGGCATGGTTAAACGGGCGTGACGATAAGATTGTGATAGCCCCTTATCGTTGGTATAATGATCGGATTGCACCAGATATTTTGCCGGAAGGTTGGATCGCACTTCATCCGTCTTGTTATCGGGTATCAAAAAAACACTTTTCAGAGAAAGAAACTGAAGCAGTTTTGAAAAATCAATTAACGGTTATTGGCCGTTATAAATTGCACGAACAGGAAATGCCAGATAAGTATGTTTTAAAGAATCCGGATCTGGGAAAAGTTATTTGTTTGTACACGTATGCCTATTATACGGGAAAACAGCAGCTAGTTGACCGTGCTGATACCCTGTTGGATGCTGTGATCGACACAACTTTAGCCATATCGAATAATGGACATGCTATCTGTAATTTGGGGTGTGGATTAATCTATTTGTTGCGTAATGGTTTTGTAGAAGGTGATGAGGATGAAATTTTGTCAGATATAGACTGGAGGCTAACCACGTATGCTATGAATCGCCCTAAAAACTTGGATTTGCTATCTGGTTGGATTCATTATCTGACTCTTCGTGTGGATCGTGAAGAAACAATAGTGAAGCAATTCGTTGAGAATCTGAACAAGCAGAATTTAATTTGCCTGCTGGACTATCTGGATAACAATTCTCTTTGTTCTGGGTTATTGTTAGATGATATAAGAAAAATAGATACTAGGGGATTATATCCGGAACGGACAAAAATATTATTGAATAAGGGTATTTCAATAAGGGACTGTTCTGTTTGTTTGGGCAAGATAGACAATCAGAATGTTACATTTGTTATTCCTGTTCGAATCGATTCTCCGGAACGGAGTGCGAATTTGGATGTGGTATTGGAACAACTATCTCATAGAAAGCAAACATTTGTTCTAATTTTAGAAGCGGATGCAATGCCTCTTTATGAAGTGAAAAAAGAATATCCGAATGTAAAATATTCTTTTGTAGAAGATTATGATCCGGTATTCCATCGCACAAAATATTTGAATCAACTACTGCAGGACACAAAAACTATTTTAGTTGGAATTTGGGATACGGATGTGATTCTTTCGAACGAACAAATAGATAATGCGCTACAGGATATTTGTGAAGGAAAGGCTGTCATGAGCTATCCATATGACGGTCATTTCTATTCTTGTACACAGGAGGAGAGTGTTTTCTATCGTCGGGAAAGTTCGATGGATTATCTGTTAAGGTTGAAAAGAACCGGTGATTCTTTCTGTATGTCTAATTCTGTGGGAGGAGCTTTTTTGGTTCGCAAAGATATTTATGTAGAATCTGGAGGGGAGAATGAGTTTTTTTATGGTTGGGGAATGGAAGATCAGGAACGGGTGAGACGTCTGTTTATTCTAGGGTGGCCGGTAACGAGAGTCGATGGCCCTTTATTTCATCTGTATCATCCCAGAAATGAAAATTCCCGATATAAAAATGATAAGGTAGAAAATGAAAGTCGTAAAGAGTTTCTGAAAGTTTGTAGCATGACTTCCGGAGACTTGAGACGGTATATCCGGAGTTGGATAAATGATAAATATGTAAGTATATCATGAAAGACAACTATTCATATCAACTGTCTTGTATTGTTCCGGTTTATAATGTGGAACGATATATAGAAGATTGTGTAGCATCCTTGTTACAGGTTTCAGGCATTTGTATTCAAATCATACTGGTAGATGATGGTTCGACCGATTTATCAGCGGAGATATTGGATCGCTATGCCGGGAAATACTCCCATGTTAAGGTGATTCATCAGTCAAACAGCGGTGTTTCTGTTGCCCGAAATCGAGGACTAGAAGTAGCTGAAGGAGAGTATATAGCTTTCGTTGATAGCGATGATTGGGTAGTGTCGGATGAGTTGGTTCGTTTGTATCAGCAAGCTAAGCAGAATACTGTCGATATGATTTTGGGAAATATATTGTATGTATCTCCCGATGGTAGTACCTATTCTCCGTATCTCCCGCTACCGGAATTGGTTACCGGGCGAGTGTTGTCGGGTTCAGATTGCTTTGTCCAACTATCCAGAAGTGGAAAAATGGTACCGATGGCCACCTCTTATTTATATCGTCGGGTATGGGTGAAACAACATAGGTTTCATTTCGAATCTATACTTCATGAAGACGAGTTGTGGTGTGTGGAGAGCATGTGTTTGGCTGAACGGGTTGTTTGTATGGATCGGGTCTTTTACTATTATCGTCAGCATCCTGATTCCATTATGCATACGTTGGAAACGGGGAAAAGGTTGAACAGTTTGATTTATATAGCTAACTGTATTCTTCGCTATGCCAGTCGGTTTAATCGGGAAGAGAATCGATTACTTTGGAGTATACTCTATTTGAAAGTAGCACGGTTATACAATTTGGCCTTTAATCTACTGGATAAAAAAAGGGATAGTCGTTTCCAGTTGGCTGATCATTGTTTGTTTCAATTGTATCATAGTAGGAATTGTTTATTGGTAGAGGTTCGTTCGGAATACCTATCTTATTATCAAACATCCAGGCGTAAGTTAAAGAATTATCATATATGGCTGTTATCATCGGAGGTGGCTGGTATGCCGGTAGTGATACCGGAAAAGGTTACCGTAATCCTTTTTTATAGCCATATGTGGGGAGCTCCTCTGAAATATCCCCACAAACAGGTACCAAAAGATGTTCTGATCACTTCTGATCAAAAATACCTGGAGCGTGCTGATGTTGTCGTCTTTCATATACCGACACTAGAGTTTGATTTGGAAGGAGATTTGGAGAAGTTGCCTGACCGACGTTGGGTAGGATGGACTATGGAGTGTGAAGAAAACTATCCTTTTATAAAAAGCACGGAGTTTATGAGCTTGTTTGACTATTGGATGTCTTATCACCAAGGAGCAGATGTTTTATCTCCTTATTATGAGGCTGATTATCCAGAGCGTTTGGTACAAGTTCTTCTTCAGCCGTTTGAGTTGCGTGGTGATGTCTGTATGATGATTTCAAGTCCTTTTAACCAAAGTGGTCGGCAGGAATATTTGAAAGAACTGATGGATAAGATAGGGATCGACTCGTATGGAAAGTTATTTAATAACTGCCAGTTGGAGAAAGATAATGGACATTCTTCGAAAATGGCTTTGTATAGGCGTTATAAATTTGTAATCGCTTTTGAAAATTCTTGTGCGGAGGATTATGTGACAGAAAAGTTCTTCGATCCGCTATTGGCGGGAGCCGTACCTATTTATTTCGGAGCACCAAATATCGATATATTTGCTCCTGGAGATCATTGTTATATTGATATACGTAAATATAAGACGGTAAGTGAACTGGCAGCACATCTGAAAGCATGTTGTGAGGACCCTGTGTTGTATGAACAATATCAGCAGTGGCGTAAACGTCCGTTACGTACTTCTTTTATAGAGAAAGCAGCAAAGTTACAGCTACATCCGTTTATCCGACTGTGCCATTTGATTAAAAACGAACAGAATTGTTTGCCTCTTCTTAAAAAGCCGGAAGGCCGATTACATCTCTGTAGTTTCGGTGATTCCCGTTATCAGGCGAGTCGGGAAAGATTGCAAGAACAAGCAGAAGATTTTGATTTATTCGATTCTATTCATCTTTATAATGAATATGATTTGTCTGAATCATTCCGGCAAAAATTTCAGGAACAATTGCATGCTAATGTTCGTGGTTTCGGTTATTGGGTATGGAAACCGAGGATAATACTGGATACGTTAAAGAATATTGATAACGGAGATGTATTGCTATATGTGGATATGGGATGTCACCTAAATAGTCGTGGAAAAGAAAGGCTATTGGCTTATTGGAAAGAAGTGAAGCAAAATGAAAGTGGATTTTTAGTTTCACAATTGGAGCCGGCACGAAAAGAATGTTTGTGGACGAAGGGCGATTTATTAGATTATTTTCACATACGAGGAAAAGAAGAAATGTATTCTCCACAATATCTAGCTGGAGTTCTTTTTATTCGTAAAGAACCAAAAACAATTTCTTTGATTCAATCTTGGTTGGATATGTATTATGAGGATTTTCATTTGATAGATGATATGTCTTCGCTATCCTCTAACGAGGATGGATTTGTGGAGCACCGACATGATCAGAGTGTTTTATCATTGTTGTTGAAACGGCATGGTGCTTCGGAGATACCGTTGGAAGAAGTGCATCGACCGAATTGGAATTTGTACACCCGGTTTTATCCAGTGTTGGTAAAGAGAGATTTATGTTGAATATAAGATCCGATATGTTATGACAAAAAAAGGAGAAAAGCAGATCTTTTGGGAATTGCAAACCATGAAGCAAAAATTCAAAGTGTTTATACGTAGATACAGTGAAATAACTTGTGTACGAATAAATATGCTATATGAGAAAAATAGAACTGTTTTCAAGTATTCGGATGAGGATTGGATTGCGTTTGAAAATCAGTTTAATTTTATATTCCCTGATTTTGTAGAAAAGCTTTGTCTAACATTTCCTCAAATGACTAAAAATGAGCAGAGATGTTGTTGCTTATTTTTATTGGATATAAAAACAGGAAGAATAGCTACTATTTTAGGTTTGGCTCCCAATACTGTTTCAAAATACCGGAAAGTGATATATGAAAAATATTTTGATTTGAAAGAAGAAAGAACATTGGAGGATAGATTATTTGAGATGATATAGTTTTAAGAGAAAGTGATTAGGAAAGATGGAAAAGAAGTTAAAAAAGAGATTCACTTCACAGGCTGTTTTTGTAATAATGATGCAAGGTCGACTGGGTAATTTGATGTTTGATTATGCTTTATTATTAAGCCTTCGAGCAAAATATCCAATGCATAAGGGATATTTGTATAGGGATAAAAATGCCCCAGGAACAACTGGATATATACATGAATTGAAAGATGTTTTTAATATTCCTTCTTCCGATTTTGCTTCAGAAGAATTAATGGCTGATATCAGATCTTTACCTCAGTCTTGTATCTGTTATGTGTGGGAAACTGATTTTGCATGTAGAACTTCAATTAATTTGGATAATGCTATGGTTACAATTTGTGTAGGATATTGGCAAACAGAAACTTCATTTAATAACGTAAAATCGGAGGTCCGAAAGGCTTTTTCTTTTAATTGCGATATATTGAATGAACAAACCCGGGTATTGGCTGAACAATTAAGACCGGAAGAGGCGATTGCTCTCCATGTCCGTCGAGGAGATTATTTTATTCCTGCTAATATAAGGATGTATGGAGGTATTTGTACGATCGATTATTACCAGAAAGCTTTGGCTACTATTTATAAACATGTTGGAAATAAACTGCCTGTGTATTGTTTCAGTGATGATCCGGATTGGGTGAGGTCAGAATTGTATTTAGAAAATGGCGTTGTCGTTGACTGGAATAATGGGGACGAAAGTTGGCAGGATATGTATTTGATGTCTTTGTGCCATCATAATATTATAGCGAATAGTACATTTAGTTGGTGGGGAGCCTGGTTAAATGCAAACGAAGATAAAATAGTCGTTGCTCCTTATCGTTGTTTTAACACGATGCTTACTCCGGAAATCCATCCGGATGAGTGGTTCACCATATATCCGAAAGGATATGTCGAGAATGATTTTATCCGAAAATTGGAAAAAAATAGAATCTCTTTGGAACGGAATGGACTTTTTTATGGAAAGATGGGGGTTGCTGTTTTTTTATTCCATTATGCGTCGGTTTATCAGGATGAATTTTATGAAAACATAGCAATGAATCTGATCTCAACAGTATTTTCTCAAATAAATATGCAAACCTCCATTGATTATGCAGATGGATTATCCGGGATAGGATGTGCTATAGAATATTTATATCAAAATGATTTTGTAGAGGGAGATATTGATGAGATACTGTCTGATTTTGACTTATTGTTCGATGATATTCTGAGTAATAGTCGGAGAAAAAAGGATTTGTATGAAAATCTTTTAGGTTTGATACGTTATTATCGGTTTCGTTTATCGGGAAAAAATATTGATTTGGAAAATGAACGTACTAAAAAGAACCAGTTGAATTTGTCTTATTTGCTTAATTTATTAGAAAACAGTGCGTGTAATGAAAATGATGTACTGCAAAGAATGGCCAAAGTTACTGAGAAACGAATTTCTGTTGTTGAATTTGGAGAAACATCAGGATTGATGGGAATGGCAGGAAAAGAACTTGTGAGATTATCGCCTGACTCAAAAATTAATTGGGTAGAACTTTTGTAATAATGTAAACTTAAAATACTATCGGATGTATCTGTAAGGTCTCTTTTTCTCAATAACTATTTTTGCCTGGAGAGAGCAAATCATTATTATTTCAGCTTTCTGGCTTTATATGAAGATGACTCATTTGACCGTTTTATGGAGTTTGCCTAGTTTGAGTTGGGTAAAAGTAATCCTGTTTATCAGGATGAACATATCTTCAGGTAATTGGATTGCTATCGTCCCGAAGATGTGGATTATATCGTTCTAATCCATAAATTGAATCAGTTTTTGGAAGAACATGGCGTTTCTTTTCTAAGAAAATCAGCCAATGAGACATCTGTGAAATTTCGATTGACAGATCAGGATTGCGTAGCTGAGATAAAAGAATTGTATAGATCGGATTATGAAATAGTGACCAATTATTAGCGTTAAATCCATATTTTGGGATGGACCGATTATTTTGTAGTGAAATGTTATTCTAATATCCAGGTAATTAAATGGTTGCGGCTTTGGTTAAAACATGTTTAATCCATATTTAGTTTTTGCCGTTTTTTACCTTTGTGTTAGAACCTATTGATAAATAAGCCATGGAACAACTATCTATATTGTATATTGGTATAGGACAAGATAACCGTTCAAAAGAATTGGCGGGTTATTTGGTAAAGCTCCTTTCTGTCAGGTGGCAGGTTCATTGTGTGGGGAATTTATTTAATGTTCCTTCTCAAGAGTTGAAAAAATCATATAATTTGATTCTTATTCAGAACTCTTTTTGTTTGGTTCATTATAAAGAATTACTCAGGCAGTATGTAAAATGTCCGGTCTTATTTATAGCAACAACTCAGAATATAGATAGTATTGTTGTTCCTTTTGAAAATCTGTTTGGAATATTAAATGCGGGAAATGCTTCCTTGTCTGCCTGGGGTATTCCGGACGAGATGCAACTTCGTCTTTGTTGTCCGGTGGAAAGGATGGGTAATTATTATTTTTACGAACAGCAGCCGGAGGTTTGTCGTATCGTTTATTGTCCAACCGGAAATTCAGTAGGTGAAAATGACTTTAAATTGTTGACTTTCCAGAGAAAAAACAATGCCATGTTGACTATTGTTTCCGATGAATATGCGTGTTTGAAAAATACTTTCCCCTCTTTTGTGAAAGTAGTGCCACGATCCTCCCATATTTCTGCGTTTAAACAAGCACATTTGGTGGTGGCATCCGGTTGGGAAACCGTGCAGGCATTAGCCTTGTGCAAGCCTTGTGTCGTTTTGGGTGATTACGGTTTGGGTGGATTGGTGACTTCGGAAAATTATGCCTCATTGCAATCTGTCCGTTTCAAGGGACGTAAAGGAGGATGTTTCGGGGAACCGGTTTCTACGGTTTTGTTGGAATCGGTGATCCAGAAAGTGTTTGCCTTTGATCGGCAAGAAGAGGTTTTGTCTCTTCAAAAACAGATGCTGGCGGTTTATGGCAAACCTGTGTTTAAGAAAAGAGTGTTCCAAGAGATAGAACGGATTATAGACTTGTCTACATCTATGAATAATCGCCGGAAACGCTTGTTGTTGAAACCTCGTTTATCGACGTTATTTGCATTGGAGGATATAGATGGCAAATCGTATCTAAAGCGTGGCTTGATTTGCTTTGGGGAGTTGGATCTAGAAATGATTGATTTGTTGAATCAGTGTGACGGGACAGTCTCTGTTCTGGAATTGGCGAAAAGGAATGGATACGACCAGGAGGATACTGCAATGTTGTGGTTAAACCTGTATGAGTTGTGGAAAGAGAAACTAATCCTTTTTGCCTTATGAAACAGTTGCCGAATTTCGACCTGAGTATTGTGGTTCCGTTGGGTGACCGGGTGGAATCGTTTGTGGAAAGTTTGCCTTTGCGTACGTACTATTACGAACGGAACGGGATAGAGGTTGTTTTGCTGGTAGATGAAGAAGCGGATTGTCGGAGTTTATTGGCATGTATCCGTAAATACCTTTTTATCAGCTGGAAAATAGTGTCTGGTTCGTGGCAAAATAGGGCGACTGCTTATAATGAAGGTATCCGTCAGTCGATAAAGGAGTATGTCTTGTTGATGTTTCCGGAATCTTTGTTCCAAACGGATGTCATTTATGAATTACGTGAGACGTTGGATGAATACCCGTTGCATTATGCGGTCGGTTTTTCGTATGGCAGCTTGATGGTGAAGAAGGAGTATTTGGATTGGGTAGGCGGTTATGATGAACAATACAATGTGGCGGAAGGTGCAGAAGAGAACCTGTGCCGGCGTATGGAGTTGGCGGACATTCACCGTTTATATTATCCGGAAGTCTTGTTGCAACCGGGGGAAAGCCGGTTGTCGGCAGCTTGGAAACAAAGTGTACCGGAGGACCTTTTGTATGACATGCTGTTGCCTATAAAAAGCAAGGCGGACAATCGGTCAAAACCGGGATCGGGAAAGTTGCTTTATGATTGGCAGGAACATCCTTATGCAAAGGAGCAGTGCCGGGAGTATCTTTCGAAATTGAAGCAGTTCGATATTCCCTCTGACGAGGTCTTTGAAAAGTCGTATCCCTTGATTGCGTTGATTCCGACTTATAATGAGTCGGAACGGATTACTGATTGTCTACGTAGTGTGGAGAAATATTGTGATGGGATTATTTTGTTGGACGATGACAGTCTGGATGATACGTATGAAATAGCCCAGTCTGAAAAACTATTGTTGAAAGCGAAGAAAGTCCGTACGAAGTTTAATGACAAGCAGAACCGGAATATGTTGTTGGATATGGTCTCTTTCTTTAAGGCAAAATGGTTTATCTTTATAGATGCGGATGAACGGTTTGATGATCGTTTTGTGGATTTGCGAGAGGTGATGAAACGGGATGATGTGGATACGGTCGGGGTTTGGATAGCTAATTTGTGGAATAGTATGGAGGCGTATAGGACGGATATGGAGGATACGAATCTGTTATCACAGAATGGACTTTGGTTTCGATGGAGGATGTTTCGGAATAAGGGAAGGATGCAATTTATTTTTGTATTAAAGTTACATTTTATGGCCGTTCCTTATATAAAAAAGAATAAAGCGTATAATTCAAAAACGTTATTACTTCATTTGGGGTATTTGAATAAAGATAAACGTTTGAATAAATATAATTTATATCAATATGAGGATGAATTGAAATTGGTGAATTATGATGATATTTTGTCTCTTGATATATCTTTGAGATTAGTAAAAGATATAAGCTTATGATATGAATATGAACACTGTTGTGTTTATTGAGAAAAATGATTTTTTTTTAAGATTGAAACTTTTAGGCGATTTGTTTATGAATAATAAATGGTTAATTTGTTGAATGTATGGAATGTAACAACTGCTCTTAGAAAGAAAATAGGAGGTTATATCAAAGTTACTTTCATATATTTTAATGTCAATATATTCTATTTTGTATTTGGTTACGCAAGGCAGATATGAGGTAGCCCAATAATAATCTTGCGATAAAAATATATTAGGCTTATGAAAAGGTTAAGAAAAATTTGCTTAAGCAAACAGAATGTTTTGAATTGTTCAGAAATGAAGAACGTAAAAGGTGGACGTAGTGGTCGTTGGTGTAATGTGAATGGAGAATGGGTTGGACCATTGTCTTGTTATAACGATGCTGATTGCGAACGGTTGTATGGAAAAGGAGCTACGTGTGAGTCGTAGCTATTCAATGGGCAATTTTACAAATTGAGTGGTTTGTCAATAAGAAAATCTTTTAATTTGATTGGATATAAAAGAATAAATGTACAAATATGTAACTCTAAATATCATTTGTTCTCTTCTATTTATCCTATATGCAACTGATATAAATAGATGATTGTTAATGGACTTGTTTATTGAACAGTTGCTGTAAGTCTTGATTGTTGACAAATTGTGTTAAATGTTAAGGATGTCAAGAGGTTGGTCTTCTTGACATCCGTTAAAAAGTGTGTTTTATGAAAAATGTGAGTGTTGTAATTTGTATGCTCATTCTATTAATAACGAATGGATGTCGATTAGGAGTAGATAAAAAAGTTGATCTACCAGTATTTGATTTTGGTGTAACTATAGGAAAGTCCGTACCGGATACTTTTATTTGGAATAATATAGCCAAGCGAATAAGCTATGTCCCTATAGAAATGACAAATGATGTTTTGTTGGCGTTACCTAAACCTGTGTATATAGGTGAAGATGTTTATTATATGGTTGATTATAAGACGAATATTGTTTTTCGAATGGATAAAAAAGGAAAGATTTTATCACATTTTTCCAAAAAAGGGCAAGGACCAGGTGAATATGCTATGATTACCTATGTCCATATCAATCCGCAGAAATCGACTATCCAATTGTTTGACCAAAGAGGTAATAAATATATCATTTATGATTTTGAGGGAAATCTGCAACAGGAAATTTTTCTAAAAAATAGAGAAATCACTACTCCATTGTTCATCTCAGACAACTATACTGTCTCCAGAGGACAAAACACGGCAGGCCACAAACTTTTTATTACTGATGGGGAACTAAATGTTCGTGAAGGCCTTTTCCCGATAGACTCCACACTGACTGATATGGAGCGGCTGTGCCTGACTTGGCAGCTCAACTATTGTCGGAACCGCGATGAGGGAATCTTCCACTATGCGGATGAAGATACAGTATTCGCTATTAATGAAGCTGGCGTTCGTCCAATCTGCATTTTCGAAAAAGGTGTATATAAACTTCCTGAGGCAGAGGCGAAAGTGCCACAGAAAATGACAGACAAAGGTGCTCCTTATATTCTGACAATGGGGGTGTCTTCGATATCAAATTATTATGTGGTATCTTATGTGTTAAAAAATCTACATTACTATGAGATATGGGATAAGGTTAGTAATCAGCTTATATCACGTTTTTCAAATAAGGACGGAAAATGGGGAATTCCGTTTTGTTTGCCAAATGGAGATAAAGTATGGATAGATACGAGAAATTTGTATGTAGATGGTAATATTATTGCTTTCTCTATAGATGCAAGCACAGCATCAGAAGGTGGCGTACCTGGAGTTGGTGAGGATGATAATCCTATTTTGGTGATTATGGAATTATGAAAAGTTGATAGTCATGAAGGATACTAATATTTTAATGGAGTTGTTGAAAAAGTTGAAAGTGAAGTACACTTCATCAACTGTAATGGCTCTATATATGGGACATCCACATCGGAATAATTTGTATGGTTTGTCAGAGATGTTGACATGGTATGGAGTAGAAAATATTGCTATCCGTTTAGAAGACAAAAAACAAATTTGTGATATAGAAACACCATTTATAGCACATGCTGGTAATGATTTTGTATTGGTCAAGAAGATTTGTAATGGCGTGGTTGATTATTTATGGCGTGGTAAGATTGTAAGGGTTGATTTTGAAAAATTTAAAGATTTCTGGTCTGGTGTATTACTTGTCGCGGAAGCTAATGAAAATTCTATTGAGCCCGACTATTTCAAAAATAGGAAAAAGGAAATTTTTGAAGGTGTTTTATTTGTATTATTGTATGTGTTGTTGTTGTTAGGTGTTTTGCTGGCTTTTATAGATGCTGATTTATTCAAAAGTTTGAATGGTATAGTTGTTTGTTTACTATTGGTTGGTCTATATGTCTGTTTTTTGTTGTTGCAGAAACAAATGAATATGGAAAGTGATTATGCTGGTAAATTGTGTTCACTATTTAAGAAAAGTGATTGTAACAATGTTTTGGAAACTGATGCTGCTAATTTTTTAGGAGTTTTTAGTTGGAGTGAAATAGGTTTTGGATATTTTGTATCAATGTTGTTGATTTATTTGTTTTTTCCTCAATGGATATCTTATAGTGCATGGATACATGTTTTTACATTACCTTATACATTATGGAGTGTGTGGTTTCAAGGTTATAAGGTAAAACAATGGTGTCCAATGTGTCTGATTGTGATGTGCATTTTTTGGTTGGTTTTTATTCTTAATTTACTTTCAGGAAATTTGTATGGTTTGTCTGTTATTTCAAGTTCTTCTTTATGGATGATTTTGTTGTATGGATTACCATTTCTGATTATTCACCAATTAGTCTGTGTTTTGACAGAGTCTTATTCAAAGCAAAGGGTTGCGTTTGAGATGAATGCGATTAAATTGAATGAAAATGTTTTTATGTCTTTATTAAGACAAAACCGACATTATGAGGTAACACATTCTACTTCCCGAATTTTATTTGGAAATGTTCATGCCAAAAATTTAATAACGGTTTTGACAAATCCTCATTGTGAACCTTGTGCACATACGCACATAAAAATAGGAGAATTATTACATAAAACTGGAGATAAATTTTGTGTACAGTATATTTTTTCTTCTTTTAAAGAATCTTTGTGCATAAGTAACAAGATGTTGATATCAGCTTATATGAGGGAGAATGAAATAGACTGTAAGGTGATTTATGATGTTTGGTTTAAAGGTGGAAAAAATCACAAGGAAATTTTTTTCAAAGAGTATGATTTGCAAATAAATAATATAGTCGAGGAAGAGTTTAATAATCATCAAAATTGGATAAGACAGTGTAAATTAAGAACAACTCCTACTGTTTTGATAAATGGATATATATTTCCAGAGCAGTATAAAATTGAAGATCTGATACTGTTAAGCTTATGGTGATTTTGTTTTTTTTGTAAAAAAGTGTAGTCGTGAATTTTTATTTTTAAGTGTATATGTGTTAAATTGTCATTGGAATGTTTTATAAATTTCGCCAGCTCGATGCCTCCGACTGCGGTCCTACCTGCCTCCGCATGATTGCGAAGTATTACGGGTGTACTTATTCTGCCCAATACTTGCGTGAACATGCCTTCATCACCCATGAAGGAGTCTCCATGTTAGGTATCAATGATGCAGCGGAGCACATTGGGTTTCGGACGATGGGGGTACGCATCACGTTGGAGCAGTTGGAGAAAGAGCTACCGTTGCCGTGTATCTTGCATTGGAACCAGCGGCATTTCGTGGTGTGCTATAAGATTAGGAAGGGGAAGTTTTATATAGCTGACCCGGCAGCCGGGCGGATGGTGTTTGACCGGGCGGAGTTCGGGCGGTGCTGGTTCAGTACGTTAGTAGAGGGGAAGGATACGGGGACGGCGTTGCTGCTTGAGCCGGGACCGGAATTTGGGGAATGGGAGAAGCCGGAAGATGCTAAAAAACGAAAGTTGTCGTTTTTCTTTCGTTATCTGACACCTTATAAAAGGGAATTGCTTCAGTTGGTGTTGGGAATGCTGACGGTGAGTATCCTGCAATTGATTATGCCGTTTCTAACGCAGAGTCTGGTGGACACGGGTATTCGGGATGGCAATTTGAGCTTTATCACGTTGATCCTGATTGCCCAATTGGTTATCTCTATCGCGCGGTTGTCGGTCGATTTTATCCGCAGTTGGATATTGCTTCATGTGAATACGCGGATTAATATTGCGCTGATCTCGGATTTTTTGGCGAAACTAATGAGGCTGCCTTTGCATTTTTTCGATACGAAGATGGTAGGGGATATTATGCAGCGTATCGGAGATCATAATCGTATTGAGTCTTTCATGACGGGGTCTTCGATCAGTACGTTGTTTTCTTTCGTCAATTTTATTGTTTTCGGGTTCGTATTGGCGTATTATGATTTGTCGATACTGGGACTTTTTTTGTTGGGAAACGGGTTGTATGTGGCTTGGATCCTTGCCTTTATGAAGTATCGGCGCGAATTGGATATCAAACGCTTTACACAGGCAGCGGGGGAACAGAGTAATTTATTCCAATTGGTAACCGGCATGCAGGAAATCAAACTGAATAACTGTGAAACGGAAAAACGTTGGGAATGGGAACGTATTCAAGTGAAATTATTTAAAATAAGTATTAAAGGGTTAGCTTTAGGGCAATATCAACAGCTCGGGTCGGTGTTTTTTAACCAAACCACCAATATCCTGATCTCCTTCACCGCAGCCCGGGCTGTTGTTTCCGGTGAGATGACTCTAGGTATGATGATGTCGCTCACCTATATTGTGGGGCAGTTGACTGCTCCGATCGAACAGTTTATTGGTTTTGCCCGTTCGTTTCAGGATGCAAAGATTAGTCTGGAACGTTTAGGAGAGATCCATCAGCGGGAAGATGAAGAACAGACCTTAGCATTGAAAGTAAATACGTTACCGGAGAACAGGGCTTTGCAGATCGAGGATGTGAGTTTTAGTTATGACGGGGCAGACCGGGATTATGTGTTGGAACATATTAATCTGACGATCCCACAGCATAAGGTGACGGCTATTGTCGGGGCCAGCGGAAGCGGAAAGACGACATTAATAAAGTTGTTACTTGGGTTTTACGAGCCGAACAAGGGAAATATCAAAGTAGGTGATCTGTCATTGAAGAATATGAATCCGCATGTATGGCGTGCCTGTACGGGATGTGTGATGCAGGATGGGTTTATTTTTTCGGATTCGATAGCGAAGAATATCGCTATAGGTGCGGAAGTGATCGATAAAGAACGGTTGTTGCATGCCGTGACTGTAGCTAATATCCGGGATTTTATTGATTTGCTACCATTGGGCTATAACACAAAAATAGGTATGGAAGGGAACGGTGTGAGTCAGGGACAGCGGCAACGTATCCTGATTGCACGTGCTGTATATAAGAATCCTGAATTTATCTTCTTGGATGAAGCAACGAATGCTTTGGATGCCAATAATGAACGGGAAATAATGGAACATCTGCATCAGTTCTATAAAGGAAGGACAGTGGTGGTGGTGGCTCACCGCTTAAGTACGGTGCGGGATGCGGATAATATAGTGGTACTGGATAAAGGACAGGTCGTGGAGGAAGGGACGCATGAGGAACTGACGGCACGACGGGGTGTATATTATAAGTTGGTAAAGAATCAATTGGAATTGGGTTCGTAAGGGCGGTTCGCGAACCGCCCTTACAGGGGACAGTCGTATGGAAGCAGGAAAAGAAATAGAATTACGCAGCGAAGAGGTTCAGGAGGTGATGGGACAGATCCCGGCCTGGATTGTGCGGTGGGGGATTACGATCTTGTTTATCGTGGTGCTAGCGCTTTTGGTGGGTAGCTATTTCTTTAGATATCCGGATGTGATCACGACGGAGATGACATTGACAAGCCGGCATCCGGTGGCAGAGGTGGTGGCCCGCTCGTCGGGAAAGATAAATGAGCTTTATGTGTTTAACGGACAGGAGGTAAAGATGGGTGCTCCGTTGGCGGTGGTTGAGAACCCGGCCAGGACGGAGGATGTGTTCCGGCTGAAGAAGTTGTTGGCACGTTATCAGGAGCAGCCGGAACGTCTGAGTTATTATCTGTTGCAGGATGTGTGGTTGCTGGGGGATATTCAGCCGGCTTATATGAGTCTGGCATCGAAAGATATTTCAGCCCGCGATTACCGGGCTTCAGTCGGACTGTTACTGGCGGCGATCCGTGTCTGGGAGATGTCTTACTGCCTGGTGGCGCCGTCGGATGGAAAGGTTCAGTTGCTTGTGCAAGGGGCTCCGAACCTTTATTTGTCGGCGGGAGATATTTTTGCCCGTATGGTGCCTGAGGGCGAGGAGACCTGGATCGGGCGGGCCTTACTGCCGATTCAGCGGTCCGGAAAGGTGAAGGCCGGACAGCGGGTGATTGTGCGGTTTACGAATTTCCCGGATCAGGAGTTCGGTATCGTGAACGGGCGTTTGTCGTCAGTTTCGCTGGTGCCTTCGGAAGACAATTATATGGTGGAGATTGCCTTCCCGGACGGACTGACCACCAATTATAGGAAGAATCTGCCTGTTTCTTATGAAATGAAAGCCACAGCCGAAATTGTAACTGATGATGTACGTTTGATAGAACGTTTCTTCCAGCCACTGAAAAAGATACTGAAAGAAGGGTTCTGAAGTTTTTTTGTTGTCTCTTTTGTCTCGTTTAGTGGCTTTCGAGCCGGGAAGGATGAACAATCCCCTTCCCGGATTCGTATGAAAAAGTTACTGATGGCACAGCTGGGTGCCGAGCCTACCGTCCAGCATTTTAATGAAATAGTGATAAATCTTCCGGAGAATGAAAAAGCCGGTTTTGTGAAAGGTACTTTCGGGTTGGCTTTCTCTGAGTGGGGAAACCTGAATGTTGCTTACCGTGAGTTTTTGGTCGCATTGATAAAGAGTAAACGACAGCAGTTTGTGGAGTTTGTTCGCAAGGATACGGTTCTGGGGGAATTCCTGTACGATCTGAAAGATAAAGAGTTGTTTGTGAAAATATTAAATCTGTTTGAGCGACCGTCTAAAAAGCATAAGATTTCTTATTCCAAGTTGGCTTTTTCTTTTTTGCTAGGGTTTAAGATGGACTTGGAAGTCAAGGGATTATCTGACAAAATCAGGTACGCCAAGGTGGATACGGATGATCTGGTTGAGTTGTTTGAGTTGATTGAGAAAGTAAAGTTAAGCTGAAGTTTATATTTAAAGAATATAAAATATGGGCGTTTCAGAAAAGCAGTAAGAACCGGGATTATAATCTCTTTCTTGATCGTTTAAAAGATCAACAACTTGATTCTTATGTGATTATATTGTTTTAGCTTCCTCTTCTTATTGCTTATTGCCTCTTTTTTACCGCCGTATCTTTGTGTTGTACTTAATTATTCACTAAAAACATTTTTAATTATGGCACAAGGTTACAAGTTGGTTCTGCGCCCGTCGGAGCCGGGAGTCAAAGGTTCCAAGAAGTTGTATTATGCGGTATCTAAAAGTACGGGATTTACGGATATCAGACGTTTATGCAAGTTGGTTGCTGCTAGAAGTACGGTATCGAGTGCGGATGTGAAAGCGGTACTGGATAATCTGAATTATATTCTGGATCTGGAATTGCAGGATGGTCGTATTGTTCAGTTGGGGGAATTCGGTAATTTCCGTATTACGGTCGGAAGCGAGGGCGTGGAGGATAAAAAGAAGTTCTCTGCAAGTATGATTCGTGCTCCGAAGATTGTTTTCACTCCCGGGTTTGATTTGCGTGAGACTAAGAAAACGATGGGTTATTCTTTGATTACTCCGGAAGTTGAAAAAACGGAGAATCCCGGAGGTGGTGAGGATCGTCCGGAAATCGAGTAATTCGATGATGGATGAAAAGAATGAATGTTCAATTGGTAATGGCCGTGCTGCTTTGTGCAGCCGGTCTTATCCTGATCTTTTCCGGTTTTTGGGTGGCTCCGACAGGGGAAATACATAATAGCGTTTTAGTCGCTTTCGGGGAGATCAGTACGTTTGCCGGAGCCTTGTTTGGAGTGGATTATTCATATAAAATAAGAAAAGAATGAAAACGAAATTTTGTCAATATGCAATAGAGGAACCTTTGACGTCGGAACAAATGAAGTGGAGAAGAAATCATCCGGATTGGATCAGTGATCATTTTTACATGGGGGAGTTTATCTACAGTGCGGTTGCTGTGGAGAAGGGCCTGGACAATACGCCGCCACCGGAAGCGCAGCGTGCAATCAGAAATCTGGTTAGAAAATTATTGGAGCCGCTTCGGGAGTATGCGGATTGTCCTATGGGGATGCATATCTCCAGTGGGTATCGTTGTGAAGAATTGAATCATCTGGTGGGTGGTGTCGCCGATTCCCAGCATCTGAAAGGGGAGGCGGCGGATATTTATACGTTCGGCAGTTGTCGTTTGCTGGAGGCTTTACAGCAAAGCCGGTTGAATTTTGATCAGGCGATTTATTACCGTCGCCGTGGTTTTATTCATTTGTCATTGAAATTGACGGGGAAGAACCGTCGCCAGGTGATTATCAAATGAGAGGTGGTATTTGTTTTTTATTACTTATAGCAGGATTGTCCGGCTGTGCATCGCGTAATCCCGGAAGCAGGAGAGAACTTCGTTCGTTCAGGGATTCGATATCGTATACACAGTTGGATACTTCTTGCCTGCATTATAATCGGGGGATGCAGTTGCGGGGGTGGTCTCGTTTGAAGGAAGTCTCTCTTTCCGTACCCGACAGTGCCGGTAAACAGTATGTAGAACGTATTGTATATGCTACTGAAGAATGGGGAATGGCAGATTCGACAGAGTTGGTGTCTGTGTCTGCCAATACGGTTAATGAGCAGGGTGTTACTTCATCCGTCTCCGTCGAGCAGGAAGTGACCAGAAGAAAAACGAGCCGGATTGTCTGGTGGATATTAATTCCTGGTTTGATCATTTTAATCTGTCTGCTACGAAAATTGCGACGGATAAAATAGATGAGTTCTTAGGAGGGTGAATAGGAAAGTTTTTTATAAATATTCCTCTTTTGATGAGTCGTTTTGAAAATAAAGCCTTACCTTGCGTTCGTTGATCGATATCTAAACACTAGTAGTCTATGAAGAACTTAAATTCAATTTTAATTTTTATCTTGTTTATATTCGTTGGATGTGGAGAAAATAAACAACTGACAGATAACTTCATCTCTGTTGATGTCACAGCAAGTTATCCTCAGAAAAGACTGATACTTCAGGATTTTATGGATGTGGAGTATATTCCGTTGGAAACAAATGAGGAATTTGTGTGTGGAAACTATGTTCGAGCAGTTGGTCATAATCATGTTATTATGACAAATCGTGACAATGATGGAAACATTTATATTTTTGACCGTAGTGGAAAAGCCTTGAAGAAGATAAATCGAAAAGGACAAGGAGGAGAAGAATATAACATTTTATCACGAGTGGTATTGGATGAGAATAACAATGAAATGTTTGTCAATGATATGTATGCTAAAAAAATATTAGTGTACGATTTGGAAGGGAATTTTAAACGAAAATTATCGACCAGTGAGGATTTCTTGTTTTTTGATATGTATGATTTTGATCAAGAACATTTAATTTGCCATGATTCTTTTAATGATAATAACTCTCTTGCTTTCCATACAGGACAATCGTTTATGCTAATATCAAAACAAGATGGTAGTATAACTAAAGAAATTCAAATTCCATATGAAGAAAAAAAATCAATTGTAATAAGGACTCCTAAAGATGAAAAGACTGGAATGTATAGTGTATTTATGCCTTCATCTGTTTTTCCTATAGTTCCTTATTTTGACGATTATGTGTTGGATGAAATTTCAGCAGATACAATATACAAGTATTCATCAGATCACACGATGAAGCCATTAATTGTTAGAACTCCTTCTGTTTGCTCTATGGCCCCGGAACGATTTCTTTTGTTGAGTTTACTTACTGACCGATACTATTTTATGGAAATAATTGAAAAAAAGAGACTATTCCCATTTTCAAATATAGTATATGACAAGCTGGAAAAGGCTCTATTCAGTTATGAGGTATATAATAGTGATTACACAAATGAGGAAGAAGCCTTCTTAAAATCAGTACCTTTAAATAGAGAAATCCCATCCTGTCAATATTTAGAAGCTTATAAACTTGTAGAGGATTACGAAGAAGGACGGTTGAAAGGTAGATTAAAAGAAATTGCGGCAAAATTGGATCCGGAAGATAATCCGGTAATCATGTTGATCAAGCATAAAAAATAAGATCTCTAATTATAATCTGTGTTGTATGATATTTTTTTTGTACCATTTAGTTTATCAGTTGTGGAAATCTTAACGGATTTAAATAACTTTAATCCTTTGGATCACGGATTGTTCGTATAAGTGTGTATCTTGCAAAAATGATAAATTGTTAACCAGAAAAGAAATGATTATGAGACACTGTATCTGGATATTTGCTTTGTTGTTGCTTTCGATGGGGAGCCTGTCAGCGGAAGATTTCGGTTATGAGTTGCAGGATGGGAAGCTGACTATTCTGATGTATGGCGGTTATGCCGATTGGAAGAAGAATGCCAGTGAAAATGATAAAAGGGCAGTGACTGAAATTTATATAGAAGAGGGTGTTCCCGTTATTCCGAATTTGATATTTAAAGATTTGCCGCGTGTCGGGTCGGTAACGATTCCTGCTTCGGTGACGATGATAGGTGGGGCTGCCTTTGCGGGATGTAGCAATTTGTCATCTGTGGTGTTTGCTAAAGATTCGGAGTTGAGAACGATCGGTAAGTATGCTTTTTATGAAACAGCCCTTGAGTCTGTTGTAATACCGGCATCTGTTACCGCGATCAGAAAGGCAGCTTTCAGATATTGCTATAATCTGTCGTCGGTTATATTTGCCGGAAACCAGAAGCTAAAGGAAATCGGTGAATGGGCTTTTTGTGAGACGTCTCTGGAATCGGTTGTAATCCCCGCTTCCGTAACTACTATAGGAAAGGCTGCCTTTACGGAGTGTAAGAGACTTTCGTCTGTAACTTTTACGGGAGATATGAATTTGAGGACGATTGGTGCTGGGGCTTTTTCCGGGACGAGGCTTCATTCAGTTATGATTCCATCTTCTGTTGCAACGATTGGGGAGGGGGCTTTCAGGTATTGCAGGAGATTGACGTTGGTGACGTTTGGTGGCGATAATTTAAAAGCGATCGGTGAGTGGGCTTTTTCAGAAACAGCACTGGCTTCATTCTCAATACCTTCTTCGGTTACTACGATTGGAGCGGGTGCTTTTGCTAAAACACCTCTTGAGTCGGTAATGGTTCCGTCTTCCGTAACGGCAATCGGAGGGGCTGCCTTTACTGATTGTAGAAAATTATCGTCAGTGACGTTTGCCGAAAAATCGGAATTAGAGAAGATCGGAGCAGGTGGTTTTTACGGAACGGCTTTGTCCTCCGTAGAACTTCCATTTTCCGTGAAAACGATTGGTGCAGGTTCTTTTTCCCATTCCGCTCTTAAATCTGTTGTAATTCCGGCATCTGTCACGGATATTGAACGTGCTGCTTTTTCCCAAACATATCTTACCTCAGTTATAATCCCATCTTCTGTGAAAGCGATTGGGAAAGAGGTGTTTCAATGTTGTTCCGAATTGACTGATGTTACTTTTCTCTCATCAAAGGCACCTGCCCGTTTTGGAGAGAATGTATTTGAGAATTGTTTTTCATTGGAAGCTATTTATGTCCCGGAAGGAAGTTCCGGTTATTCGGGAGAAAATTGGGTTAAATATGAAGATCTGATAAAGCGTAAAATCATGTTCGTTTCTTCCGGTTCGTTAACGGCTTTATATAATCTGTTTTCTTTTGGCGAAATGGGTGGCTGGGGTGTCTTTAATCCTCTGATCTTCGGTTTGTTTGCTATAATCAGTGTGTTGAAAAAAATATTTTTAGGTTAATAAAATAGGAGAAGTGGTCATGAAAGCGGTTGGTTGGGTAGTTGGTGGTAATGGAATTGTAAGAAATGATAATAGTCTTGTGGAAAACTAATTAATTGCGTTTCTTTGTACCCGTAAATTATTAGGATATGGCAGACGAACAACAGATGGTGCTCCGGACGGAGGACCTGGTGAAAAAATATAGAACGCGAACGGTGGTGAACCATGTTTCTATTAATGTGAAACAAGGGGAGATTGTTGGATTGCTCGGTCCGAATGGGGCGGGAAAGACGACGACATTCTATATGACTGTGGGGTTGGTGACTCCTAATGAGGGAAAGATATTCCTGAATGATATGGAAATTACGAAATTCCCGGTTTACAAACGTGCCCGTAACGGGATCGGTTATCTGGCGCAGGAGGCTTCTATCTTCCGTAAAATGACGGTTGAGGATAATATCCGTTCTGTTTTGGAAATGACGGAAACTACTCCCGAATATCAGAAAGAAAAACTGGAAAGCCTGATCGCTGAGTTTGGATTGAACAAGGTTAGAAAGAACCTGGGAGACCAGTTGTCTGGTGGTGAACGCCGTCGTGCCGAGATTGCCCGCTGTCTGGCGATCGACCCTAAGTTTATTATGCTGGACGAACCGTTTGCCGGTGTCGACCCGATTGCCGTGCAGGATATTCAGACGATTGTAGCCAAGTTAAAGCATAAGAATATCGGTATCCTGATTACCGACCATAATGTGTACGAAACATTGAGCATTTGCGACCGTGCTTATTTGCTGTTCGAAGGAAAAGTGCTTTTCCAGGGAACAGCAGAGCAATTGGCAGAAAACGAGATCGTACGCGAAAAATATTTGGGGAAAGACTTCGTGCTGCGGAAAAAAGATTTATAAATTCAACTTATTTTATTGCAAAAGTCTCCTGATGTGCCGGGTGCATAAGAAGAACAGGACTAATGTCACAACGGCTAATGCCGAGTAAGGCAACAGGTTTGCGTTGGATATATCTCCGGTGATAAATTCATTCTCCCGCAGATGGATATCCGACATGCTGATAACGGCAAAAGCGTTATTGACGAAATGGGCGAAGACCGGAATCCAGATGTTTCTGCTCCAATATAACAAATAACCGAAATATGCTCCCAATAACATACGGGGAAGGAACCCGTAGAACTGCAAATGGAATGCGCTGAATAGAATAGCGGCAGACCAGATGACTATATGATGATTGGATGTCCATTGGCCTATAATCCGTTGCAGGGCACCACGGAACAGAAATTCTTCTGTAATACCGGCCATTATAGCGATGACAAACAGATTCGACAGGAATGTAAGCATACCGTCGCCGGCTAAAAGCGTATTGGTAATTTGTTCGGCAAGGGCTTCCTGCGCTTTCATCCAGCTTTCGACCGGGGCCATGAACTCCGGCAGTATCATTTGCTTGTTCAGCAAAGCTGTCAGTGTGATCGCAGGGGACATCAGGAACATGCTGACCAGTGCTAGCAGCAGGATTTTGGTATCCACTTTACGCTTTATACAAAGGTAGGCGGCCGGGTCCGCACTGCACAGCCAGGCTACCGCCAGTGCCGGGAACAGGAAAGTCCCGATGGCTGACAACAACTGCATCATTCGCATCATATCGGGGTATTGCGTTATATTGACGGATACACCGTGTGACAAAACAAAGATTCCCGTTCCGATCAGGGATGACAGGACTGCTCCGAACAAAAGACTGACCAGCAGGAGCCATAACTGGAACATGGCCGGTTTACCGGCATATATACCTTTTAATACCATATCTATAATATTAATGTACGGACATAAAAAAACTTCTGCCCCAATATAGGTAGAAGTTTTTATTTCTTCAGGAAAGAATGAATTACATTTTTGGTCTGGCTTCTTTTACAACCATCTGACGACCTTCGAATTCAGCCTCGTTCAATTCTCCAATAGCTTTTTTAGCTGCTGCATCATCAGGCATTTCAACAAAAGCAAAGCCTTTTGATTTACCTGTTTCACGGTCTTTGATGATCTTTACAGAATCTACCACTCCGTATTCTTCCATTACTTGTTTCAGATCTTCTTCCCGAACACGATAGTTCAGGTTACCAATGTAAATGTTCATAAAAATAGAAATAATTAAAAAATAAAATTGTTACTGATGAAAGTAATAAACCGGAATTTCGTAACAGTGATAGATAAATCGACAAGTAACAAGTAAATGAAGAAATAAAAAACAATGTTATTTACGTTCAAGGTAAATCCCCTTTCACATTACAAAGGAATACATTTATTTTAGAAATACAAGATTTTGGATTGAAAAAATTAATATGTGTCTAATTTTGGCTTACTTATAACAAATTAAGTAAACAATTTGCGAGATTAAAAGAATAACTCTAATTTTGCAGCCTAAAATTCGATACGACTATTAATTAAATAAATCATTCAGAATGAACGTTTCGCTTAAGAACATTGATGCCGTTAGCGGTATTGTGAAATTAGAAATAGTGAAGGCTGACTATGCTGAACAGGTTGAAAAGAGCCTGCGCAACTTCCGTCAGAAAGCAAATGTACCGGGTTTCCGTAAGGGAATGGTACCGATGGGTATGGTGAAGAAGATGTATGGAAAACATGTACTGGTTGAAGAAGTCAACAAGTTGGTTTCCGAAAATCTGTTCAAATATATCAACGAGAATAAGTTGAACGTTTTAGGCGAACCGATGCCTAACGAAACAGAACAACAGCCTATTAATTTCGATACACAGGAAGATTTCGAATTTTGTTTTGACGTAGCTTTGGCTCCGGAAATCAAAATCGAACTGAGTAAGGGCGACAAGCTTCCTTATTATCAGGTTGCTATCGACGAAGAGATGTTGAACCAGCAGGTTGACGCTTATACTGCAAACTTCGGATCTTATGACACTGCTGAAGAAGTAGAAGAAAAAGACCTGGTTAAAGGTACTATTGCAGAACTTGAAAACGGTTCTCCGAAAGAAGGTGGTATCGTTGTGGAAGATGCAGTACTGATGCCTTCTTATATGAAGGATGAAGCTGAAAAAGCTAAATTCATCGGTGCAAAAGCTAACACTGTAATCGTGTTCAACCCGAATAAGGCTTACGAAGGCGCTGAAGCAGAGATCGCTTCTTTGCTGAAGGTTGACAAAGAAGCTGTTGCCGGTCTTACCGGAGATTTCAGCTTCGAGATTAAAGAAATCACACGTCACAAAAAGGCAGAACTGAACCAGGAATTGTTCGACAAAGTATTCGGTGAAGGCGTTGTTTCCAGCGAAGAAGAATTCAAGAATAAGATTAAGGATGCATTGGCAGAACAGTTCACTCCTCAGAGCGACTTTAAGTTCCTGTTGGATGCCCGTGAAGTGTTGGTACAGAAAGCTGGCGAACTGAAGTTTGCCGACGACCTGTTGAAACGTTGGTTGCTGGCTGCAAATGAAAAGAATACGGCTGAAAAACTGGATGAAGAGTATCCGAAGATTATCGAAGATCTGAAATATCAGTTGATCAAAGAAAACCTGGTGAAAGGCAATAACCTGAAGGTAGAAGATGCAGATATTGAAAACTTTGCAAAACGTGTGGCAAAAGCTCAGTTTGCACAGTACGGCATGCTTTCTGTTCCTGAAGATGTATTGGCCAACTATGCAAAAGATATGTTGAAAAACAAACAGACTTTACAGAATGTTATCGACCGTGCAGTAGAAGAAAAACTGGCTGCCTGGTTGAAAGAACAGGTAGAACTGGACGTAAAAGAAGTTTCAGCAGAAGAGTTCAACAAACTCTTTGAATAATATTATTCTTCAGAAATCGTAGTATTTACTAAGGTTTCAGCAAGAAAAAGGGGTTCCTCTCTAAAAAATATCTTAGCGGATAGCAAATAAGTTGTTTCTTTCAGAAATTTATTTATAACTTTGTTATTCCGATAAGTCAGAGGGAAATCCCTTTTTTTATGACTTTCGGTTATACAATAAACAGTAAACTATGGACGATTTTAGAAAGTATGCAACAAAGCATTTGCGGATGAACAGTAACGCACTGGATAGTTATATGAATATCACCAGCAGTTATATTTCTCCGACAATTATTGAAGAGCGCCAGCTGAATGTTGCGCAGATGGACGTGTTTTCCCGTTTGATGATGGATCGTATTATCTTCCTGGGAACACAGGTCGACGATTATTCGGCCAATGTGATTCAGGCGCAATTATTATATCTGGATTCCAGCGATCCCGGCAAAGATATATCTATTTATATTAATTCGCCGGGCGGTTCGGTATATGCAGGTTATGGTATTTATGATACCATGCAGTTTATCGGATGTGATGTTTCTACTATCTGTACAGGTATGGCCGCTTCTTTTGCCGCCGTATTGCTGGTAGCCGGAACGAAGGGCAAACGTATGGCTTTGCCGCATTCTCGCGTGATGATCCACCAACCTCTGGGCGGTGTACAGGGACAAGCTTCGGATATCGAGATTACTGCTCGTGAAATCCTGAAGGTAAAGAAAGAACTGTATACTATTATTTCAACTCACTCAGGAAAACCTTATGAAGAAGTAGAACGCGATAGCGATCGCGACTACTGGATGACTGCCGAAGAAGCGAAAGCTTATGGAATGGTAGACGAGATCCTGGTCCGTAATAGTAAATAACAAACATAGAGACAAGGCCTTTGCGCCTTGTCTTTTTCGACAAATAAATAAACAAAATATCTATGGCCAAAACAGGCGACGTTTGTACGTTTTGTGGGAGAAGCAGTCGGGACGTTAATATGCTGATAAATGGGATATCCGGTGCCATCTGTGATGAATGCGCACAGCAAGCGTATGAAATTGTAAAAGAACAACAGCCTGCCAGGAAAAGTTCTCTGGGACTTGACCAGGCGGAACTGCCGAAACCGGAGGATATAAAAAACTTTCTGGATCAATATGTGATCGGACAGGATGACGCCAAGCGTTACCTTTCTGTTTCGGTGTATAACCATTACAAACGATTACTCCAGAAAGTCACTTCGGATGACGTGGAGATCGAGAAATCTAATATTATTATGGTCGGCGCAACCGGTACGGGAAAAACCCTGCTGGCTCGTACGATCGCAAAATTACTGCATGTGCCGTTTGCTATCGTGGATGCTACGGTACTGACCGAAGCCGGTTATGTGGGAGAAGATATTGAAAGTATTCTGACCCGTCTGTTGCAGGCTGCCGATTATGACGTGGATGCAGCCCAACGGGGAATTGTATTTATTGATGAGATAGATAAGATCGCGCGTAAAAGTGACAATCCGTCTATAACCCGTGATGTAAGTGGAGAAGGAGTACAGCAGGGTTTGCTGAAGCTACTGGAAGGTTCGATCGTGAACGTACCTCCCCAGGGCGGAAGAAAGCATCCGGAACAGAAAATGATAGCGGTAGATACTAAAAATATTCTTTTTGTCTGTGGCGGAGCATTTGACGGTATCGAGAAGAAAATTGCACAACGTCTGAACACTCGTGTTGTGGGATATTCTGCCAGCAAGGATACTGCTCAGGTGGACAGGAATAACTTCCTGAAATACATTACGCCAACCGACCTGAAGTCGTTCGGGCTGATTCCGGAGATCATCGGCCGTCTGCCTATTCTGACTTATCTGAACCCGCTTGACCGGAGCACGCTTCGCAGCATTCTGACAGAGCCGAAGAATTCGATCATCAAGCAGTATGTCAAATTGTTTGAGATGGATTCCATTAAACTGACGTTTGATGAAGACGTTTACGAATATATTGTAGATAAAGCTTTGGAATTTAAGCTGGGAGCCCGTGGCCTGCGTTCGATCGTAGAGGCTATCATGATGGATGCTATGTTCAGCATGCCGTCTGAGAAGAAGAAGAAACTCCATGTAACATTGGAGTATGCGAAGGAGAAGTTTGAAAAATCAGATGTAAACCGTTTGCAGATAGCGTAATGCCTGCGGTTTGTAAAATATAATAAGTATGGCGAAGAAGGATAGTTTAACTGAGCATTTAAAGACTCATTTTGGTTTTGATACCTTTAAAGGGAATCAGAAAGCAATCATTGAAAATGTGCTGGCCGGGAATGATACCTTTGTGTTGATGCCCACCGGCGGGGGCAAGTCCCTCTGTTACCAGTTGCCTTCTATAATGATGGAAGGTACTGCGATCGTTATATCTCCCCTGATTGCTTTGATGAAGAACCAGGTGGATGCCATGCGTAATTTTAGTGAAGAAGACGGAGTCGCTCATTTTATTAACTCTTCACTGAATAAGTCGGCGATCGACCAGGTGAAGGCTGATATAATGGCTGGCCGCACGAAATTATTGTATGTTGCTCCCGAGTCGCTGACTAAAGAGGAGAATGTCGAATTTTTGCGTAATGTGAATATTTCGTTTTATGCAGTAGATGAGGCGCATTGTATTTCAGAATGGGGACATGATTTCCGTCCGGAATATCGCCGGATACGTCCTATCATCAATGAAATAGGCAAGCGTCCGCTGATTGCGCTGACGGCAACGGCCACTCCGAAAGTTCAGCACGATATCCAGAAAAACCTGGGTATGATTGATGCCTCAGTTTTCAAATCCTCCTTTAACCGTTCTAATTTATATTACGAAGTTCGTCCGAAGGATGAAAATGTAGACCGCGAGATCATTAAATATATTAAGGCCAACGAAGGTAAATCGGGTATTGTTTATTGTCTGAGCCGCAAGAAGGTGGAAGAGTTTGCCGATATTCTGAAAGCGAACGGTATCAAAGCGCTTGCGTATCATGCCGGAATGGATTCAGGGCAACGGTCGGCCAATCAGGATGCATTCCTGTTGGAAAAAGCCGACGTTATCGTGGCTACTATCGCATTCGGTATGGGTATCGATAAGCCGGACGTACGTTATGTCATTCATTATGATATCCCGAAGAGCCTCGAAGGTTATTACCAGGAAACAGGTCGTGCCGGCCGTGATGGTGGCGAAGGCCAGTGTATTGCCTTTTATGCATACAAAGATTTGCAGAAGCTGGAGAAATTCATGCAGGGAAAGCCTGTAGCGGAACAGGAAATCGGTAAGCAACTGTTGCTTGAAACAGCGGCTTATGCCGAAACTTCCGTATGCCGTCGCAAAGTCTTGTTGCATTATTTCGGTGAGGAATACCTGGAAGAAAATTGTGGAAATTGTGATAATTGTTTGAACCCCAAAAAGCAAGTGGAAGCGAAAGAATTATTGAGTGCGGTACTTGAAGTGATAAGTACTTTGAAAGAAAAATTTAAGGCAGATTATATTGTCAACATGTTGGTCGGTAACGAGACCTCCGAAATTCAATCTTACAAACACAATGAACTGGAAGTCTTCGGTTCGGGAACGGACGAAGATGACAAGACCTGGAACGCAGTGATCCGTCAGGCACTGATTGCCGGTTATCTGACAAAGGATATCGAAAACTATGGCCTGCTGAAAATCTCTCCGAAGGGAAAAGATTTCATGAAGAAGCCGGTGTCTTTCAAAATAACAAAGGATAACGAGTTTGAGGAAGAGGAAGAATCTGAAGTGCCGGTACGTGGCGGAGCAACCTGTGCGGTTGACCCGGTCCTTTATTCTATGATGAAGGATTTGCGTAAGAAGCTGTCCAAGCGATTGGAAGTTCCTCCTTTTGTGATTTTCCAGGATCCGTCGCTTGAGGCGATGGCTACCACTTATCCGGTGACTCTGGATGAGTTGCAGAATATTCCCGGTGTCGGTGCCGGTAAGGCAAAACGTTACGGACAGGAATTCATTACACTGATCAAAAAGCACGTAGAAGAAAATGAGATCGAACGTCCGGAAGACTTGCGTGTTCGTACGGTTGCAAACAAGTCGAAACTGAAAGTCTCCATTATCCAGCGTATCGACCGCAAAGTCGCCCTGGATGAGATAGCGTTGACAAACGGTCTTGAATTCAACGAACTGCTGGATGAGATCGAAGCGATCGTTTATTCGGGAACACGTATCAATATCGATTACTTTGTAAACGATGTGATGGATGAAGATCATGTGGAAGATATCTATGAATATTTCAAAGATTCCGAAACGGATGATCTGGAAGATGCGATCGAAGAGTTGGGCGGTGATTATACAGAAGAAGAGATCCGTCTGGTACGCATAAAATTCTTATCGGAAATGGCAAATTAATAATATGCCGATAGGGTTAATATGCCAATATGCCAATAGAGATAATATATCGTTGTTTTTTATTGGCACATTGGCATATTGTTTTATTGGCATATTATTCGTATATTTGCGCGCAATAATTTTTAAAGCATACGTTTTATGTCATTTATTGCAGACAGGTTAGTTATGGACGGATTAACATTCGATGATGTATTGTTGATCCCCGCTTACTCAGAAGTTCTTCCCCGAAATGTCGACCTTACGACAAAGTTTTCACGAAACATTACATTGAATATCCCGATGGTATCGGCCGCTATGGATACGGTTACCGAGGCAAAGATGGCAATCGCTATTGCCCGCGAAGGTGGTATCGGTGTTATTCATAAGAACATGACGATCGCAGAACAGGCTAAGCAGGTTCAAAGCGTTAAGCGTGCTGAAAACGGAATGATCTATGATCCCGTAACAATCACGAAGGGAAAACGTGTGGCCGATGCGTTGGCTATGATGGCAGAATATAAGATTGGCGGTATACCTGTTGTGGATGAAGGCGGTTATCTGGTCGGAATCGTTACCAACCGTGACCTTCGTTTTGAAAGAGACATGAACCGTTCGATCGATGAGGTGATGACGAAGGAAAACCTGGTCGTGACAGATCAGTCTACAGACCTGGAAGCAGCAGCCCAGATCCTTCAGCAACACAAGATTGAAAAGCTGCCGGTGGTGGACAGCCATAATAAGTTGATCGGACTTGTTACCTATAAAGATATCACTAAAGCAAAAGATAAACCTTCTGCCTGCAAAGATGCCAAAGGCCGTTTGCGTGTGGCAGCCGGTGTGGGTGTGACATTCAATACATTTGAACGTGTGGCTGCATTGGTAGAGGCTGGTGCCGATGCCTTGGTTATCGACACGGCTCACGGACATTCCAAAGGTGTGGTCGATGTGTTGAAACAAATTAAGGCACAGTATCCGGGTATCGATTGCGTGGTCGGTAATATTGCTACGGGCGATGCTGCCAGATATCTGGCGGATGCCGGAGCAGATGCCGTTAAGGTAGGAATCGGACCGGGTTCTATCTGTACGACCCGTGTTATTGCCGGAGTCGGTGTCCCCCAGTTGTCTGCAATCTATGATGTTGCAAAAGCATTGAAGGGTACAGGTATTCCTCTGATTGCCGACGGCGGATTGCGCTATTCCGGTGATATCGTGAAGGCGATTGCTGCCGGCGGATCATCTGTGATGATGGGTTCTTTGCTGGCCGGAGTGGAAGAATCACCGGGTGAAACGATCATTTTCAACGGACGTAAGTTTAAATCCTATCGTGGTATGGGATCGCTGGAAGCGATGCAGAAAGGATCGAAAGACCGTTATTTCCAGGATGTGGAAGATGATGTGAAGAAACTTGTGCCGGAAGGTATTGCCGCGCGTGTTCCTTATAAAGGTTCTTTATTCGAAGTGATCTACCAGATGGTTGGCGGGTTGCGTGCCGGTATGGGATATTGCGGAGCGCATAATATTGAAGAACTGCATCAGGCTAAATTCACCCGCATTACCAATGCCGGTGTACAGGAAAGTCATCCGCATGATGTGGCAATTACACAGGAAGCGCCCAATTATAGCCGTGGCGAATAATAAATGTGGATAAATCCCGTTATATAAAAAACACTAATTTAATCGGATAGCATACTTTTTGGGGATGCTATCCGTTAGATTAGTGTTATTTTTGTAATGTGTACGTAGTATGATAAACGGAATTTTGATGAAAAAGTTGCTTGTATTATCTTTAGTATTCGCTTGTTTAACCGGAGAAGCCGCTAATAAGGCTGATTCTGTAGTGATGACTGTGGCCGGAAAACAGGTATCTCTGGATGAATTTGTTTTTATGGCCAGAAAGAATGGTGAAGTTAATTTATCTGATCGTAAGTCATTGGAAAATTATGTGGAACTGTATAAAAACTTTAAGTTGAAAGTTGTCGATGCAGAAACCGCCGGTCTCGACAAGACAAAAGATTTTACCGATGAACTGGAAGGATACCGCGCTCAGCTGACATCAAGTTACTTATCTGACAGAGACGGGGAAGAAGCAGCTCTCCGTGTGGAATATGACCGTTTGGGCGAAGTGCTGGAATTGAGTCATATTTTATTCCGTCTGCCGGGAAAGACTCTTTCAAGGGATACGCTCGCTGTTTATGAAAAGGCGATGAAAGTCTATGAACGTATAAAAAACGGGGAAGACATGGCAACCGTTGGTCAGGAACTGGCAAAGCAGGACTCTACCAAACAGACCGGATATGAATATGCACGTTGTCTGTTGCCTATGCAGACGATCAAAGCGTTCGAGAATTATGCTTATTCTATGAAACCGGGTGAATTATCCATGCCGGTACGTACTACGCTGGGATATCATATTATTAAACTACATAGCCGCAAACCCAATCCGGGGATGCGCCGTGTTGCCCATATTCTGATCCCTTTCCAGAAAGATTCGGTAACTCGCAGTGATAGTGAAACGTTGGCTTTGGCTGAAGAGGTTTATCAGAAAATACAAGGCGGAGCAGACTTCGGACAGTTAGCAGAAGAAAATTCTTCGGATGCCGCTTCGGCACGCAAAGGGGGAGTGCTTCCCTGGTTCGGTGTCGGAGAAATGGTGGAACCTTTTGAAAAAGGTGCATTTGCTTTAAATACTCCGGGAGAAGTGTCTAAACCTGTTAAAACACGGTTCGGTTATCATATTATTAAATTGCTCGACAAGGGAGGCATCCCATCTTTTGAAGAAAAGAAGAAATCATGGTCCCGTGTGATGGCACAGGGTGAACGTAATTTCGAATATTATAAGGCGTTCGATGAACGTCTGAAAAAAGAGTATGGGTATGTGTTCTATCCGGAGGCTTATGCCGAACTGGTCGCTTTGTGCAATGATCATTTTCCTTCCGACAAGGACTTCTACGAAAAGGCCAAGGATATGAATAAGACATTGATCCATCTGGTGGATACGGATTTCCCACAGAGCGAATTCGCTTATTATATCCAGCGTTGTCCGTTCTCGACAAAAACGTATGCCGGAGATTTTATGCAGGAAGTGTTCGATCTGTTCGTTCGTGATATTGTTACGACAACCGAGCGCAAGAATCTGGAAACTAAGCATCCTGAATTTACACATCTGATGCAGGAATATCGGGATGGTATCCTGTTGTTCAATATCAGTAATCAGAAAGTGTGGAGCAAGCCAGCTGCTGAACAGCCGGAGTTGGAAAAAGCCTGGTTGCAGGAGCTGAATAAGGAATATCCTGTTACGATTAACTGGAAATTGTTGAAAAAACTAAAGAAATAAGAAAGAGAAGGTTATGAAGTATTGCTTCATTTTTATAGCATTCGTATCTTTGCTGTGTTCTTGTAAGCGAACCCAGCAAACCGACGATGCGGATGTGCTGGTAAGAGTGAAGGACCGGACGTTGAAACGTTCGGAAGTGGTTAGTCTGATTCCGCGGGGGACGTCCTCTGCGGATAGTTTGTTGTTAGCCGAAAGCTTTGTAAAGAAATGGGTAAAGGATGCCCTGGTTTACGAAGTTGCCCAGCGAAACCTGGGGGACGAAAAGGAAGAGGTCGACAAGCTGGTAGAAGAATACCGCCACTCGCTGATTCGTTACCGTTATCAGGAGCGCCTGATCAAAGAGAAATTGTCGGCTGATATCCGCGAAAGCGATAAGCTGAACTATTATGAGGAGAATCAGAAAAAGTTTACACTTGATAAAGCCCTGATCAAGGGACTTTTCCTGAAAATACCGGTGGATGCCCCCGGTTTGTCGGAGGTAAAAGGGTGGTACAAATCGACTTCTGAAGCCTCTTTAGAAAAAATTGAGAAGTATAGTGTGCAAAATGCCACTATTTATGACTACTTTTACGACAAATGGGTGGACTTTGACGAGGTGATGGATAATATACCTGTCCATGTATCCAACTCAACAGCTTATCTGAAGGCGAATAAGTTTGTGGAAGTAGCCGATAGTAGTTATTGCTATCTGCTGAATATCAAAGAGTATCTACCGGAGGGAAGCGTGGCGCCTTATGATTATGCGAGTTCGCAAATCACGGAGATGCTGATCAATCAGCGGAAAGTAGATTTTTTGAAGACGTTTGAAGAAGAATTATATAAAGATGGAATCAGAGGAGGTGATGTAAAGTTTTTTACTGAACCGTAATTTGTAACTTATAAAGTAGAAATGATGAAAAAGATTTTAACTGTATTCTTTCTTGCCTGCTTATCTTGTGCGGCAATGGCACAGGATAATGTGATTGATGAGATTGTGTGGGTGGTAGGAGATGATGCTATTTTACGTTCGGACGTAGAAACGCAGCGTTTGTATATGCAAAACGAAGGCGAACGTCTGGATGGTGATCCTTATTGTGTGATTCCGGAACGGATAGCGATACAGAAACTGTACCTGAACCAGGCGAAGATAGACAGTATCGAGGCCAGCGAAAGCCAGGTGATACAGCAGGCTGACCAGTGGATAACCTGGGCAATCAACCAGATCGGATCAAGGGAAAAAGTAGAGGAATATTTCGGAAAGAAAATCTCACAGATCAGGGATGAACAGAAGGAAAAGTTCCGTGAACAGCAGATCGTTTCAGAAATGCAACGCAAGTTGATCGGGGAGATCAAGATGACTCCTTCTGAAATTCGTAAGTTTTATAATCAGTTGTCGAAGGACAGCCTGCCGACTATCCCGACAACAGTGGAAGTCCAGATCATTACTTTCGAACCGAAGATTCCGTTTGATGTGACGGATGCTATCAAAGCACGACTGCGTGATTTTACGGAACAGATCAACAGCGGTAAGATGGAGTTCTCTACGTTGGCCCGCCTGTATTCCGAAGATCCTGCTTCTGCAGCCCGTGGCGGTGAGATGGGATTTATGAGCAAGACTGACCTGGTGCCGGAGTTTGCCAATGTGGCATTCAACCTTTCTGATCCGAAACGTGTATCTCAGGTTGTACAGACAGAATACGGATATCATATCATCCAGCTGATCGAGAAACGCGGTAACCGTATCAACTGCCGTCATATCCTGTTAAGACCGAAAGTGTCAGAAAAGGAATTGACGGAAGCGACTGCCCGCATGGACTCATTATATGCGGACTTGCAGGCAAACAAATTCTCGTTTGAGGAAGCTGCAACATTCGTTTCATATGATAAGGATACCCGTAACAACAAAGGGTTGATGGTTAACCAGAATCATGAAGGAAACAATTTCGGTACTCCGAAGTTTGAAATGCAGGAACTTCCCCAGGAAGTCGGTAAAGTGGTATACAACATGCAGGTGGGTGAAATCTCCAAACCGTTTACTATGATTTCCAACAAACAGAAGGAAGTGGTTGCCATCGTTAAATTGAAATCCCGTACAGAACAGCATAAGGCAAATCTTTCTGATGACTTCCAGGCAATGAAGAATATGGTGGAACAACAGAAAAGAGAAGAATTGTTGGATGAGTGGATCAAGAAAAAGCAAAAAACTACGTATGTCCGTATTGCCGAAGGATGGCGTAACTGCGATTTCAAATATCCGGGTTGGGTTAAAGAATGAAGATTGTAAAAAAGTTTTTTCTTACAGGACTGCTTTGTCTGCTGGCTGTTTGTGTTTTTGCACAAACGCAGGATTCCATATCCGTCAAGCAGGGAGAGACTCTTACAGCCGATACGGTCACAACTAAAAAGACACTGGTTTATCTGCTGCATGCCGATACTGTATCCTATGATAAGGAAGTGATGAAGGCTGATGCACAGTTTCTGGAGGGAAATGTCAGTTTCCGGCACGATAGTTCGTATATGTATTGCGACAGTGCATACTTTTTTGAGGCGACTAATTCGCTGGAGGCTTTCAGTAATGTCCGTATGGAACAAGGAGATACTTTGTTTGTATACGGCAATTACTTGTTTTATGACGGGGATACCCAGATTGCTTACCTGCGTGAAAATGTCCGTATGGAGAACGGGCAGGTAACGCTTTTTACCGATAGTTTGAACTATGAGCGTATTCCCGATATCGGTTATTATTTTGACGGCGGTTTGATCGTTGACTCGCTGAATCAGTTGTCCTCTTTCTACGGTCAATATTCTCCGGGCACGAAACTGGCTATATTTAATGATAGTGTGCGTCTGGAGAATCCGAATTTTACACTCTATTCGGATACGCTTCATTACGATACCGAATCGAAGATTGCAACAATACTGGGACCTTCCATCATTGTTTCAGACAGCGGGACGATCCATTCTTCCCGCGGATGGTACAATACGGAAGCTAACACTTCGCTGTTGCTAGACCGTTCCGAAGTTTATTCGGGCAACAGGGTCCTGATCGGCGATTCTATATCATATGACCAGAATGCCGGTTTCGGTGAAGCCTTCGGGAATATGTGCTTGCAGGATACGGCTCAGAAAGTAATGCTGGAGGGACAGTACGGTTTCTATAATGAGCGGACGGAATATGCGTTTGCAACCGACAGTGCCCGTTTCCTTGAATATTCGCAGGGCGACACGTTATATCTGCATGCCGATACGCTGGAAATGATGTCGATCGATTCGACGGCCCGCGAAATAAAGGCATTTTATGGTGTGCGTTTCTATCGCACCGATATGCAGGGTGTTTGTGATTCCATGCAGTTTAATACGCGTGATTCCATATTATATATGTATAGGGATCCGATTCTGTGGAATGAGCAGTACCAGATATCCGGTGATACGATAGTTATCTATATGAATGACAGTACGATCGATTATGCACATGTGATACAATATGCATTTGCAGTGCAGCATCTCGATTCGACTTATTATAATCAATTGAAAGGGAATGACCTGAAAGCATATTTTGAAGGTCAGGCTGTCCGGCAGATCGATGTCGAAGGGAATGCGGAATCCATCTTCTATCCGTTGGATAACGGTGCGATGATCGGTTTGAATGAAACCAAGAGCGGATTCCTGACAATTTGGGTGAAAGACAATGCGTTGGAAAGGCTGAAGATATGGCCCAGTCCGCAGGGAAGTCTTACCCCTATACCTGATCTCAAGCCGGAACAGAAAACACTGAAAGATTTTTATTGGTTTGATTACTTGCGTCCGAAAAATAAAGATGATATTTATCAGGTAGTGAAGAGGAGAGTCGAAGACGCACCGGTTCGAAGCAATAAGTTTAAGCACGAGCAATAGCATTTATTATTAAATTTGTTGAGTTATGGCACTTTTCTCATTTTATAATGTACGTAAACCCCGGCAGTTCAATCATAAACCTATTTATTGGGATCCCCATAAAGAGGCGATGGAAGAACGTGTGCGTAAAATGAAACGCGAGATGGGCATGGAAGAATCGCTGGAAGATTACAAGCCGCAGATCAAAGGAACTTTTATTGAGGGTACTTCGCATCTGAAGAAAAGCCTTGACAGAGGCGACGATGCGCGTAGCCGTAAATATAAGAGCGCAAAACTGATCGTGGGGATCGCAGTCCTGGGTGCTTTACTCTGGTTTTTGTTTTGGTCATGAGCGATATAATTCATTTATTACCCGATAGTATAGCCAATCAGATAGCGGCCGGTGAAGTCATTCAACGGCCTGCTTCCGTTGTAAAGGAACTGGTTGAAAATGCGATCGATGCCGGAGCCGCACATATCCAGGTGAACATTAAGGATGCCGGCCGTACATTGATCCAGGTAGTCGATGACGGGAAAGGTATGTCTGAGACAGATGCCCGTATGGCATTTGAACGGCATGCTACTTCCAAGATATCTTCGGCTGAAGATCTGTTTTCCCTCCATACGATGGGATTTCGCGGAGAGGCGCTGGCTTCTATCGCTGCGGTAGCCCATGTGGAACTGCGTACCCGTTTGAGAGGAACTGAGTTGGGTACGAAGCTATCCATCGCCGGTTCCACATTGGAAGATATTAGCCCCGATGCTTGTACAGAGGGAAGTATTTTTTCGATCAAGAACCTATTCTTTAATGTACCCGCGCGCCGTAAATTCCTGAAATCGAATGAAACGGAGTTCCGTAATATAATCAATGAATTTGAACGTATCGCCCTGGTCAACCCGCAGGTAGCCCTGGTGTTGAACCACAATGATACCGAGATATTTAATTTACCGGAGTCAGGTCTCCGCCAGCGTATTATAAATGTATATGGCAAGAACCTGAACCAGAAGTTGCTTTCTGTGGATGCACAAAGCTCGCTGGTCACTATTTCCGGTTTTGTAGGTCGCCCGGACTCTGCCAAGAAGCGTGGTGCACTGCAATATTTCTTCGTGAACGGACGTTTCATGAAGCATCCCTATTTTCATAAGGCCGTTATGCAGGCTTATGAACAGTTGATCCCTCCCGGCGAACAACCCAATTATTTTATCTATTTCACGCTTGATCCTTCTACGATCGATGTAAATATCCACCCGACTAAGACCGAGATTAAGTTTGAGAACGAGCAGCCTATCTGGCAGATACTGATGGCGGCAACCCGTGAGGCGCTGGCAAAGTCGAGTGCTATCCCTACCATTGATTTTGATGTGGAAGATGCGATAGACATCCCGGTTTACAACCCGGTCAAAGAACCGGACGGATTTAGAGCACCGACCGTGCAGCTTGATTCGGGTTATAATCCTTTCAAGGCATCTTCTACCCCGTCTTCTTATTCTTTGTCTTCGCCATCCCCTTCGTCTTCCGGGAAGTCGGAGTTCGACTGGTCACAACTCTATCAGGGGTTTGAAAGCGACCGCGATGCCGTGCGTAAAGATTTGGAAATGATGGGAGAGGTGATTGAGACGGATGCTGATGAGAAGCCGGAACCGGTAGCTTCTGTTGTTGGAGGCGAAGCCTTGTTTGCCGAAACGACTACTCCATGCTATCAGTATAAAGGTCGTTATATCGTTACTTCACTGAAGTCCGGCCTGGCCCTGATCGACCAGTACAGAGCTCATGTACGTATCTTGTTCGACCTGTATCTGAATAATATGCGACAGCAGAAAGGTGCATCGCAGCAGGTTCTTTTCCCCGAAATCATTGAGTTCACGGCAGCAGAAGCAGCTGTCTTGCCTGTTCTGTTGGAAGATATGCGTTTTATCGGTTTCGACTTGTCGAATCTGGGAAATAACAGTTATGCGATCAACGGCCTGCCTGCCGGACTTGAGAATGTTGACCAGCTGGTTCTGATAAAGGATATTGTCAACCGTGCTATCGAGACAGGATGTGAAGTACATGAAGAGATCTGTGAAGCAATCGCTTTGTCTCTGGCAAAAGCAGCAGCCATCCGTCCGGGTAAAACATTGTCTGCCGACGAGATGGATCACCTGATCGCAACCTTGTTCTCCTGCCCGGATTCCAACCTGACTCCCGACGGAAAGACGATCATTTCCATGCTGACTGACGAAGAACTGGAGAAACGGTTCAGATAAGTAAATAATATAGTATATTTGCTCGTCTAATAACTAAGGAGATGAGTGAGCAGGAGTTCCGCAGCATATACAAGCAGTATCATAAAAAACTATGCTATTTTCTCAATTACTATACTCACGATGAGCAAGCTATTGAGGAAGTTGTACAAGATGTTTTTGTATACCTCTGGAAAGAATCTGACAATTTGAATATAACTTATCTCAAAACCTATCTGTATAGCAGTGCCCGGAATAGGATGTTGAATTATCTACGGAATGAACATACGCGGACGATCATATTGGAGCGATGGGCTCAAATGGAATTGGAGGAAAGACAAGCGCAGGATTGCATTGACCGGGCGGAGTTTTTTTTATTATTACAGGATACGATCGAAGCTCTACCTCCAAAATGTCGGGAAATTTTTTTGATGAGCCGCGATGAGCGAAAAACTTATAAAGAAATTGCGGAAGAGAAAGGTATTTCAGTCAAAACTGTTGAAGCCCAGATGGGAATCGCATTAAAAAGAATAAGAGAAAAGATGCTTTCATCTTATAAAGAAGGAGGGGATATCTTCGTTTTTTTGCTAACTCTGCTATAATTATTCGAAAATCAGAAAAAATATTATTTTGTTTTAAGGGTATTCTTTGATGGGATGTGTCTATTATATAGAAATATAAAAAGATGGATCAGAAAATACCTCATACATTATTGGCGAAACACTTCGTAAACCAAACTTCCGTAGAAGAATCAGAGGAAGTGAGGAGGTGGCGTGCCCAATCACCTGAGAATGAAAAATTGTACCAGGAATATCTACATGAATGGGAAATTGCACATGCTGATTTTTCCCGGTTCGTGCTACCAGATAGTGATAAGATGTGGGGAAACATATTGTCCCGGATCAATGAACCTGTTAAAACAATATTATATACTAAGAAGAAACTTTATAAAGCCATTGCTGTTGCAGCTTCAATTGCTTTATTGGTTGGACTTTCTTTCTCTGTCTGGCTTTCTGCTTATTACCGTTCGGATGGAAATTATTTGGCTGCGGAGGCTGTATTTATTGTTCCTTCCGGACAAAAATCCCAGCTTATATTGCCTGATGGAACGAAAGTTTGGATGAATTCCGATTCAAAATTGACTTACCCGGTAGACTTTTCTAAAAAACGCCGATTGGTAAAATTGGAAGGTGAAGCTTATTTTGATGTCGTACATGATGAGAATAATAAATTTATTGTGAATACCGGTACGGTCAATGTACTGGTGCACGGTACAAGTTTTTCAGTGACTGATTATCCTACCGATTCTTTTATTTCAGTGGCTCTGGAAAAGGGGAGTGTCTCGGTAGAAACCAGTCGGGAGCATGATTTACTGACCAGATTGGTGCCGGGACAGAAATTGCTGATCGCTAAATCGGATATTAGCTGGAATGTTTCCGCTTTTGATGCAGAGGCTTATAATATCTGGATGTTGAATAAATTACAGTTTAAAGGAGAATCCCTTTACGATGTCTTTAGAAAAATAGAGCGTTGGTATGGGGTTAAGATCAGGTTGGAAAATGAAAATCCGTCTTATTCTTATTGGTTTACTTTGAAAACGGAATCATTGACTGAGATGTTGAATCTGATCAACCAGATAACTCCTATAGACTATAAAATAAACGGAGAGGAGGTGACCATAAGATATAAATAACAGATTCCCCTTTACTTTTCTATTGGTGTAGTAAAGAAGAGGCATTATGAACCGCTATTCATAATGCCTGCGACCTTCAATATAACTCTTGTTCGAAGATTCTATTCATCGTAATGAATAGAATAGGGAGCTTATATTCAAGGGCAAAGATACGATTTTTATTATAACCTTAAATTTTAAGAAGATGTTTAAGATAAGAAAAACGTTAATTGTTACGTTATTATCAATAATTTTTACCAATGTAGGATTTGCCCAATCCGTGAAAGTGACGTTGTCGCTAAAGAATAGTACCTTGAAAGAGCTTGTCTCTTTCGTTGAAAAACAAACAAACTATACATTTGTTTTTTATAATGAGATCAATTCGGATCTACCTGTCTCTGTTACATCTAATAATGAGGCTCTGAAATCTGTATTGGATAAAGTTCTGCCTCCGCTTGAAATCTCTTTTGAAGTTTCAGGGAATCATTTGATCCTGAAAAAAGCAATGGAACGAACTCTGAAAAAGGTAAGTGGATTTGTCAAAGACGATAGTGGAGAGGGGATTATTGGTGCGAATGTAGTAGAGAAGGGAACGACCAATGGTACGGTTACGGATATGAACGGATATTTTGAATTATCGGTTGCTGCTGATGCTGTTTTACAGGTTACATATATTGGTTATAACCCGAAAGAAGTTTCTGCAAGTTCCCGGCAGCCGGTAGCTATTCAATTAGAAGAAGATTCAAAACAAATAGAAGAGATTGTCGTTATAGGATATGGTACACAGAAAAAGATATCTGTTACCGGATCTGTTGTTTCATTGAAGGGGGACGAGGTAATGAAAAGTCCGTCGATTAATGTAGCCAATTCTTTGATCGGACGTTTACCTGGTGTTATTATAAATAACCGTTCAGGAGAGCCTGGCAGAGACGATCCGTCCATTTTTATCCGTGGTAAAAGTACGACGGGCGACTCTTCTCCTTTAGTCCTGATCGATGGTGTGGAACGTGGAGGTTTAGGCGAAATAAATCCCAATGATATCGAAAATATTTCAGTGTTGAAAGATGCCTCTGCAGCGATTTATGGAGCAAGAGCTGCCAATGGTGTTTTACTGGTGACTACGAAACGTGGGAACACCATGAAACCCTCTGTAAGTTTCTCTTATAATCAGGGATTTTCGGAATCGACGCGTACACCAAAGATGGCAGACTCTTATACTTATGCTAAAGTATATAATGAAATAGAGGAAGGAGAAGGACGTGCTCCGAGATATACTGCAGAAGAACTGGAAAAATACAGAAACGGTTCGGATCCAGATTATCCGAACACGGACTGGTATGGTTTTATCACCAAGAAGTTAACTCCGCAACATCGTGTAAATTTGTCAGTATCAGGTGGTAATGAACGTTTGAAATATTATTTATCGTTGGGTGAGTCACATCAGAGCGGACATTATAAAAATGGGACAACAGATGTCAGATTATATAATTTACGTTCCAATATTGATGTTCAGGTTACTAAATATCTTCAGGTAGGAATGAACCTGGCAGGAAAGGTCGATGATAATCATTATCCGTATTTCTCGACGAATGAGACATATAGTCATATCTTTTTATATTTGCCCAGTTGGCAGCCTTATTGGCCCGGGACGGACAAGTTAATGCCAAACCGGGGAAGTGAAAATATCATGAATATGGTAAGCGACGCTGGTGGAACACGGGATATAAAGACTACAGCTCTTCAGAGTACGGTTTCTTTTAAACTGGATATCCCTTGGGTGAAAGGTTTGTGGCTGGACGGTAGTGCCAGTTATGATGCAGGTTATGTCTTTACCAAAGATTTTCAGACACCTGATTATGTTTATTATAAGGATGAAAAGACAGGTGAACTGTATAAAGGACGTTCCGGTATGGGAAGCGATAAGGCCAATCTTTCTGAGAAGTATGAGAATCCGACTAATTTGTACATGACTGCAAAGTTGAACTATGATCATACCTTTGGTGTTCATCATGTTGGTGCCATGGTCGGTTATGAACAAAGTGAAACAAAAGGAAATTATCTTCAGGCCTATAGAGGGGATTATGTTTCCATTTCAATACCGGAGATCTTTGCCGGAAGCAGTGATAAAAACAAACAAAGTAATGATGGGAGTTCGTCACAAACGGCGAGGCAAAATATTTTCGGACGTTTGTCTTATGATTACGCTGGGAAATATTTGGCCCAGTTCACTTTCCGTCGGGATGGATCTCCTAATTTTCCGGAAAACAAACGATATGGATTCTTCCCTGGCTTTTCTTTAGGGTGGAGAATCTCGGAAGAACCGTTTATGAAGAATTTGCTTTTCCTGGATAACCTGAAGATACGCGGCTCTTATGGCAAAATGGGGAACGATCAGGTTGGGGCTTATCAGTATCTGACGACTTATAGTTATGGTAGCAACTATGTAATAGGGAAGAATGATGTAACCGGGTTAGTTCAAAACGGTGTACCCAATCCTAATATCACCTGGGAAGTTGCCAAGACAACCAATATTGGTTTTGATTCTCGTTTATGGAATGGTCTGTTAGGAATTGAGTTTGATTATTTTAAAACCAGACGTTCCAATATATTGACGAAGCGTTCTGCTATTATTCCGGATTATACAGGATTGAAGTTGCCGGATGAGAATATCGGTATAGTAGATAATAAAGGTTTTGAAATGATCGTTTCCCATGAGAACTATTCAAATCCTCTGAAATATCGGTTGTCTGCTAATGTGTCTTTTGCTCGTAATAAAGTTGTTTTCAGTGATGAGCAACCTGCGGCTGAGCCCTATCAGTATGCAACCGGTCGCCCGATCGGATCGGGATTGTACTATAATGCAATTGGTATTTTTGAATCGGAAGAGCAGATAGAGTCATTGCCTCATTTATTGAATACACAACCGGGAGATATCATTTATGAAGATGTCAACAAAGATGGTCAGATTGATTCAAGGGACCGTATCCGTGTGAACCAGACTAATACTCCTGAAATAGTTTATTCTTTTAATGCGAATTTCGAATATAAGGGATTCGACCTCTCGTTGCTGTTCCAGGGACAGGAGAATGCAAAACAATATTTCGGAAGTTATTTTCCGGTAATGAGTTATTCATTGGGAAACTTTATGGAATGGCGTGCCAAGGATAGATGGACGCCTGAGAGTACAAAAGCTTCTATGCCGAGAGGTAGTTCGAGTATGTGGAATAATAATACGGAGGCTTCGACCCAATGGTTGTTGAATGCCGGTTTCCTCCGTTTGAAAAATCTGGAATTCGGTTATACTCTGCCTGCCTCTGTCTGTGAGAAGTTATGGGTAAAGAATCTGCGCGTTTCTTTCAGTGCCAATAATCTCTTTATTATTTACGATCATATGAAGGAATTGGGATTTGATCCGGAAACAACAGACTTCTGGTATTACCCGCAACAGCGTACCTATAATTTTGGCGTAAATGTAACATTCTAAATACTATTTGATATGAAAAAGATAATTTATATATTAGTGGCTATTTTAGCTTTGAACTCATGTGATGTGTTGGACATGAAACCTTTGGATAAAGTATCAGATACTGATGTATGGGAAGACAGTGCATTGATAGAACTTTATGTGAATGCTTCTTATAATTCTATCAATCACGAATTTAGTCCGCATATGTTAAGTGATGCGAGTGACGAAACTTATTGTATTCATAATTGGGGGAATTTCTGGGTGATTCAAAAAGGAGAAATGACTTCTGATAACGTGACGAGTATCTCTGAGAAGATTAATTATTGGAAGTCTGCATATAGTAACATTCGTACGATCAATGTTTTCTTTGACCGGATTGATGATGCTCCGATTGAGACAGTTCTAAAAAACAGAATGAAAGGCGAGATGAAATTTATCCGTGCCTGGATTTATGCGAACCTGATTTGGCGTTATGGCGATGTTCCCCTGATCACAAACTTGTTCGAGTTGAATCAGGATTATAAGGTGAAACGTGATTCTTATAGCGATTGTGTGGATTTCATTACAAAAGAACTGGATGAAGCGATTACTTTGTTACCTGCAAAATCGAGTAGTGAAACGTTGGGACGTGCTACAGGGGATGCTTGTAAGGCTTTAAAGGCAAGAGTTTTATTGTATGCAGCCAGTGAACAGAATAATCCTTCCCATTCGAAAGAAAAATGGGAAGCCGCGGCAGAAGCGACAAAGGCTGTATTGGATGCCGGATATAGTTTGGGTAATGATTATCAGTCTGTCTTTCTGGAAGATAATGATGAAATAATCTTTGCGCGTTACTTTACGCAGGCCAATTCTACAGACTTTATGTTGCTTAACGGTCGGAATGGTTCAAATGGATGGACCGGAGAGAACCCGACGCAGAATCTGGTGAATGCTTATGAGATGACAAATGGTGAATTACCATATCTGAATGAGGAGCTACCGTTGAAGATAAATCCGGCTTCCGGCTATGATGAGTCGAACCCGTATGTCGGACGTGATCCGCGTCTGGATGCTTCGATCCTGCATGATGGTTCTATGTGGGCCGGACGGGAGACAGAAACCTGGCATGGTGGACTTGATTCACCGGAGAGTAGTATCGGTTCATGGAATGCTTCGAAGACAGCTTATGCGTTCAAAAAGTTCATGGTTGAATCTATTCCGCCCGCCGGATCATCCGTAAAGCCTGAAAATCCCTGGATATTCTTTCGGTTGGCTGAATTTTATCTGAATTATGCAGAGATCATGTATGAGTTGGGTAATGAGGAACAAGCCCGTGAATATGTTAATAAAGTGCGTGCTCGCCAGAGTGTGAATATGCCGCCTGTTACCGTTTCCGGCGAAAAGCTGAGAGATAAGATACGGAATGAACGTCGTGTGGAGCTTGCTTTTGAAGGACATCGCTTTTTTGATGTAAGAAGATGGTGTATTGCTGATGAAACAGAGAATAGGGACCTGTTGGCAATGAATATTCAAAAGCAGGCAGATGGTTCTAAAACATATGAAGTTACAATGTTATTGAAGCGGTCGTTTTTAGAGCAACATAAACTGGTTCCTATTCCTCGTACGGAGATAGATAAGAGTGAAGGTTCGCTGGTGCAAAATCCAGGTTATTAAATATAAATTAATTCTCAATGAAAAAACTGATTAGTGTTCTTATTTGTGTCTTGTTTGCTGGTGTAGGCATAAATGCCCAGGTAAAGATCGACCGCAAAGCTGTTGTTGACAGGCATCGTATTGTAACGACAAAAACCAATCCCCGGAGTCCGGCTCAGGTTGGTAATGGAGAATTCGCTTTTTCTGTCGATATTACCGGCTTACAGACTTTTGTCCCTTTCAATACGATGTCTCAGTGGAGTTGGCATAGTTTTCCTCTACCGGAAGGCTGTAAAGTCGAAGATTTTAAAAGACTTACGCTGGATACTCATGGAAGGAATGTACCTTATGAGCTTCCAAATTCCGAACAACCGGAACTTTCGGCGTGGCTGGCAGGAAATCCGCATCGTTTTAACCTGGGACGTATCGGATTTAAGTTGACGAAGCCGGATGGTACTCCGGTGACTGAAACCGATTTGTCGGATACCCGACAGGAGGTTGATTTGTGGACAGGCATTATTTACAGTCAGTTTAAACTGGATGGTATCCCCGTATCGGTGAAAACAGCTTGTCACCCTACATCGGATGCAGTTGCAGTTTCCGTGGAAAGTCCTTTGATTCGTAAAGGGCAATTATCGGTATTTCTGGATTTCCCTTATCCTAAAGTTGATCAGTTTCAGGACTGTCTGGGAACCTATGACCAACCAGGTGCCCATCAGTCCGTTCTTAAAGAGCAGGAGAAAGACCGGGTACTGATCGCCAGAAGCATGGACGATATACATTACTATACAGCATTGAGATGGACATCTCCGGCACGCCTTGAACAGGCAGCCGGGGATACTCCCCATCATTTTGAACTCTGTCCTGAAAATACCGATCGGCTTGAATTCTCCTGCCTTTATTCCCGTGAGGAAACCAACGGAGTTCTGGTGGCGGACCAGATATTCAGGGAAAGTTCCGCTGGTTGGAAATCTTTCTGGGAATCGGGAGCGGCAATCGACCTGTCTGCCAGTAAAGATCCTCGCTGGAAAGAATTGGAGAGAAGGATCGTATTGTCCCAGTTCGTAATGAAGATAAATGAGGCAGGTTCGCTTCCTCCTCAGGAAAGCGGACTGGTCAATAATGGCTGGTACGGACGTTTTCATTTTGAAATGATCTGGTGGCATGGTGTTCATTATGCGTTATGGAACCGTTGGAACTTGCTGGATAAATCGCTTTCCGTTTACCGTGATTATTTGCCGACTTCCGTAGAGAGGGCTAAAAGACAGGGTTACCAGGGTGCCCGTTGGCCGAAATGTACGGCTGATTTTGATCGTGAATGGCCTAACCTGATACATGCGACACTGATCTGGCAACAACCCCATCCGATTTATTTTGCAGAGTTGGATTATAGATTGCATCCTACCCGGGAAACCTTGGAGAAATGGAAACAGGTTATTTTCGGTACGGCTGATTTTATGACCGATTATGCTTTCTATGTGAAAGATAGGGATCAGTATGTCTTAGGTCCTCCTGTATTTATCGTTTCTGAAAATACAAAGCCGGAAGAAACGATGAATCCGGCCTTTGAACTGAGTTATTGGAAATTCGGTTTACGGGTAGCCAACGAATGGCGTAAACGTCTTTCACTTCCGGTAGAGGAAAACTGGAAGCTTGTTGAAGAAAAATTGTCTCCGCTGCCGGTTGAAGACGGTGTATATGTGACTCATGAAGGTATTCGGGATATGTGGACCAAGTATGCTTTTGAACATCCGGCTTTGATCGGAACTTATGGCATGTTACCGGGAGACGGAGTCGATATCTCTGTTATGGATAAAACATTATCCAAAGTTCATAATATCTGGAAGTTGAATGATACATGGGGATGGGATTTTCCTATGCTTGCCATGTGTGCGGCCCGTTTATCCCATCCGGATAAGGCTGTCGACTATTTGTTAAATTATCCGGCCTTCGACTTCGACGAACATGGTCTTGTTGGAGGAGGAAGGGCTCCTTTCCCTTATTTTCCCGGTAACGGTGGATTACTCACGGCTGTTGCCATGATGGCAGGGGGATGGGACGGTTGTCCGGCTATTAACGCTCCAGGTTTTCCCCAGGATGGTTCGTGGACTGTAAAATATGAAGGTTTTAATAAATCACTGTAAGTAGATACGGTGTTTATCCTTTCATCTTTCAGCCACCTTTCATCCTTGTAAAACAACCTGTTGGGATGAAGGGTGGCTGATTTGTCTTATTTTTTGTAGTTCCCAGGTACAGGTACATAAATCGGGAATCTATCTATTCCTTCTTTCTTTAATTTCCCGGCTTTTACCATTTCTGTCAGACGACGATTAGCTGTCCCTTTCGTAAATCTACAAACTTGCTGGAACTCCAGGCGGGTGATATATGCATGGGTTGAGAAATAGATGGTTAATAAGTTGTCAATTTCTGTTTCCGAGCGACTTTTCGAATGATTTTTATGTGCTGCCCTGACAAACCGGGTGGTACTCAATTCCTTTTTTAACGCTATTTCCGGACGAAACGCCACCGACTTGAACTGGATGGATTCGGCCCGTATCTCTTTCGGGTCTTTTATAGGCGGACATTGCAGTGTCATTTCCAAATAACCCAATCCTTTGATATGTATTCTTTTTCCTTGTTTCAGATTACGGATGATCGCTTTGCTTAGCATGGTTATAGTTGCTTCTACATCGCCGGTTGTCAGGCTGCTGGCATCGTGTATCTCTTCTGAGAGCATTTCGGTGGTGATAACTCCTCGCGGCACAATCCGGGCATGCAGGCGTGGTTTGCGGTTACTCCCTTTCGGTATGGGGTTTTTATAGAAGTCGTATTCTGCTGACATATTCTTGCTTGTTTAATGAATAACTCTTGTTTAAATGCTTGTCTATTCATCGCTTGACAATTGTAGGGCGTAAGACTCACAAATGTAAGGCTATTGCTTAACAGCAGTGGTTCTTACGCCCTACAACTGTGGAGTGATTATTGAATGACTACAAAGGTAATAGATGTATATGACTTAAGCAATACTTTTTGCCTACTTTTCCGGTAGATGAGATTGTTGGAAAATAGTAGTCTGTTAATTTGTAAAACCTTGATATACGGTATTATATTCGCTGAAAATAACTAAAAAAAACGAATATGAATGCGATTAAAAATCTTATTGAAAAGCTGTGTGACCTGGTGATGCACGGACGGTTTTCGGATGAAACGGAAGTGATAGCAAATGCAGTATCGGAGGTGATGCCGGTAGTGGCAACAGAAGAGCTACCGGAAAAACACTCGGCAATGATGCAGGAAATCTCGGTTGTGAATAATGCAGGTAATGTTGTGTCCCTTGCAGCAACGGATGCTCCTTTGCAAAAAGCGACCCGGGCGATGATGGCGATGGAGCAGTTTTTGGGTGAACAGTACGATCTCCGTTTCAACAAACTGACGTCGGAGACGGAATTCAGGAAGCGGAATCTTTCCGGAGCCTGCTTCCAGCCTGTGGGACAGCGCGAGTTGAACAGTTTCTGTATAGAAGCGCGAAAGCAAGGGATAGATTGTTGGGACAGGGATGTGTCGCGCTATGTGTTTTCTGATAGTATTCCTGAATATCATCCGTTCCGCCTTTATATGGATGAACTGCCGGACTGGGATGGGACTGACCGGATCGATAGTTTGGCACGCAGGGTTTCTTTGGTTCCGTTGTGGGTAAAATGTTTTCATCGCTGGCTGTTGGGGATGGCGGCGCAATGGTTGGAGACAGACCGGCTGCATGCAAACAGTGTATCGCCGGTGTTAGTCAGTCGTACACAGGGAAAACAGAAGTCTACGTTTTGTAAATTATTGCTTCCCCGTGAATTGCAGAGGTATTATACGGACAGCTACGATCTGTCCGCCCAATCAGCGGCAGAATGTAAGCTGACGGAATTCGGCTTGATCAATATGGATGAATTTGATAAGTTTACTCCTCGCAAGATGGCATTGTTGAAGAACCTGATGCAGGTTGTCAATCCATGTGTTCGCAAAGCGCACCAGAAAAATTACCGTCCGTTACCTCGTGTCGCTTCTTTCATCGCAACGTCTAATCAGAAGGAGTTGCTGACTGATCCCACTGGAAGTCGTCGGTTCCTGTGTGTTGAAATAGAAAATAAAATAGACTGTTCTCCGCTTGATTATCGTCAGCTTTATGCTCAACTGAAAGCCGAATTACTGGCGGGTGAACGGTATTGGTTCACTTCTGAAGAGGAAGCGGAGATCATGGCGGCCAACGAATCGTATTACAAACATCCTGTCGAAGAAGATGTGTTCAGGAGCTGCTTTCGTCCGGCCGGATATGGTGAGAAGGCATTGATGCTTTCTGCTGCAGAGATTTTCCAGCGGTTGAAAAAGTATAATCCGGCAGCTATGCGCTCGGTGTCGGCAGGTAATTTCGGAAAGTTCCTTTCTTCCCTGGGGATTGAACGGAAGCATACCGAATCCGGTAATTATTATAGGGTGGTAGCACTGGTGTAAAATGGTCTTTTAAGGTGTAAAAAGGGCCAATTAACATTTGACTCTGAAAAATGGGGAAAATGAGGTTGGATAAGAGAAAGATTCTTGATAAATCATCTTTCATTGTTTTGGCTTGATAGTCAGTGTGATATATCGGCTGAAACCTGAAAGATGATTTGTTGTATTATATATGTACACGTACATTAATATATTATTAAATGCTGAATTAACATTTGGCTATATTATAAATATATACAATGTAAATATTTGAAATATAGTAATATAGCGCACTCTAATGCCTCGATATGAATGACTAATTTAAACGTTCCTTTTTTCTAGTCAACAAAATTAATTATAACTTTTGAAAGCGCAATCCTTTTTTGCTATTTTTTTTATTTCCTATATCCTTTCTTATCAACCGAATAGCAAAGTTTGTACGAAATGCCTTTTATTTCTTACGAACCATAAAAAGATGACTAGAAAAAAGGAACGTTTTAGCTAGTCATTAACATTTGAAGACGTTCTCGAGTTAGACTTTTAAGAACATTAGTATTAATATTAAATTTAGGATTATGAACAAAAAGTTTTCTACGTTAGTAGTTGGCGCAATGTTGTGTTCAGCAGTTGGTGCTTCTGCTCAGATTCAAAATTCAGTTTCAGCCAATGTGCCGGACAATTTTGGTTATGATTGGAAGACCCTTTCACATTTTGTGATGGCAGATACTTTGCACAAAGCTCCAACTTACCCTTTTGATGTTACCGAGATTAAAGATTATACGGCCGGTAACATTTTGTATCAATTATCAAATACTGCAGGTGACAGTGTATTGGTGCAATTGCGCGATAAAGAAACAGGTGCTCTTTACCTGAAAATGGATTCTATCAGCAAAGCTCCTCTGAACTACTCTTTATGGAGAGTAAAAGTAGACGCAGCCGATGGCGTTAGCGGTGCTAAATTTACTTTTACAAATGCTGAAACAGGTGTTGACCTGATTTTTGATGATCAGACAACTAACAGTAATGTATTAGCTTCTGCAACAGCTAATCTGAGTGTGGCAAATGCAGACTCAACTATTTTGAATGGTTGCCAGAACAAATGGCAGTGGTATAACAGTGCAACTAATAATGGTGCTGCTATTTCTACTCCGACAGCAGTGTTTGCTTATTTTGGTGCAAGCAATGACTCTGTTATGGTAATGCAGCTGAATGACAAAGATCAGGTAGTAGCTGTTAAATATCCGAGAACAGTAGTTGGTGCAACTGGTGTAAGTGCTATTACTGATGCCTTGAAATTACGTCCGAGACTGGCTTCTCCGCTTGTATTGGATCCTTTGGCTTTAAACACGTTGGTTGATTTTAATGCAGAGGGTACATTTAAATTGAAATCTTCTGCAGATCCTACAATTGCCTCTGAATTTATCAGTGGTGAATTTAAGGCTGTTTCAGCAGATGCATTCTTGAAAGCTCCTGTTAATTTTTCTGCTGGAGTATCAGCTGTTTCTGATCAGTTTGCTCAGGATACATTAGGTTTGAACAGTGCTGACAGTTTGAATCTGTATGTAGCGCTTCAGAGCAAAGCTGATGCAACTAAGTATATGATGGTTGACTCTGTTCCTGCAGCAGGATACAACGATTATGTACCGTTCAAGTTTAGTGCTTATGATAAAGCTGCATCTTCTTTGAGTGATACAATTCTTGCTACACGTTTCTTGTATAAGTTTACTTATTATGCATCAACTGATAGCTTGGTTATCGAACCGTTGAATGCTCTGCCTATGGCTTCTGTAAGTGGTAATTATGAATGGAGAAATAAAGGCATTGCCTACAACTCTTATTATAATAACAGAAGAGCATTCTTGGCAGCAGATAATCAGCCTACTACGGCTTTACGTGATGCCGCTCAGGATAGTGTTGTTGTAACTTTAGTAGAGTTAGGTAATACGACAGCTTTAACTGCTTATAACAATGATGGTACATCTGTAACAACTCCGAAATTTAACTTTGATGGCAGAGACTTGTCTTCTAAATGGTTACAGCGTGTAACTTTGACCGAAGGTTTGAATTATATCATGACTAACGGTAAGTATGTTGTTGCTAACTTCGTTGATTGGACTCAGTATGATGTTCCGACAGAAGCTCAGAAATTTACTTATCTGCCTGCTACTATGTGGGATGTTGAGAAGATCGGTTGCGAAGGTGATGCTACTTCTCCTGTAAAGATCGCTAACCGTGAGTTTACAAATGAAGTATTTGCCGGTCAGCTTTATAAAGATGCTAATGGTAAGATATTTATCATTGACAACAAATATAATGTTTCTATCGATAATGCATCGACTAAACCACTGTACAACAAAGATGCCTTTGATATCACAACTGTTGTAGCAAAAGATGGTGCTGCTGCTGCTGATATTATCGCCAATCCGTATCATGGTTATAAATATGTAACGGCAGACGATCAGAAATTTAGCGAGTTCAAACTGAAATACAATGCTTCAAACAATATTACCGGAGGTAAGGATGTTTTTGTAGCTGTAAATAGTGATTTGAACTTTATTGCTACAGCTGATGGTTCTTCTACTTACTTCCAGGTAGAACAGGTTGGTGCGAGTCCGGTGACTTTTGGTACTAATGGTGATTTGAAGAAATATGTTTATAAGTTGAAAGTTAGAGATGCAAACTTGATCGATAATGATAGTTGCTATGTGTATTTAGCAGAAATCACTCAGGCTGATGGTACAAAACGCACATATTACAAAGCTTATACAAAAGAACAGGCAGCTGCAAACAATGCAAAAGATGCTATCTTCTATTTGAAGAGCGATCAGAAAGATGCTGATAATGAATATTACACATTGATAGATACGGTTGGCAGCACATTTACGACTGGAACATTGGTATTGAACAATGCTACTCGTGTTGCTTTGGGTGATGGTGTTCAGCACATGACTTCTATCAATTTGAGAAACTATGTAACTGATGATATCGATGCTTTCGCATTGGTTGATGCTTCTCGTGATTTGTATCAAAATGTTGATGATTTGAGCGGTAAAACTGTTAAGATTTATCGTGAAAGACAAGGTAATTCTACCGAATGTTTGTATGAAAATTCAACGAATGGTTTCAACTTCTTAGGAATAGGTACTGGAACAGACTTTAAACCGGGTGAAAATTACACAACAGCTCTGTATTTGCATGCAATAGGTGGTGAACATATGCCGCAATATATGTTAGGTGTTGCTGTTGATACTGTAAAGAATGGTAAATGGTGTGATAAACACGGATACAATCCTACTTGTTCAGGTGAACATTTTGAACCGGTTGATTATAAGGGATATTTGTATGGACGTTTCTTGGTTAATCTGAATGATTCAACTGACAATGCTTATATGTATAATAATGTATATACTCGTTTGGCCTTTATGGAAGGTGTTATCAAAGATGGCGTATTCTATCAGGTAAATGCCGGAAAGGGTTATACATTAGCTTCTTTAAGCAAGGAATATGGCGTAATAGCTTCAGCTGATTTCAGTGATAATACAAAACTTGTACCGACAACTCTGACTAAAGATGTTCATGCAAATTGCTTGTTCTCTTTGCGTAAGATTACAGATGATGGTGAAGACTTCTTACTTGAAACTAATTTGGCAGGTGTATCTGGTATCGGTTCATTCAAGGGTGCTTGGGTGAAGATTGAAAATGGTGTTCCTGTATTGGCGAAATCTACACAAGAAGTTGGCGGTAGCCATGATGGTGATGAAGCTAAGGTAGAGGAACTTGTTAAGCAGGCTCAGGTATTTAGTCTGAAAGATGCTGAAGGTGAAATAGCAACAGATAACGAATCTATTTCTTCAACATCTGAAATTAGCATAATTGCAGCTAAAGGTTCTGTTAGGGTATTGAATGCAGCTGGTAAGTCTGTTAAGATTACCAACTTGTTGGGACAGGCAATCGCTGAAACAATCGCTACATCTAATGATGTTGAGGTAAATGCTCCTGCTGGTATTGTTGTAGTAGCTATTGAAGGTGAAACAGCAGTAAAAGCAATCGTAAAATAAGAATTAGAGAAGGATTCTTCCTTCTTTAAACAATCAAATAATTAGAACTACGTAGTTTGGTTATATGAGTTATAATACACAGCTGGACTAAGTAGCCTGTGAGAGGTGAACAAGTAGTTTTTAATACTAAAGTAATAAAATAAAGTTCTTCTGTCAGTACCTTTGTGAAGAGAGAAAACAGACACAAGACAAGCCCCGTTGGTTTTAAGCCGGCGGGGCTTCGTGTTAAATAATAATAAATAGTTTGAATTCACATGTTGTAGAACAGAAACAAACGGGAACTATTATGTAACTTTGCACCGTTTTTAGCGCAGATTATGCAGAAAAACAGATGTAACTCGTTGGTTATACGGAAATAATGCGTATCTTTGCAGCCTGAAATAGAAAAAAGAGATAAATAAAATTATAACACATTCAAAGTTTAAAAAAGAAAAGAAATGCCTACAATTCAGCAATTAGTTAGAAAAGGAAGGGAAACTTTGGTGGTAAAAGGTAAATCACCGGCATTGGATGCTTGTCCTCAGAGACGTGGCGTTTGTGTACGTGTTTATACTACAACCCCGAAAAAGCCTAACTCTGCAATGCGTAAAGTAGCGAGAGTTCGTTTGACAAATGGTAAAGAAGTAAACTCTTACATTCCGGGAGAAGGACACAACTTGCAGGAACACTCAATCGTATTAGTACGTGGTGGTCGTGTGAAGGATCTTCCTGGTGTACGTTATCACATTGTACGTGGTACCTTGGATACAGCTGGCGTTAATGGTCGTACTCAGCGTCGTTCTAAATACGGTGCAAAACGTCCAAAAGCGGGTGCTGCTCCAGCAAAAGGAAAGAAGTAAAAATCACCCTTTCAAACTGAGAATTTAAATTTAAGTATTAAAGCTGGTTTGAGTTATTTGGATAGGCTACAAGGTTGAGTAAATGGTTCAGCGGAACCGTTGAAGACAAAATTAAAAGGCAACCAAAGACAAAAACGAAATTTTTGAAAACAAAATGAGAAAAGCAAAACCAAAGAAAAGACAGATCCTCCCGGATCCTGTTTTCGGTGATGTAAAGGTTACGAGATTCGTAAACCATTTAATGTATGATGGCAAGAAAAATACTGCCTTCGAAATTTTCTATTCCGCTCTGGAAAACGTTAAGGCTAAATTGCCTAACGAGGAAAAGTCTGCTCTCGAAATTTGGAAAGCTGCACTCGACAATATTACCCCCCAAGTCGAAGTGAAGTCACGCCGTGTTGGTGGTGCTACTTTCCAGGTACCTACTGAAATTCGCCCCGATCGTAAAGAATCAATTTCTATGAAGAACCTTATTATCTTCTCACGCAAGAGAGGTGGTAAGACTATGTCTGATAAGTTGTCTGCAGAGATTGTAGATGCTTACAACAACCAGGGTGGCGCATTCAAAAGAAAAGAAGATATGCACCGTATGGCTGAAGCTAACCGTGCATTTGCACACTTCAGATTTTAATTTAGCAAATTTAGGAGAATAAAAGAAAGATGGCAACAAAAGCTGACGAACAATTAAAATATACCAGAAACATCGGTATCATGGCGCACATTGATGCAGGAAAGACTACGACTTCTGAGCGTATCCTTTTCTACACAGGTCTGACTCACAAAATTGGTGAGGTTCACGACGGTGCTGCAACAATGGACTGGATGGAGCAGGAGCAGGAACGTGGTATCACTATCACTTCTGCTGCGACTACTACTTTCTGGAATTACGCTAATGACAAATATAAAATCAACTTGATTGACACCCCGGGACACGTGGACTTTACTGTTGAAGTAGAACGTTCACTGCGTATTCTGGATGGTGCAGTTGCTGCATTCTGTGCGGTTGGAGGTGTAGAACCTCAGTCTGAAACAGTATGGCGTCAGGCTGATAAATATAATGTACCCAGAATTGGTTATGTAAATAAAATGGACCGTTCCGGCGCAAACTTCTTTGAAGTAGTTCGTCAGGTGAAGGATGTATTGGGTGCTAATCCTTGTCCTATTCAGATACCTATCGGTGCAGAAGAAACTTTCAAAGGTGTAATCGACTTGGTAACAATGAAGGCTATCCTTTGGCATGACGAAACTATGGGTGCTGAATATTCTGTTGAAGAAATTCCGGCAGACCTGAAGGATGAAGCTGAAGAATGGAGAGATAAGATGTTGGAAGTTCTGGCTGAATGCGACGATGCTTTGATGGAAAAATACTTTGATGATCCTGCAACTATTACAGAAGATGAAATCAGAGTTGCTATCCGTAAAGGTACTATCGCTATGCAGATCAATCCGATGATCTGTGGTTCTTCTTTCAAGAACAAAGGTGTTCAGACTTTATTGAATGCTGTTTGTGCTTACCTGCCTAGCCCTGCTGATGCAGAAGCTATCGAAGGTACAGACCCACGTGATCCTGATACTGTAGTCGTGCGTAAACCGTTGTTCGAAGAGCCGTTGACTGCATTGGCATTTAAGATTGCAACCGACCCGTATGTAGGCCGCTTGTGTTTCTTCCGTGTATATTCAGGTTCTTTATTGGCTGGTTCTTATGTATACAACACTCGTTCAGGCAAGAAAGAACGTATTTCTCGTCTGTTCCAGATGCATTCAAACAAGCAGAACCCGATGGAAGCTATCGGTTGTGGTGATATCGGTGCTGGTGTTGGTTTCAAAGATATCCGTACTGGTGATACTCTTTGTGACGAAGCACATCCGATTACACTGGAATCTATGGAATTCCCGGATCCGGTTATCGGTATCGCAGTAGAGCCTAAGACTCAGAAAGACCTGGATAAACTGGGTATGGGATTGGCTAAGTTGGCTGAAGAAGATCCTACTTTCCGTGTTCAGACTAACGAAGAAACAGGTCAGACTGTAATTAGCGGTATGGGTGAGCTTCACTTGGATATCATCGTTGATCGTCTGCGTCGTGAATTCAAGGTTGAATGTAATCAGGGTAAACCTCAGGTTACTTATAAAGAAGCTATCACTAAATCTGTTGAACTTCGCGAAGTTTATAAGAAACAGTCTGGTGGTCGTGGTAAGTTTGCTGATATCATCGTTCGTATCGAACCGGCTGACGAAAGTTTCGAAGGAACACTTCAGTTTATTGATGAAGTAAAGGGTGGTAACATTCCTAAGGAATTTATTCCTTCAGTACAGAAAGGTTTCGAAAAAGCAATGAAGAACGGTATTCTTGCCGGTTATCCGTTGGATAAGCTGAAAGTTACATTGATCGATGGTTCATTCCATCCGGTTGACTCTGACCAGTTGTCATTCGAAATCTGTGCTATCCAGGCATTCAAGAGCGCATCAGAAAAGGCAGGTCCTGCTTTGATGGAGCCAATCATGCAGATGGAAGTTGTTACTCCGGAAGAAAGCATGGGGGATGTTATCGGTGACTTGAACAAACGTCGTGGACAGGTAGAAGGTATGGAAACAAGCCGTACTGGTGCACGTGTTGTAAAAGCTAAAGTGCCTTTGGCTGAAACATTCGGTTATGTTACTGCACTGCGTACTATCACTTCAGGTCGTGCAACATCTTCAATGCAGTTCTCTCACTATGCTCAGGTATCCTCTTCTATTGCTAAGCAGGTACTGACAGAAGTACAGGGTCGTGCTGATTTGATCAAATAATTTAGAAACATATATAACAATATGAGCCAAAAGATCAGAATTAAATTAAAGTCTTACGATTATTCTCTGGTAGACAAGTCTGCCGAGAAGATCGTGAAGACGGTAAAGGCTACAGGTGCTGTTGTTAGCGGACCGATTCCTCTGCCTACACACAAACGTATCTTTACTGTGAACCGCTCTACTTTCGTTAATAAGAAATCTCGTGAGCAGTTCGAACTGTCATCTTACAAAAGATTGATAGACATTTACAGCTCAACTGCAAAAACAGTTGACGCCTTGATGAAGCTGGAATTACCCAGCGGTGTTGAAGTAGAAATTAAAGTGTGAGTTATTTAAAAATTAAGTGAAATGCCAGGATTATTAGGAAAAAAAATCGGAATGACATCC